>Ga0172382_10007835_pt1 | contig 15041 bp, 20 predicted proteins | sample Leawel138RmetaG_FD_122245 | JGI IMG/M metagenome (GOLD analysis project Ga0172382, IMG submission 122245) | Leachate microbial communities from a municipal landfill in Southern Ontario, Canada - Leachate well 138R metaG | ecosystem: Engineered > Solid waste > Landfill > Unclassified | place...
ATCCCCTCTTTTGTATTATGCCAAGAAGTAGAACCATCATCCCCAAACCAGATTGCCATACCGATATAGTCTATCTTATCAAGCCATTTTCTCGTTACCTTTTTACGCGGAGATGATATTGTATCGTCCATAACTATATTAAAAATTTCAGATAAACAAGATGCAGTTTTTGAACTATATGATCTCATTGGTTTAGTGATACGACCAACAAACTCAGAATGCATAAAATCTCTTTTATTAAATTCAAATATAGATTTTAACACATCACGCTTAAAATCAATGTAATCAAATTGTTTTTCCCCATGAATCATTCTTATGCGGCAACGACATGCTTTTTTAATACCATTATATATAGGATTTAATGATTTATTCCGCTGTATACTCATATCTCCTAATAAAGAACCTAGAATTACCTGTTCTTGAACATAAGAAATTTTCTTACCTCTCCTATAAATAATATCTCCAACGGACAATTCTTTTAATTTTTTATATCCAGTTGGAGTTGCAAAAAGGTGACCATCAGAACAATATGTAATTCCTTTACCTTCTGACTTAACCTTAAAACATTCTTTTCCAGAATTCTTAAACCATCCTGTAACTGGCTTATTTTCTATTACCCCTGTTGTATGATTATAACTTTTTACATCTACAGTAAGTTTGTTATTAACAATTACACCTATTGGGATAAGCCCTACGCTCGTTTCTACTCTAGAATTTTTATCTAAACATTCGTCAAGAACCACATATTTAGTCTTGCAAGAAATAGGAGCAAAATATATTTCTTTTTTAAGTTCTCTAATATCATCAATGCCCCTATTACTTGCAGCGTCAATCTCTCGCACATCTACTGAAGTTCCGTTAAAAATTTGAATACAATTAGTACATTTTCCACATGGTTCTAAGGTTGAGCCATCCAAACAATTTTCAGTAGCAGCCATAATTCTACCTGTACTAGTTTTGCCAGTCCCATGTATACCCTCTAATATATATGCATGGTGCAATTTTTTCGCAATAAAAGAATTTTTGAGAGTTCGCACAATAACATGTTGCCCTATTAGATCATCTAGTTTTCTCGGACGATATTTTGCTGCAAAAGAATCTGAGTTCATTATTCGTTCCCTATTTTAGAAAGTCCCAACATATTTACCATTTACATAAACTTCTCCAGTGCAACAAAACTTTATTTCACTGAATGTTTCCCATGCCATTAACCTTTTGTCTAGTTTATTCATTATGATTTTATATTTCTGATTGCATAAATCCTCACATTCTTGAGCACTTTGAACTACCCCTACCACAAGGGTAGGGGATTCCACAGATATTCACTCTGCTAATGCAGACGTGTTAGCACTCTGTAGCTCACCGGGTCGTCCCGACCCTGAATAATTCTGTTTTAACAACGCAAACTTTTTTATATTCAAAGCTGCGTTTATACTGCATTGCCATTTTCTAATTTCCCTAACCATTAATTTTCCCTAACCATTAATTATTTTTTAATAACGATTCAATAATTGGAGATAAAATGTTACATTGCTGGTCTACACTTACATTCCGATTATCTATAATATGCGCAAACCACTCTTCAGGTATTTTATCTATTTGCTTTTCACTATCATGCGAATCTACAGAAGTTCTACGTAAAAGTTTACATAAAATAACATTATTATGATTGCAAAATTTAGCTTCATTAATAAAACGAACATCAGGAATGAGTGCTATTTTATTATTGCTATTTTCTCCGAACCACTCATGTATTGAATTAAAAGTTGAATTAACCCAAGCATCTTCGTTTAACGACCGTACTATTTCAGTGCCAAATATTTGCATTAAACTTCGACCAGTCATGTAACGATCTACTGTGCTATCTACACCTAATTTATCAAGTATAGATTTCGGAATACTTCCCCATTTAATATTAGTTAACTTCGTATTTTTTTCCTGCTCTGTTCCCCAAACGCATTCATGCGGGACGCCTAGCACTTTAACGAGAAACTTTTTAATATCATCAGCAAAAGCAAAAACTTTTATTCCATATTTAGAAACATTTCCAACTGATTTAAATGTATTATCAATATTCCGCAACAGCAAATCGCCAGCATCATCTACTCTATATAACCTATCTTGATAATCAAAAAAAACTAACTTGCCTTCATCTAAATAAAAATATTTAGCACGCTTTGTTTTTAATAAATAATAACCTATGATATAGTGGCAAGATGTATTTTTGCCAGATCCCTTGCCCCCACAAAACCCTATAATTACCATACTTACCTATTAAAATGTCTAATATAAAAAACAGTCTTAGTTAAAATAATTCTTCTATCCCAATTAACATATTCAGACGCATTTCTATTACGCTGGTCTTTTGCATAAATATCTTCTTGAACTTTCTTTTTGCGATCTCTAACAATAGTCCCGATGAAATATTTTATGTTAACATTTTTTTCCTCAATATTAAATTCTTCTACTCCCTGCTCTGATACTAAGCTGATTATATAACTATTGCCTTTTCTGCCGCTAAAAAAAGCATTCGAAATACCATCGCCATTTACATCAAAAATCATCGGGAAACAACCATCCCAATTAGTTTGTTGTTCTGATTCAGTAAGAGCATTGTTAAAATTTAATTCAGTAACCTTATCTTTTGCCGTCTGAATTAATGTTGCATAATCTTCATCGTTTGCGCTTTGCAGAATAGCTACTTGTCCATATTCATTTTCGCTTAATAGCTGTAACATACGATCTCCTTATTAATTATTCATCCGTAGATGAAAGTCTCCAATTAACATCATCATTTAAAATATCAGGAATATCAGATCTATCAAGATAATCAACTCCAAATGTGCGAACCATAATTGCATAATCTTTCAAATCAGGCGGATTAACCGATCCCTCTTTTTCTACATCATTAGGAATTGCCTGCAAAATATTCGCAATCAACATAGCTTTTCTCTTATCGTCCATTTCAGCCCAATCCTGCAAATAGATAATAATATAATAATTATATTTGCAATCCATAGTAATAGGTGCTGTTACTGCCCTAATTTCCCACAACTTCTTGTCGGGTTTACGGTCTTTGTTGACAATAGCAACACATTTAATTGCGCTGGTATCTATACCCCCAAAAACCTCGGGATACTTAACTGTTAATCTTTCTGCAATTGTCCAAAATTCATCTACGGTATCATACTCCGGTTTCAACTGACTCATTTTTTTATTCTCCCTATTCTTCGTAAAACTATATTATTTTTACTTAAAATTTTATACTATGCCAAAATTCTATTTCATTTTTTATTACTAAATAAATACCCATCTATCATCCAAATTGACTAAACCTCTATTAATTCTATCAAGATAATTTACACATTGCTCAACTGATTCAAACATTTCTTTATAATCGATAACAGCAAATGCCCAATCGGGAACGTTTTTTATATCTCCATCAACAATAGCTAATATCGGCTTATTCTGCCTCTCAGCAGTAATAGCCTCATCAGTAGTCCCCCAAGATATAGCTGAACTTATATAAACTATAACGAAATTGCTTAGATCAACAGCCCTTAGATCCCATCTTCGTATTTTTTTCATAGTTTTCGTGAAATGATAGAACATCTTTTTGCTTTTCCAGGTATTTAATTTACTCCTAGCCTCTTCTATTTCATCAAAACCTTTATTATTTTTATTTGTTGGATCAATACATTGTACCCCTAACCCTTTTTCTTCTGATAATTTAATAAACTGTTGACGCCAACCGATCCCGTTATCTTTCGCATTTTGTATTGGCCCAGATAAATAACATTTAGTATTACGTAAAATTCCCATAATAATCTCCTTCTATTCTCGTCCGACCATATTATTAATCATAACTATATAATTATTTTTTCTTACCTTTTTTATAACTTTTCTTTTTAGTAAACTCTATTTTTTTACCATCTATTCCATAAAAGCCTTTACATTCCGCTTTCTGCCAATTTTTGCACCCTAAATATTCATTGCCTTTTTTGCCTACCCTAATAATTAACTGCTCGCCGCAGGCTGGACAGCAATATTCGCTCAGCTTAACTTCTTTAGCTTCTGATTCTATCGGCTTTCCATCTTTATCTATTTTATATGTTTGTTTGCATTTTGGATATGACGAACAAGCGAAAAAAGCTCCATATTTAGAATACTTCTTATTTAGAAACTTCCCGCATTTGCCACATTTGAATTCGGTTAAACTTAAATTTTGCTTGACTGTTTTAGAATTAGCGATATCATCTTTTAGTCTTGTCCAAAAATTATTAAGAACATCTAATTTATTTTTCTCGCCATTTAAAATAAGATCTAAATTATCCTCCATTCCAGCGGTAAATTTCAAATCAATAAAACAGAAATTAGCAGTAACAAGGAATTTATTTACATCTAACCCCAATTGTGTAGCCTTAAGAGACTTCTTAGCTACTTCTATATACTTTCTATTTTTTAAAGTGTCTAAAATAGAAGCATAAGTACTAGGTCTTCCAATCCCCATCTGCTCAAGTTTTTTAACTATTGAATTATCTGTATACCGTGACGGTGGCGACGTTTCACACTTCTCATAAGAAATATCAATCACCTTAACTTCATCGCCTACTTTTAGTTCTGGCAAATAAGAATCCGAATCTGTTCCATAATCCCAAATCTTTCGCCATCCATCAAAAGTTCTTTTGCTTCCATGGGCAGCTAAAATATAATTACCGGAAGTAAACTCTCCAGTGCTTTTAATATATCTTGCATCGCTCATCTGACTTGCCATTGCTCTTTTCCAAATCATCTTATATAAATTAGTACCAGCAACAACTGGAATTTCAGTCGGCCTTATAGCTTCATGAGCTTCTTGAGCATTTTTTGACGAAGAATAATGACGAACTTGATTATGTAAATATTCTTGTCCAATTTCTACAAATATTCTATCTCTAATCTCAGATATAACACTAGCTGTAATTGAAGAGCTATCAGTTCTATGATATGTAATAAGTCCAGACTCATATAGAGATTGAGCACTAGACATTGTTGCCTTAGCATCCATTCCTAAGAATGAAGAAGCCGATTGAATCATCAATGATGTCGTAAAGGGAGAATACGGCTTACTATTAAATTCCTTTTTATCAAATTTAGAAACAAGAGTTTTGTTCTTCTTAAATTGTTCACAAATCTTTTTGGCCTCTTCCTCAGTTTTTATTTCCATCTGATCAGGAACTTTAATTATAGCCATGATTTTTTCAAAATCTTTAGTAACAAGTTCAGCCTTAATGCTATAATAGACTTCAGGAATAAAACTAATAATTTCATTTTCTCTGTCGGCTATTATTCGCAATGCTGCGGATTGAACTCTTCCTGCTGACTTGCCTCCAGATGCTTGCGTTACTAAGAAGCTAGTCTTAAAACCAACCAGCCTATCAAGAATTCGCCTAGTTTCAAATGACTTAACCAAAGCATCTTCATCATCAATATTGTATGCATTTTTTATAGCATCAACAACACCTTCTTTTTTAATCTCAAAAGTTTTAGCTCTTTTAATTTCAACGTCACATTCTTTCCTAATTAACTCATAAATATTTCTGCCGATGCCTGCCCCTTCGCGGTCACCATCCGTCATAATATAAACAACTTGACTTTTTTTAGCTTTACTAATAATATTTTTAACAACATCCATTTTATCGGGCATAACTTCAAAAGTTGCCTCGAAATCTTTTTTAATATTAACACCTAATTGCTTCTTGGGCAGATCCATTACATGCCCATATGACGCTACTACGTCATACTCTTTTCCTAAATAAGATTGAACTTTTTTAACTTTTCCCGGACTTTCGAGAATAACTAAATATTTAGCCATGTTATATTCCAATACAAAAAAGAGGGTACAGCAATAGTTGCCGTACCCTCGCCCTGCAAGTTTTTACTTATTCTCTACAACAACAGGCAAACTATAAAGCCTAGCAACATCTTGCGATGGTTTAGTAGCAATATAATACCGTCCATCTCCATACTTACGAACAGTAAAACCATTTAACTTATTTCGCTGTGCCAATCTAACAGCCTGCCCCCTAGTATGTCTCTTTCCATCGATAATAAAACCAATGGTATGCCTCTTAGTGTTTACGATTCTCTTTGTTACATTCATTTTCTTCTCCTAACTATTGTCTTACGGCCTATCAATATACCCTGATGCTATTCCAGCAACATGACTCCATGCGCATCGTGAAGCATCAATCAAACTCCATTTACTAATTGTGCTCGCGGTAGGACTGACAGCATTTGCTCCCAATTCTACATCATTTTTAACTGAATCATCAAACATGTTATTTTGATTCAACCTAGCAAAAGCCTTCGCAAGCTGCGTAGCCGGGACACCGACATGAAATGATAAGGAATCAAGATCAGGCTTTGCTCCATTCATATATGCAATAACCATTGCTACTCCATATCCCCCATTTCTTTCGTCATCCGATGCATTAGCCCAACCGCGACCGCAAATTTGTTCTACGAGTTCTGCATACTTCATAAATATTCTCTCCGCTTAAAATAATTGACCATCTTCCAGGAACTCATCCTCAAGTTCCTTAACCTGTATTTCTGCACTAAAATCAATTTCGCCTGGCGACATTAAATATACTATACTCTTGCCTTGTTCACTTTTTTCAAAAATCAATGACGAATCAGCAATTATATTTTCTACAACTGGCGACAACGTTTCATCTGTTAATTTTATTTCTAAGCTTTCATGCTTTTGCTGAACTCTATTAATCGCCTTATACAAATCGTCTATAGTTTTAATCTCTTTGCATTTCACTTTATTATCTTTTGCCATTATTTTTTTGCCTGTCCAATCTTTTGTCCAAAACAATTGTCCGCAATTGCGGTCATTTTTTTATCTTTGACATTTTGATCAATTGTTTCTTGTATGCTAGAATTTTTTATACATATATATCCAGCATCACCCATCATAATATAACGACAAGTTTTGTTGCCTTGTCCAATTAAGCAAATTTCATATAATTTATCCTGAGGTATTTTTCTGCTCTCATCTTTTATGATATGGTCAAGTTGTCCTCGTGTATCTATGCATTTCATATTTATATTATATAGTAATACTATATCACATTAAAGAACTTTAAAATTTTTCTTAATATCGTTTACTAATTTAATTGATGGGTAGCAATCGCTGACTGGGAAACCTCTTCCCGCTAATATTTCTTCATAAGATTTGGTATGCAAATCAGTAAAACCATCATTAAAATTGCATGATTCCCCATCAATCAATAACGATCTATTTGTATCTTCATCTATCGATAGTTTCCATCGTACATCTGCTTTCTCTAGCTTTAGAAAGCCATTTGCCGAAGTTTTTGTAAGCAGTACATCTTCAATACTTTCAGCCGCACCAAAAATCCAAAGCAATATATCAAAGAAATGTATTCCGATGTTCATCATTAAGCCACCTGATTTAGACTCATCCCCCTTCCATGAAAAATGATACCAAGATCCTCTCATGATAGAATAAGTTAATTCAACCTTATGTCTTTTACCTGATTCATCAACCATCTTTTTTAACTTCTGCACTTCAGGATGAAGTCTCAATTGCATAATACAATTAACTTCACCCTTATATTCGTTAACAAGTTCATTTAAGGCTAAGCAATTATATGCATTAATAACTAATGGCTTCTCGCAAATTACTTTAGCTCCAATTCTAAGCCCGAACATGATGTGGGCATCATGTAAAAAATTTGAAGAACAAACTGAAAGATAATCAATCTTTTCTCCATGTTTTTGTAATTTAGAAATATGTCTATCAAACCGCTCAAATTCTTTAAAATAACATGCATGAGGAAAATATCTATCTATAATACCCACAGAATCGTGCGGGTCTGAAACTGCTAATAGGTTATTACCAGTGTCGTATATTGCCTTTAAATGCCTTGGTGCTATATACCCCGCCACTCCAGTTAAAATGAAATTACTCATATTGCCTTTCTTAAAGTATCAACTATAATTTTGCATGCATTTTTATTATAATATAGCTTTGTATCACGTGCCATCCCGCAATTAGCATATAAGCCATCGAAGAAAGAAAAATCCAACCCCTGCAATGCATATTCATTGTCAATGATTTCATCCCATTCAATGTTCATCGATGGGATCAGGCATTTCTTTCCAAAGAAAGGAGCTATTTTAGAAACCCCACCACTGTCAGTAATAACTCCTTTGCATTTACTTAGGGCATCTAACATTTCAAAATAACCTAAAGGCTCTATTATTTTTATATTTTTTGGAACATCAATATTATGCTGTTCAATAATTTTCTTTGTTCTTGGATGAATTGGAAATATTATATCGCAATAACTTTTTTTACATTCATCAAATATATGATTAATTCTATCTACAGTGGTATTCTCTTGCCTATGAATTGTCATCAACAACCAATTGCCAAATTCTATTTTGAACGGTTTATTTTTCTCAAGTTCATTAAGAAAATAATATTCTAAGTCACCAACGTAAATTGGATTAGATACATTTTTTGCGTCTTGTTTACGAGATATAAAATGGAAATCAGCTATATCATCTACTAAAATACGATTCATTTCTTCTGGGCGGCTCTTATCTCCGCAACGAATTCCAGCTTCAATATGAGCTACTTTAATACCTAATTGGTAGGATACTAAAGATGCAATGAGAGATGAATTAGTATCTCCTAAGACTAAAACATAATCTGGCCTTATCTCAGATAATTCGTTCTTTATTTTAATCATTGAATCAGAAAAAAATGAAAAAGAATCGCTATGCTGGCTATTGAGATGTCTATCTATTTTCAAACCAAGTTGAGACAAAAATATACCAGACAAATTATAATCATAATGCTGATCGGTATCTATAGAAACAAATTCTACTTTCTTCTTTATAAAATAATCATGTAATGGTTTGAATTTTATATATTGTGGTCTAGTGCCTATAATAATAACTAATTTCATACTGTCTTTCCTGCACAACATAACCTTTGACACGGTTGATATAAACCGTTTTTAGCTATATCTTTTACTTTTTGAGTTATTATGTCGTGACCTTTACTGACATACTCCCTACGCTAAAGCTGTAGGGGTTCTTTGGTTAGCAGTATTCAATGCCATTGCCGATTGAGGGATATCAGTGTTCCCTTTTTCTAAATCACCTTCTTTAGAAAATTTGTGACTGTAGACTTCTTCCTTATATTGAGAAGAAGAACCTAATCTACTAGAATGCTTAGGTTGTGGCTCTGTCACAAACTGCTCACTATTTGCTATATTCCAACTTGCATTAATATCAGCATGAGCAGCATATCCACAATGTGGACATTTAAAACTTTTATCATTTCTCTTTCCTATTCGACCGCACTTATGACAAGTTTGACTTGTATAAGCTGGTTCGATATAGAAAACTGGAACACCAAGCAGCTTGGCTTTATATTCTATCATTGTCTGTAATTGATAATAAGACCAACTGTTCAGGGTGTATTTGAATGATTGTTTTTGTTTTTTGTTATTTCTAATCCCTTTTAAATATTCTAATTTAATAGCGCATTTTGTTTCTTTTGCTTCTTTTACGACATTACTACTAATCTTATGATTTAAATCTTTTACAATATTAGATTCTCTTTTTTTGATAGTCTTAAGTTTAAGATATTTCTTTCGTTGTTGTAGAGTTTTTCTTATTTTAGAATATTTAGTATGTATATGTTTTGCTTTTTTCCCTAACATTTTAACTTTATTAGTTTTAGTATTTGCAAAAACTAAACAATGTCCATTTGTATTTCTATCTATTCCTATGCACCCTTCCGGATCGAACTCTTTATTTTCCTTGACATCAACAGAAACATAAAAATAAAAATTATCTATTTCTATTTGATTAATCTTACTAAATGGCTGTCTAATATATTGAGAATAAGCAAAAGATATTTTAAGAGAAGGGATTAAGATTAAGGTGTCTTTAATTTTGATTCCTTGATTTGGTATAATTAGTTTAATATTAGAAACTTTTTTAATCTTTTTGTTTTTACCATATTTACGAAGTATTTGATTAGAAATTACAGATTTTAATCCTATATGTGCTACAAACTTAGATGATAATTTATCTCTATTTTTAATAGCAAACTCTGCAACTTTCTTTGCTTGACAAAGTTGTTGAGTGAAGTTGGTATCATGTTTTATTTTATAAGTTAGTATCATTGATTTTTCTGATTCTCTATATATTTTCTAACAACATCTAAAGAAACATTTCCAACAGAACTAATAAATCTTGAGCGAGTCCATAACGTAGGGAGTTTGGATTTTAATTCTGAAAATTCCTGCCTAAGATTCTTAGAAGTATACCCTTTGATTTTAGAAACTACTGTATAAATTCCTATTTTGGGATTGACATCTATAACCATATGCACATGGTCTGTCATTACTTCCATTTCTAATATTTGATATTTATATTCTTCTTGCTTTTCTTTAACTAACTCTTTAAATCTATCAGCAATACTATCAGTTAAAACTGAACGTCTATATTTAGGACAAAATATTACATGATATATGCATGAGTATATAAACTGTCCATCTGAGTGATATTCTTTATTTGTATTGCTAATTTCCATATTTTAAACTCTCTTATATATTCTTTCTATTATATATTATCGTCATATATAATAAATCCTTTAATTATTTTATATTTTCTTAAAAATATTTTTTCTATCAAGGCAATGGCATTGAATACATTTTAATTTTATTGCCTTATATCCTAAAGCTAAAGCATTTAGGCTTTACGGCAATGCCTTCGTAACATTATTTCTTTATCCCGTAAACTAAAAATATTTTAGCTTTTTTGCCGCTAGAAGCTTTAATTGTTTTGTGCTTTATTATATCAATATAGTCCCTATATCGCTCAAGAACTGATTTTAAATCAGCAAAAAATCTAACATGAGATTCCGCGTCAAAAGACGGAACAGAAAAAATAACAACCTTATCTTTTTTAATTTTATTTAAAACTAAAATGTCATTTTCTATATGTTCTAAGACTTCAAATAATAAAACAACATCGTATTCGCAATCATAGGCATCATTATCATGAAGATCGCCAACAATAAAATTTAGCAAGGGATTATTATCCTTAGCTTTTTCAATGGCAACTTCGCTAAAATCAACTCCCAAAACATAATTCTTACCATTTTTATGCAACAACTTAGCAAATTGCCCAGGCCCACATCCCAAATCTAATATTTTAGCATCCTCATTAATCCATGACATAGCCTGAAACCATATTGGATAATACCCGCTCTTTTCTGGCTGCTTATTATATTCAACTAATTTTTTATATGCATTATTATACCAATTGCAATCTTTCTGTTTTTTCATAATTTCAACCTATCCCATGATTTAGCAATTATATCGTAACTTTCCAATCGCTTAGCTACTTCCGTTGGAATAATATCAGTTAATTTCATCTTGCTTACGGCACAACCACGTTTCATTTTTGCTTTAAATACTTTATTACGAGCCGAAATATTATTTAAACCATGAACATTTAAACTATGAATCCAATTATCAGACTTATCCCAATTAACTATAAATTTTCGCCCTTGTAGGTCTCTAATTTTTTGACATCCTTTATACATCCAGTTATCAACAGATTTTTTTACACTATCGTTAGGCAATTGTCTAACCAAATCTACTCTAGTAGCCATTTCAGCGCCGCAATTATGGGGCTTCCCATTAGCCATTAAATATAAATCTCTGTTCATGACTACTATTTTTTTTGTAATTATATTATATAAAACATGCTTTTTGTATTGGGTCCAATCTGCTCCGTTTTCAATAGCCTCTAAAGTTGTTGACAACCTTCCTGGAGCTGAATAGCAATCTGCGGCCTGCAAAACATAAGCAACAGAATCATTAGATGCATTGTCGGCAATTATTTTCCACTTATGAGATAAGGGAATCCATTTTTCAATTGGTATATATTTTATACGAGTACACCCCACTCCCGACAGTTTGTTTTCATAAGACATAAGATTATCATACCCAAAAGATAAATCATTATCTTCTTCTGCTATAACTAATTCCCACTCAAAATTAACATTCGATTGTCTGATTAAAGATTCTAATGATAACCATCCGATATGTTTTGCCCTAAACATGGGAAGGGCTACAGTTAATTTAATCATTTATTACTCTCCCTTAAAAGCACCATCTATGATATTGTGACCATCTACTATTTTTAACATTTTTTGCACTTGGTTTGCCCATGAAAAATTTTGTATAATTCTATTGCCCGAGGCTGCAATTTTTTCTCTGGCTTTATGATCTTTCAAAAATCGGCCTATGTTATCTTTTAATTCTTCATCTGTCTTCCACAAAACTAAATCTTGTTCATTCTCAAATGCCGCATTTAAATCTGAGCAATATTGAGACAATAGAAATCCGCCTGATGCCATGATCCTGATAACTCTATTTGAAAAACATTCTGCTGGAACAAAATTTAAACAAATTTTACTTTTATTATATATAGTATTTGATTGAACTATATTAACCTTTGACATAAAAACTTTTAAATTATTTCTTTTCAACATAGCAATGTAACGTGATCTTCTTTTATTGATACCGGCAATGCTGCCTATGAAAGTTATGTCATACAATTTATTACTAGGCTTTATATTGAAAAATATGTCAGGCTCAAATCCTTGAAAAATTTGATTAATATTTTTACAGCCAGCCGCTTTAAATTTATCGCATGTCACTTTGCTCGTAGCGCAGACTATGGTTGATACCTTAGCTAATTTGCATGCATATTCTCTTTTTTACCAATTATAGCATCGCGCATCCAGTATACTACTATTTTGGAAGAAGCAATAGACTTAACTATATTATAACTAATCGGATGCTTAACTTTGTCGAACCCCTTACATATAATTATTAAATCGCTCTTCTCTGATTCTTTTAATAAAAGTTTGTGAAAATAAGCGATGCCACGCTTATTAATAATATCTCGAAACTTCAACAATTCAACTGAATGTCCGTATTGAATTAATTCCTGAATCATCCTATAATTGTTTTGAACTTGGGCCACAAATAAAATTTTCATTTAACAAATCTTTTCCAATTCAAAGCGTAAGTTCTAGCCTCATTATCTAATCTATCTATTATGTAGTGTGGAATAAATTCTTTTATATTAATATTAGATTTATTAAAACCTTTTTTACCAAAGAAATTTTCAAAATTTGATATATTATTAATACCATGGACAGTAAGACTATATTTCCAATTATCAGATTTATCCCAAACAGGATTAAACTTTGATTTCTTCTTAATAGAAAAAGACCTGCAATTATTATAAAACCAGCTATCTACCCCTTTTTTCCTTGCTTCGTTTGGTAATTTTTTAGCGTATTCTGTTCTAGTTGCCATATCTATTCCGCATGAATGCTTCTTCCCGCTAGGGAGAATAAAATGATCTCTATCTAACATATATATACTCTTATTCTTTAAATAATAAAATACATAAATTTTAGAATGAACCCAATCAGCTCCAGACAAAATAAGATCGTTAGCTACTTTTAATCTATTAGGATGTGAAAAACCGTCTGCTGGCTGAAGAATAAATGTTTGTGATTCTGCCGAAGAATTGTCTGCGATCAACTTCCATTTTTTTGCTAGAGGAATCCACTTCTTCAAAGGAATATATTTTATTCTAGTGCATCCAACCGATTTTAACCTTTCCTCGTATTTTATCACTTCTTCTTGGTTAAGGGGGAAATACACCGAATCTGTTTCTTCGGCTATTACAAGTTCCCATTCAAAATTTACACCTTTCTGCAAACAGAGAGATTCTAAAGCAAGCCATGCTATATATTTTGCTCTAAAAAGTGGTAGCGCCACTGTTAACTCAATCATCAATTATTATTTCCAAGTAATAAATTGTCTAGGATTATTTGTATTTCTTTTTATTTTATTTTGTTTCAACCATTTCCTGCCAATGTCCTTTACCATAATTAATTTAGTATTTACAGGATAATGAATATCTATATATTCTTTCGGGGTATTATCTCTCATCCCTCTTTCTGGATTTTGAGTATCTGCTAATTTTGCTGATGTTTCCTTAGCCCATTTGGTTAAGTATAAGGAAGGAGAGAGACATATCCTATTATCTTTAATAAATCTATATGCTCTTAAAGTAACCCCAATGTTCTTTTTTTTAGTTCCACGAATTATCGGTTTCGATAATCTCTTGAACAATTCTTGAATAGTGCATTTACGTATCATTATCCAATCATCTTGCAAATAAAAAAAATGAGATCCCGTAACTTGCGAAAAACCCCATTTTAATGCAACGCAAAAATTAGCCGTTTCAGGCATCCTAACTACAACATTTCCAAAAAATTCTTTAGCCATAGCCACAGTTTCAGCGGGGTCTTGCCCAAAAGGAAGAGGATCTACATTTAGATAAAGGGTAGAATTTTTATAATCGATACCAGATAACTTATCAACAAATGATTGATAAGTTCTTCTTATAATTGCAGGTCTGCATGTCGCAGTCGTGACAAACTCTAATTGTATATCTGCCATAAAATCTCCGATAAATATATGATACTACTATATCGAAAAATAAACTATGAATACAAAAAAAATAATTGTAATTGGCAACGCAAAAACAACAATCGGTAAAAACCTTGGCAAAAAGATAGATGTCTTCGATATCGTTATAAGATTTAACGGGTGTCAAATAAAAGGATACGAACAAGATTTGGGAAGTAAAATAGATATTCTATCTATGATCCCAACAGGAAAAGGAGCTAATAAATTAATATCAGAAATACTAGTACTGCCTCATGTCAGAAAGGTGAAAACATACTGGTTCTCTAGACCTAGAAACTTATGCGGCAAAGAATATAGCAATATCCTTAAAATCATCGGACGCAATAAGAATATATTACATCCAACACCAGAACTTTTCACTAATATAAAAAATAAATGTAGTAATTTATACCAAGAAAAACAATTACCTAGTACCGG
>Ga0172382_10007837_pt1 | contig 15038 bp, 15 predicted proteins | sample Leawel138RmetaG_FD_122245 | JGI IMG/M metagenome (GOLD analysis project Ga0172382, IMG submission 122245) | Leachate microbial communities from a municipal landfill in Southern Ontario, Canada - Leachate well 138R metaG | ecosystem: Engineered > Solid waste > Landfill > Unclassified | place...
CTGATATTTTAGAAATGACTAGATTAAAAATAGGATTTAATATCCTATGAGATTTGCAAGTTCTACAGTGATTTCTTTCACTGTTAGAAACTATATTAATTGTACAAGGAGGAATTCAAAATGGATGAGCTTATAAATACTGTAGCAAATATAGGTTTTCCCATAGCCATATCCGTATATCTGCTTATTCGGGTGGAAGGGAAAATCGAAAATCTAACAATGTCAATCCATGAATTATCTCAGGTAATATCAACAAAACTTGAATGAAAGGGTGAGGAATTTTTCTCGTTTGACATCGAACGTATGTTCGTATATAATTTTTTTAAAGAGCTTTTTTTAGATAAAACTCTACATGGGGGAGGAGGTATTATGGAAGAAAAGTTTTTTCAAAATAATGATATATGGGCTTTTATCCCTGAGTATTCCAAAGATATAGGGGAAACCACAAGAGTATTGTTTTCTCATGGAAAAGACCGGTTGCTGCCCATTAATATAAGAACTTTCAAGATTAATCTATGCAGTTATTATTCCATAGATTATAAAAAGGGAAGAGCGAAGTACGGTAAGATAATAGGAAGCGTGAATTGTGTACCTATTCCAATAACAGACAGCAAGATATTTTTGCATCTCAAGGTAAGAGTACCGGAGGTTAAAGGTGATAGAGCAATGGGCTATGTTGATTTAAACTGTATCAAGAATTATAAAACAGGTAATGATAGGAAAGGTGTTGAATTGGAACTTAAAGACGGCAGAGTCATTCAAGTATTATATAGTATTTCAACTATCAACAAACATATGAAAAATGCCAGAATTATTTTAGAATACTATAAAAGAGAGAGGGGATATACGGAATACCCCTTAAACTTGGAAAGACTTTATTCAGGTTTCGACAAACCTGCTACAAAAGCAGACATAGCCATACTGGCACGAGAGATAGCTACACTTAAAAATTCCTTGAAGGTTTTTTGAAGTAAGTTATAATTAAGAAGGAATGTAGTGATTTTAGGTAAAGCAAAAAGAGTAGGAGTATTGCTATGGATGAAATACAAGGAATGATACAGGAAATAGTTTTTCGAAATGAAGTAAACGGATACACCGTACTGGAAATCTTGGAAGACAAACAGGAGACTACCTTAGTAGGATATTTTCCTTTTGTAAATATGGGAGAAACTATCAAAGCAGCGGGACAATGGGTAGAACATCAGGATTATGGCAGACAATTCAAAATGGAGGCCTATCAAGTTATTACACCGGCTACAATAAATGGTATAGAGCGATATCTGGCCTCCGGCTTGATTCCCGGAATAGGACCTGCTACTGCAAAGAAACTGGTGGAGAAATTTGGATTGGATACCTTGGATATAATCCAATATAACCCTCAAAAGCTTTTGGAGATTCCCGGTATAGGCGATAAAAAGCTGGAAAAGATACATAATGCTTTTATGGAGCAGACGGAGCTGAAAGATATTATGCTGTTCCTTGAAGGCTATAAGATTAGCCCCGCCTATGCCGTAAGAATATACAAGACTTACGGTGCGAACACCATTAATATCATTAGGGAGAACCCGTATAATCTTGCGGAAGACGTATTCGGTATCGGTTTTAAAACCGCGGATAAAATAGCCCTATCTGCCGGTATTGCCATGGATTCGGAGTACAGAATCGCTTCAGGTACTCGCTATATGCTGAGCCAACATCACCAAAGAGGGCATACCTATGTACCTCAGGACATATTGGTTGAATCTTCTGCAGAACTATTGGGTTTGCCCATTGAATCCGTAGAAAATATTTTGATAAAACTTTTCATTGATAAGAGAATTGTTTTAGAAGAAATGGACGGGACAAAAGTCGTATACTCAATAGCTTTTCATAAGGCGGAAATGGGTACGGTGAGAAGACTCCTATCCTTATGCAATTATCCAATTGATAAAAACACTATTAATACAGAAGAAGAAATAACAAAAGTAGAAGACTATGAAGGAATAAAGCTGGCGGATAATCAAAGACAAGCGGTTTTGGAAGCGGCAAAAAACGGTGTATTGGTTATTACAGGAGGACCCGGCACCGGTAAAACCACTACAATCAAAACCATATTAAAACTTTTTGAGAGGATGAGCCTTGATGTTTCCCTATGCGCTCCTACAGGCAGAGCGGCAAAGAGGATGCAGGAGGCAACGGGCAAGGAAGCCAAAACCATACATAGACTTTTGGAATACGGTTATGGGGAAAAAGACGAAGAAATGTTTTTTCAAAAAAACGAGGACACACCATTGGAAACTGATGTATTAATAGTAGATGAAGCTTCCATGATTGATGTACTGCTCATGAATAATCTGCTAAAGGCTATTGTTGAAGGCACCAGACTTATTCTGGTAGGCGACGTGGATCAGCTGCCTTCAGTGGGCCCCGGTTGTGTCTTAAAAGATATAATCGACAGTAATATGATAAAGGTAGTCAGGCTAAATGAAATATTCAGACAGGCACAAGAGAGCATGATAGTAGTCAATGCCCATAGAATCAATAAAGGGGAAATCCCTGTTTTAAACTGCAAAGACAAGGATTTTTTCTTTATGAAAGAAGAAAAGAATGAGGATATTCTTGAAAGGATTAAAGAACTTTGTATAGAAAGGCTTCCTAAGTACTCCGGATATAGCTTTGTGGAAGGCATACAAGTTTTATCTCCCATGAAAAAAGGTATTTGCGGTGTCTATAATCTCAATGCAGAGCTGCAAAAGGCGTTGAACCCGCCCCATTTATCAAAAAGCCAAAGAGAATTCAGAGACGGTTTTTTTCGTGAGGGGGATAAAGTTATGCAGATAAAAAACAATTATAAGATGAAGTGGCAAAGCATTTTAGACGAAGACTATGAAGGGGAAGGGGTATTTAACGGTGATATGGGGATTATCACAAGGATTGATAATGAAGAGCAATATGTGGAAGTGCTTTATGATGCCGATAGGCTGGTAAAATATGAACCGAAAGATTTGGATGAATTGGAACTTTCCTATGCGGTCACTGTACATAAATCTCAGGGCTCCGAGTTTCCTGTCTTGGTTATGCCGACCATAGGGGGTCCGCCCATGCTTCTAACAAGAAATCTTCTCTATACAGCCCTTACCAGAGCCAAAGAAATGGTAGTCCTTATAGGTAAGGAAAAGTACATATATTCCATGGTCAATAATAATTACATTACCAAGAGATACTCGGGTCTTAAATATAAGCTTTTGAGGATGGGAAAGGGTGAATAGCCTGTGACCGAACTTTATTCAGCTTTTATAAACTGTCTATATCCCAAAAAGAAATATTGCCTTTTATGCGGCAGTAGAGATTCCCGACTACTATGTAAAAATTGTGCATCTACAATTGAATTTATTCAGGAAAGAAAATGCCTCAAATGCGGCAAAGGCTTATTGGATGAATATGATGAAAACATATGTATCGATTGCAAAGTAAGCAACTTCACCTTTCATAGTGCCTATAGCAGTTTTTACTACAGAGGTACCGGCAAGAAATTAATCCATAAACTTAAATATGAGGGAAAAAAGGAAATAGCTAAAATTTTAGCTGATTATATGTTTGATATTGTACGAAAAGAGAATTTAAAGGCAGATATAATTGTTCCCGTTCCCCTGCATAAGAACAAATTGGAAATGAGAGGCTTCAATCAATCAAATATTATGGGTCAACACTTATCAAAATATATGAACCTGCCTATTTGGCCTAGCTTAATCCGTACAAAGGATACAAAGGCCCAATACAATCTTGACAAATTTGTGAGAAAACTCAACGTCAGTAATGCATTTTCTATGGACTTGTTATATAATGTAATAAATAAAAGAATCTTGTTGGTTGATGATGTTTTTACCACAGGCAATACGGTAGAAGAGTGCAGCAAGGTACTAAAGAAATCCGGAGCCGCCGATATATATGTTGTTACAGCGGCGTCAGGTATTAATACTTAATAAAGGAAAGGAGCAATTATTATGGCAGAACTGAGAAATTGCGCCAGATGCGGTAAGCTTTTTCCCTATATCGGAAGACCTATCTGTAATCGATGTGTTGAAAAGGAAGAAGAGGAATTCAAAATTGTAAAGGAATATATATATGATAATCCGGGGGCTACAGTATTTGAAGTTGCAGATGCTACGGAAGTTTCCGTGGATAAGATTATGAGGTTCTTAAGAGAAGAAAGACTGGAGATATCATCGGAGAATGTGAATCTCATTTTAGAATGTGAAAGCTGTAGCAGACCTATAAAGTCCGGCAGATATTGTGAAGAATGCAAGGCCAAACTGGCCGGTGAAATGAGAAGAGAATTCGGTATTGGTCAAAGAAAGCGTGAAAACATTAGAACTTCCGGTAAAGAAAAGATGCACGTAATAAGAAAAAGAGAAGGCAGATAACCTTTATTTTAAAAAATTTCCACTAAACTATTCTATATAGTTTACCGATAATAAAATTGAGTGGATTAAAAAGGCTAATTAAATGAGGTGGTATTATGAGCTTTGACATTGGAAAAGTCGGAGGCATAGATAAAATATATAAAACCTATTCCGTGAATAGGAAAAAGGAAGTCAAAGAAGTGGCAAATGTTCAAAACCAAAAGGATGAGGTAAGCATATCACAGAAAGCCATGGATTACAGCATAGTAGGAAAAGGGTTGAATATGATAAAGGATATGCCGGACATCAGGGAGGAAAAGGTCAACGACATAAAGGACAGGATGGAAAAAGGGATTTATAGCATAAAAGGCAAGGATGTTGCAGAAAAGTTATTTACCGATAAATTCGATAAAAAGATATAATCGGCATTACTTTGCCTAAAAAATTATTTAAAAAGTGCGGCAAAGCCGCATTTTTTGATTGCAAGCTGATACTTCATTTATTGGGGGGATATACAATGGACAACATGGATAAGATTATAAAGGCTTTAGAAAATGTAGAGAAAGTATATGAAAATTTGCTTTCACTTTCAGAAGAAAAGAAAAATTTAATAATAGAAGGCAAAGTCAAAGAATTGGATGGGATTTTGCAAATAGAAAACCAATTGGTTATGGAAATCAGCAAACTTGAAAGTGAAAGAGAAGATGCTATAACCAAACTAGCTCAAGAATTGGGTTTACCTAAAGAGAACCTCACTGTAAGCTATGTTTGTAATGTTGTAAAAGACCCGAGATGTACTATGCTAAATAAAATAACCAAAAGGATAGGCATTATTTTAAACAAATTGAAAGAGATTAATGAAGTAAACGGTAAACTTATCGAACAATCATTAGAATATATTAGATTTTCCATAAATTTAATAACGGACTCTTTAGAGTCTCACGACGGTATCTATGAGGCTAAAGCAGATGAAGGCAAGGATAAAAAAGCAAGTTTGTTTGATGCAAAGGTTTAGGAGGTGAAGCTTTGGGCTCTATAGGAAGTTTAGGAATAGCCGTATCAGGGCTATATGCAAATCAAAGATCATTGGACGTGACAGGTCATAATATCAGTAATGTAAATACTCCGGGCTACTCAAGGCAAAGTGCAATTCAGGCTTCATCCTTTCCCCAAAACATTGGTTACAGCGGTGCCGGGGTGAGAATGCAAAGAGGCACCGGTGTTGACCTGATGCTAATCCAGCAATACAGAGACGAATTTTTGGATATAAAATTCCGCAGAGCCAATAAAGAGCTGGGCTATTGGGATGCAAAACAATCCGGTGTAGAGGAACTTGAAGCTATTTTTAACGATTTGTCCGAAGAAGGAATACAATCAGCCATGGAGAAGTTTTGGAATTCTTGGGAACAATTATCCAAGCCAACAGGCAGACTTACTTCCAGAGCTTTAGTCAAAGAAAGTGCTATAGCTCTAGTGGAATCCCTACAACATGCGGATCAACTTTTAAAAAATTTTAGAAAAAATAAGGATAGTGAGATAAAAGACACAGTCCAAAGGATAAATGATATCACTAAGAGAGTTGCGGAACTCAATGATATGATAATGAAAGTAGAAGGCAGCGGAGCCATGGCTAATGATTTTAGAGATGAGAGAAATCTTCTCATAGACGAATTATCTGCCTTGGCAGATGTGCAAGTTGTTTACGGTAAGTCTGTCAGTGTCTTGATGGAAGGCAGAGCAGTAGTGGATTTAAATAATTATGAAGAGTTGGAAACAGTCCCGGATCCGGATAAAAACGGTTTAGTAATGCTTAGATGGAAAAGCGATAAAAGCTCTGTTTCAATACAGCATGGCAGGATGAAAGCCCTTTTTGACACTAGAGATGAATTAGTAGACGGATTTCGAGCCAAGTTGGACGAAATGGTAAAGGGTCTTGCTAACGAAGTGAACAAGATTCACAACTCCGGCTACGGTATCAAAGACGAGGTTCAGCGTAACTTTTTTATAAATAAAGGTAATCCGAGCAGTAATGAGATTGATATAGGCAGTATTGCGTTTAATCCGGAACTTAATGATTATGATAATATAGCGGCGGCAATGGACTTGCCCCCTTATAATAATGAAGATAATAGGATAGCTTTGGCTATTGTAGAGCTTAGGAACAAAAATATTTTTGATCAGGAAGAATATAACGAAAGTGCCGGCAGGTATGATTTTGACGAGTATTATAGGAATATCATTATGGAGCTGGGCAGAATAGGAATAGAAGCGGCAATCACAGCCGATGCCCAAATATCCATGATAAAAGAATTAAATACAAAAAAAGGCGCTATCATGGATGTTTCTTTGGATGAGGAAATGAGCAACCTCATACGATTCGAGCACTCCTATAATGCCTCTGCCAGAATGATTAACGTAATGGACGAAATGCTGGACATAGTAGTAAACAGACTGGGTATAATAGGGCGATAATTAACGATGGCAGAACGTACCTACCCTGTCATTCCGAACATCCCTACGCTCCTCAGAATGACGGTGCGGGGTTGTTATCCTGAGGCTAATATCGAAAGGTGTGAAATAATTGAGAACTACATTTGGGAGTCTTAACATTGCAAATACGGGCTTATTTGCCGCCCACAGGGCTCTTGACGTTACAAGCCATAATATTGCCAACACCAATACCGATGGCTACTCCCGTCAAGTATTGTTACAAAAAGCCTCAATACCCATATGGGGAGATCCCAAGGGTATAATGGGTACCGGCGTTGATACCTATAACATAGTCAGAATCAGAAACGAATATCTGGACTCAAAATTTTGGAGCCAAAACAGATCCGTAGGAGAATGGACTATCAAACAAGAAAATTTAGCTTCTATAGAAACCATATTTAATGAGCCTTCCAATACGGGATTGCGGCAAGTACTTGACGAATACTTTATAGCATTGGATGAATTATCCAAAAGTACCGGTGATAATACTAAGAGAGTTGCTGTAGTGGAAAGGGCTAAAACCCTTGCCACATCAATAAATAGAAACGGTCATGAAATAATAGATGCTATTAGGGACACAAATTCTGCAGTTCAGAGCAAGGTAGAAGAAATAAATTCCTTGGCTTTACAAATATCAGTCTTAAACAGACAGATATATAATATGGAATTAGGGGATAATCAGGCAAATGATTTGCGGGATCAAAGGACTGCCTTATTGGATAAATTGTCAAAAATAATAGATATTGAGGTAAGTACTAATAAAGACTACCATAACAATGAAACTTTAAGTATAAAGCTTGGCGGCATAACCTTTGTAGAACACGTGGATTATCAGGAATTAGCCTATGTTGATATAGATGTGCCGGGCATCACGGACTTGGGTGCCGGTAAAATGAGTCAAATTGTATGGAAGGGCATGGAAAGTCAAAAAGTAGCTATAGGTAGCGGAGAATTACGTGGCCTTTTGGATATAAGGGATGGCGACGGACAAGGACTTAACTATAGAGGACTTAGATATTATTTGGGAAAACTCAACGAATTTGCCCGGGAATTTTCCATAGCTATAAATGAACAACATAGAAAAGGTGTTGATTTTTATGGCGAACCGGGCACAGACTTTTTTATAGTTCCCCCTGAAGGTGAAAATAAAATCAATTGTCTAAATATTGCTGTAAGCGGTTTTCTATTAGTTGATGCTAATCTTATTGCTGCTTCATCGGATATAGAAGGAGAAAGCAATAATGAAAATATACTCAAGATGATATCATTAAAGGATGATACCTCATTATTTCAATCAACAAAGGGTACACTGGATGACTTTATAAAAGCAATGCTGTCAACACTGGCAGTTGACTCGCAGCAGTCGATAAGAATGCTTACAAATACGGAAATCCTTGCAGCCCAAACGGATATCACCCGAATGTCAGTATCAGGAGTGCTTTTAGATGAAGAGATGGGCAATATGATAAAATTCAACCAAGCTTACAACGCAAGTGCCATGATGATAACAACATTGGATAAGATACTTGACACTACTATTAATAGACTGGGAATGGTAGGGAGGTAATATAAATGCGTATTACAAATAGTATGATGGTGAACAATCTCCTTAAAAACCTATATAAAAACTATACAAAAATGGATAAAGCCCAACAAATGCTTGCATCACAAAAAAAATTCCTGCGGCCTTCCGATGATCCTATCGGTGTTACAAGAAGCCTGCGTCTAACCACCGAATTACTAAACATGTATCAATATAGCAGAAACGTTGATGACAGCGATTCATGGCTTCAAAGCAGCGAGCAGGTAGTAAAAAACATGATAGAGGTAATGCAAAGGGTCAGAGAATTGACAGTCCAAGCATCCAATGAAACCTATTCACCTGAAGACAGGAATAAGGTAGCAGATGAAATAGCGGAACTAAAGAATCAGTTAATCGGGCTGGGCAATACCGCCTATGCAGGAAGTTATCTTTTTTCCGGATATAAAACCGATAAACCTTTATTTAACTTGGATGGCACCTATAGCTTGGATGGTGGAGTTTTAAGTATCAATGAAGATATTTTTGTCAATGTAGGCATAAGCGATAGAATGAGTATTAACTATGTAGGACAAAAAATATTCGGACATATGGCCACAACGACCTATAATGAATATGTACTAAAAGGTAATAGTAACTTTGTCGGGGCAAATTTGGATGGCACAAATAATGAAATTATTCTAAGTTATAACAATATAGAATATACTATCGTAATGCCAGAAAATGAATATAATTCTTTTGAAGGCGGCAGTTTTGTAGAGGACTTAAATGAGGCAATTAAAAATGCTACAGCCGGCATTTCACCGGCTCCTGAATTAAAGGATGTGGTTAAAGCTTCCCTTGAAAACGGCGAAATAGTATTCCGTGGTGCTAGAGAGTTCAAAATAATATCTGACGGTACTACAATGGATATAAAAGATATAATGGGAATTGATTTTGACAAAGGGGCGGAATTAACGAAGATCATCATCTCTGATATTGATGATATTGATAACCCCATATCTCATGGAGATGAAGAATATCGGCTTAAAGCGGAAGGCGGATTTAGTGCAATCACTGCCGGAGACGAATTCACAATATACTACGGTGATTATACTTATACAGTAACAATGGACAGGGATTATGGGCTTGATGAAAATAAGGAATTTATATACGATTTTAATAAAAAACTGGCGGAAGACCCGGATTTAAAAGAACTCAGAGGACATCTTAAACTTTATGAAAAAGATGGAAAACTTGCAATATCAGCAGATAAGAAATTTAGACTTGATAGTGAGAATTTTGATAAGCTGGGTTTTGATGAAAATGCCGGTGGTTTAAAATCAATAAAAATTGCTCATAGTATACAGGGAGGAGAAATAAATCTTATTGATAATCCCATCACTATTACAAATGATATAAACGATAAATTATATCTGGTATATGGCGGCAAAGGCTATACTATTGATTTAATTGATTCAGGGACAAAAACTTATGATGGTTCAATAGGCAATACCTTTGATGATTTAGTAAATGATATACAATCGGCAATAAATAAAAGCGAAGAACTTAAAGGCTATATTTCCGTAACAGGAAATAATGGCAAAATGCAATTTAGCGCAGATTCAGAATTTAAACTTACCTATGGTACAACGGGAGACTTTGACGGAATAAGCGATTTATCTGCAGACCCTTTGACTATAGATGGCTCAAATGATAGATTTGATATAAAACTTGGAAGCGGTTCGTCAATAACTGTAGACTTAGAACAAGGGGAATATAATTCTTTAGATGAATTAACAAAAGCTATACAAAAATCAATAGATGGAGATATGTATACAAGAGGCAGAGTAACAGTCAGTAATGACGGTACAAATATAACCTTTTATTCAGATATACCTGTTACAATATTGCAAACGCCCGGCTCCGGACTATTAAATTCCAATACATCTTCCGATAGTGACCTGATGGAAGCTTTCAGTTTTAACACTGCAAAACAAAGTTCAAGGATAGATAAAAGAGTAGAATCCGGTTCTGCAACACAGCTAATAGGAGTATTAGACCAACTTATACTTGACTTAAACGATAACAATACCGAAGGTATAAGTAAAGCATTAAAGAGGCTGGATGCCAATATAAATAACCTTAATGCGGTACGAGCGGAAATGGGAGTAAAAAGCAATAGATTGGAACTTACTAAAAATAGAATAGAAGATGACAATGTGAATCTCAGGGAGCTGTTATCGAAAAACGAAGATGTGGATATTGCGGAAATGATAATGAAACTTCAAATGGATACAAATGTCTATAACGCTGCTCTCTCTGTCGGCTCAAAGATAATAACCCTATCCTTGGTAGATTTTTTGAGATAACAGGAGTAATACCGGCTTATATATTTGATTAAGATTGCGTTGTGAAAAGGTTTAGAATCTGTTAGCAAAGTGGAGGAATAGTTGCGTCAACTGTTTGAACGAAGTGAGTTTTGACGCAACCCGGAACAAGCTTACAGATTGTTGACCTTGAAACTCAGCAATCGAATCAAATGATATATGCCGAAAATATCGTTCCGAACGTAGTGAAGAATCTTAACTCCAAAGAAGTGACCCAGGCAACCCGTGGTTAAAACCATATTGATATAAACTAATTTTACATATAAACTTAAATAAGAAAATAAATAGGGGGCTAAACCATGCAAATAAAAACCAAATATTTCGGTGAAATACAAATAGATGAAAAACAAATTATCGATTTTCCGGAAGGAATCCCCGGTTTCCAAGACGATAAACAATATATAATGATAAGAGACGAAGACACGGATTTCACCTTCTTTCAGTCTTTAAAAACCGAAGACCTTTGTTTTATCACCTTACCACCTGTACTTATAGCAGGAGACTATGGCTTTGATATAAGCAAAGAAACCGTAGAAAAATTGGAACTGGAAGAAGCAGAGGATGTTTTAGTATATTCCATACTCAATATCCCGGAAGACTATAAGAAGATGACTGCAAACCTTAAAGCACCTATAGTAGTAAATATAAAAAATAACAAAGGTATTCAGGAATTATTGGATGACGATAAATTTGATTTAAAGCACCCTGTATTTAAGGGGGAAGAATAATGTTAGTATTAGCCAGAAAAAAGGATGAATCCATACTTATAGGAGACAATATAGAAATAATTATAACGGATATAACGGAAGATAAAGTTAAAATAGGTATCGAAGCCCCCAGGCATATGAAAATCTTTCGCAAAGAGCTATTAGAACAAATCCAAGATGAAAACATAAAGTCCGCCGGTGCAAAGGTGGATATATCCGCATTGAGAAAAACCAAGATATAATGTGCCTCTTTTAATTATTACATCATTTTCTCCTCATAATTACACGAAAAATATTTTAATAATCACTAAAGTTCCATAAACATTCCTCCGATATAAATAATGAAAGCAATAGATGACATTTCAAAAACCATAGGGCCCATGGCATGAGAAATGACATCTATGCAAATAAATTCCGGAAAGGATTCCGGAAAAGTAAAATTCAAGGAGGAAGAATTATGAGAATTAATAACAACTTAATGGCAATGAATACCCACAGACAGCTGGGAATTTCAAACACTTCAGGTTCAAAGTCAATGGAGAAACTTTCATCCGGTTTTAGGATCAACAGGGCCGGAGACGACGCCGCAGGCTTGGCAATCTCCGAAAAGATGAGAGGTCAAATTCGAGGACTTACACAGGCATCGAGGAATGCTCAAGACGGCATCTCCCTTATTCAAACTGCGGAAGGTGCATTGAATGAAACTCACGCAATTTTGCAGAGAATGAGAGAGTTGGCAGTACAATCATCCACCGATACAAATACAGATGATGACAGAAAAGAAATTCAAAAAGAAATAGACCAACTGGCAACGGAGATTACAAGAATATCAACGACCACTCAATTTAACACAATGGATTTATTAGACGGGACCTATGAAGATAAGAAATTCCATATAGGCGCAAATGAAGCTCAAAATACAACAATAGCAATATCAAATATGAGTGCAGAAGCATTAAAAGTAGCCGGTGGAGCAGTTGAGTTGCTTGATGAAGTTGAAGAAGAATATCTAGGAGTAGAGAATCAGACAGTATTAAAGGATGGCGAAGGGAATATAGTAGCTGTTAAGGCAGGAGAAGATGATGCAGAAGGTTGGTATGCACCGGGAGATGTAAAAGCAAATACCGATGGAGATGCTCTAGAACTAGTAGATGGGGCAACAAAACTGGATGTCAAAGAAGGAGTCACATTAGATGGCAATCTAGTTACTAAAGTTGAAGAAGAATATCTAGGAGTAGAGGATCGGACAGTATTAAAGGATCGCGAAGAGAATATAGTAGCTGTTAAGGTAGGAGATGAGTGGTATGCACCTGGTGATGTGGAAGAAGACAGTGGCAGCTTAGCGGCTAAGACCGACGCAGAAGCACTGGATGTCAAAGAAGGCAGCTATATCGAAGGAGAAGGAACCGGCGCCGGCATCAATGTATCTACTCAAGAAGCAGCAGATAAGGCTATAACAGTTATTAATGACGCAATAAGTACAGTTTCATCTGAGCGTTCCAAACTTGGTGCTATGCAAAACAGATTAGAGCATACTATAAAGAATCTTGATAATACTGCTGAGAACCTACAAGCAGCAGAAGCAAGAATCCGTGACGTAGACATGGCCAAAGAGATAATGGAATTCACTAAACAGAATATATTACAACAAGCTGCGACAGCTATGTTGGCTCAAGCTAATATGGCACCCCAATCAGTATTACAACTATTAGGATAGGCGGTAGTCAGTTGGCAGGGTCCCTTAGGGAGTAATCCTTAGGTGCAAATCGGGTGAATTGCTGGGAACTCCTTAAGCTGACTAAACCACAACGCAATCCGAAAGGGTAATCGTGAAGGTGTAAAAATTAGTTGGATTGGACAATCAGCAGCCAAGCTCCTGTATCGAAAGGTTGGAGAAGGTTCAACGACTAGGATATACCACCTAAACAATTTATAACAGATTGCATGGTGATGAAATCCGTAGGGAAGAGGTGCTCCCGAAGTACCCGACAACCTGTTTTAGTGGTTAGTGGTTAGTGGCTAAATAGGTTGAAGATATAGTCTGGCAGATGGTGAAAGCCATTTGATTGCCCGCAAGCAAATATGGCACCTCAATCAGTATTACAATTACTAAGATAATCTAAATATTAATAAGCCGGGGATTTATTTCCCCGGCTTATTTGCATATTCAATCCTAGCAGCCCCGTATTACCGGGGGAATCTTCGAATGAATTCGAAGCTACTGTAGGTACATTTGTGGTTTCTCGTAAGATTCTTCGTCGCTGTGCTCCTCAGAATGACGGTGTGGGGTTATTACTCTTCTTTTTCCCAAGCATCCAGCTTTTCCATAATGGCATCGTAGGTTTGTCTAGATATTTCAGGCAATTTGCCTAATATCTTTTCCGCTTCTTTAAAACCTCTATCAATGGCATTTCTAAGAGTTTCCAATTTGGATTTGTCTCCACCGGATGCGGCTATTGCGAAATCTACGATACGTTGGCTGGTTTTCTCCACTCCTAATTCCCCGTCAGGACCAATTAACGCTTCCGCTTCAAGACGGGCTTTATCATCAATTTCTATTATTGTGTCAGGTTCAAGAAATTTAAAAGTCTTTCCTTGTCTGGTGAGCAGCTCTTCAACTAAACGCCTTAAGCCGTCATAGGATTTATCTGCTTCCGCCTTGAGCTTCAGTATTGTGTTTTTATCATATATATGTCTAATATTTTTCTTTTCCGATTTGTTATATACAACTGCAGGTTGTTCTTGTCCTTTGGCATCTTTTTTCTTTATATCCTTTTCCTTAGGTTCAATTTTTTCCGGTGGAATTACAGGTTTTACAGGTTGTACACCTCCGACTTTCATCATAATCACCTCCATTTAATAATATATCGGCATAATTTAAGGATTTCTGAAATAGAATTTGTGTGAATATATTTATATTTTTTATTGCAAATATTAATAAGCTGCTTATCAGAAATGGTTAGGGTGCGAACAGTAACCTAAAATTGATTAAATCGTGAACATAAGTTTTTGTTTTATTGAAATGGTATGGATTAGTAGTATATAATTATATGTAGAAATTAGGGAATAAATGTTGAAAATAATAACAGGTAATCTGTCTATATGGAAGGGAGTTTATTATTTTATGCTATGGTGGAGTGATGAATTAAAAATTGGTGTAGATACTATTGATGAGCAGCATAAAGGTATCTTTGATAAAGCGGAGGATATTTTAAATTTGGAAGTAGATTCAAAACCTTTTGCAGTAAAAAAGATGTATCAATTTTTGCTTAATTATGTGGCAACACATTTTAAAGACGAAGAAAAGGTAATGGAGGGAATAGGTTATCCTGATTTGGAAGAGCATAAGAAGCAGCATATTTATATTACAAATGAACTTAGCAAATTAGTGGACAAGGCAATAAAAGAAGGAATCACCGAAGAAAACATCGATGCGATGAAATTGTTGGTGATTGAATGGCTAATCAATCATATCAGTGAATCGGATAGAAAAATTGCTGTATTTATAAATGAAAAAAAGCCCGAATAAACGGGATGATAAATATTATTA
>Ga0172382_10007838_pt1 | contig 15037 bp, 11 predicted proteins | sample Leawel138RmetaG_FD_122245 | JGI IMG/M metagenome (GOLD analysis project Ga0172382, IMG submission 122245) | Leachate microbial communities from a municipal landfill in Southern Ontario, Canada - Leachate well 138R metaG | ecosystem: Engineered > Solid waste > Landfill > Unclassified | place...
CCTACTACCGTGGCACCAACCGGGCCACTCTGGCCAGCTTCGAGGATGTCATGGGCACCGGCTTCGAAGGCGCCGAAATCACCGCCAGGGCCCAGGAAGCCATGGCCAGAGTCTACGCCGAAACCAAGAGCTGACCGCTCTGCCATGCGGGCTTGCCGGGGGCAGGCCCGCATGGACCGGCAGGCCCGTCAGGCTCCCGCGGCGGCGAAGCTGGTGAAGCCGGCCAGGAACTCCCGCAGCCGTTCTCGCGTGGCCTCGTCGGTCAATCGACCGTTCCCGTCGAAAAGCTGGCCCGCGCCGGAGATCATGAGGCGGCCGCCGAACCAGGGTCTCGCGCCCAGCATCCGCAACACGGGTAGCCATCCGTCCTGCGCCAGGATCGTCCCGAAGCCGCCGGGCGAGGCGCCGATCACCGCGAAAGGCCGGTTCCTGAAGATACGCCCGATGTCGTCCGTCGGCCGGGACATCCAGTCGATCGCGTTCTTGAACACGCCGGGTATGCCGTTGTTGTATTCCGGGGTTGCGAGCAGCACGCCGTCCGCTTGCGCCACCGCATCCTTCAACGCGGCCACAGCGGGCGGCAGCCCGCCGGCTTCTTCCTCATCGGCGTTATAGAGCGGGATGTCCGCCAGCGTGTGGACGGACAGCGTGGCGCTGGCCGGCATCAGGTCGCGCGCGGCGTTGAGCACGCCGAGATTGAACGAATGACGCCTGAGGCTGCCCGCGATGCCTACGATATGGGGCATATGCTCAATCCTTTCTCATGACATGGCCGGGGCCGAGGGAGCGGGGCCTTCGGGAAGGGGGATGAATTCCTTGTCGTCCGCATCGGGTAGCTTCATCCGCCCCGCCTTCCAGTCTTCGGCGGCCTGCGCCAGCCGCTCCTTCGAGGAGGATACGAAATTCCAGTAGATGTAGCGTTCCCCCAGCGGTTCGCCGCCCAGGACCATGATGGTGGACCGTTCCGCCGCCTTCACCGAGGATGCGCCTTCGCCCAGCACCAGCATCTGCCCGGTGTCGAAGCGCCGGCCATCCAGTTCCACCGCGCCGGCCGCGACATAGAGCGCGCGCTCTGGTTGATCGCCGGGAATTTCCGCGACTGCTCCCGCGTCCAGATCCAGATGCGCGTAGAACAGCGGGGAATGCGTTTTCACCGCAGCGTTGAGGCCATAGGCGCTTCCCGCGATAAGCTGGCCGTGGACGCCCGCGTCGCTCCATTGCGGAAGATCGCCGCCTGAATGATGGGAGAAGGACGGGGCGGTTTCCTCGTCCGCCGTGGGCAGGGCGACCCAGGCCTGGATGCCGTGCAAATGATCGCCCTGCGTCCGCGCCTTCTCGAACCTTTCACTATGGGTCACGCCGCTGCCGGCGGTCATCCAGTTCACTTCGTGCGGGCGGATCTGCTGGATCGACCCGACACTGTCGCGATGCATCACTTCGCCCGAGAACAGATAGGTCACGGTCGACAGCCCGATATGGGGATGCGGCCGCACATCGAGGTGGTCGTGCGACCCCGCGGCAATGTCGAGCGGACCCATGTGGTCGAAGAACACGAAGGGGCCGACCATGCGCCGTTTGGCGTATGGCAGGACGCGGCCCACGTCCAGCCCCCCGCCCAGGCTGCGCCGCCGCTGTTCGATCACCATCTCGATCATTGCCATTTCCTTCCTTGTGCCGCTTGAGGCTGGCCGGCCCCGGGCGAGGACCGCAGACTATACCTGCCGCATCGCCTTGTCAGGCGGGGTTGCGGCCGATGCCCGGTAAAGGGAGGCCCGGCTCTCTCGACAAGGGGAGAGCCGGGCCATTGTCGTCAGGCCGCCGTGGCGAACCTGCCGCTGTTGTAGTCGTCGATGGCCTGGCGAATTTCGGCCTCGCTGTTCATCACGAACGGGCCGTAGCCGACGATCGGCTCGTCGATCGGCTCGCCTGTCAGCACCAGCAGCACCGTGTCGCCATCGGCATGGACCGACGCCCCGCTGCCTTCGCGGCCAAGCAGGATGACTTCGGCTTCTCCCGCTTGCTGGCCGCCGTTGACGGTGACATGCCCGCCCAGCACCACCAGCAGGGCGATGTGGCCTTCGGGCAGGTCGAGCACCAATTCGGCATCGCGGGTCAGCCGCATGTCCCACACGTTGATCGGCGTGAAGGTCCTTGCCGGGCCTTTCGCGCCCAGCAATTCCCCGGCGATGATCCGGGCGGTGCCGGCACCGTCGGGCAGGTCGACCACCGGGATTTCGGCCGAGGTGATGGCCTGATATCCCCCCGGCGCCAGCTTGTCCTTCGCGGGCAGATTGACCCACAGCTGCACCATGCGGAACGGGCCGCCGGTCCTGGCGAAGGCCGGGGAATGATATTCCTCATGCACGATGCCGCCGGCCGCCGTCATCCACTGCACGTCGCCCGGGCCGATGATCCCGCCATTGTCGGCGGAATCCCGATGCTCCACTTCGCCGTCATAGACGATGGTGACGGTTTCGAACCCGCGATGCGGATGCTCGCCGACGCCGCGCCGGGCCTCGGTCGGCTCGAAATAATGCGGCCCCGCATAATCGAGCAGCAGGAACGGGCTGATGTGCCGGTCGAGCGTGTGATAGGAAAAGAGCGAACGGACCGGGAAGCCATCGCCGACCCAGTGCCCGCGATCGTTGCCGTAACGGCCCAGGATTGTCTTGTTCATGTCGTGTCTCCGTGGCGGGGCGCCTGATGGGCCTTTGCCTGTTGCACGATAGTTAATTCTGGAACGAAGCTGCCGGAAGATTGCCAAATTCGACGCATCGTTCTATTTTCAGGACGATGCAGGATCTCAACGACCTCTATTACTTCGTTCAGGTGGTCGATCATGGCGGCTTTGCCGCCGCGGGCAGGGCGCTGGGCATCCAGAAGTCGAAGCTCAGCCGCAGGATCCAGCAACTTGAGGAGCGGCTGGGAGTGCGCCTGCTCAATCGCTCGTCCCGCCGCTTTTCGGTGACAGAGATCGGGCGCGAATTCTACGAGCGCTGCCTTGCCATGCTGGTCGAAGCCGAAGCGGCGGAGCAGGTCGTTGCCGAGGTCCGGGCCGAGCCGCGCGGCGTCATCCGGATGAGTTGCCCGGTCGCGCTGCTCAACTTTCGCTTTGGCGAGCTGATCGCGCGTTTCATGGTGCAATATCCTGGTGTCGAGGTGCATCTGGAAAGCACCAATCGCCGGGTCGATGTGATTGCGGAAGGCTTCGACCTTGCGATCCGGGTGCGCTTCCCTCCGCTCGAATCCACCGATCTGGTGATGCGCAAGCTCGACACGAGCAGCCAGTGCCTGGTCGCCAGCCCGGTCCTGGTGAGCGAGCCGCTGATGTCGCCGGGCGATCTTGCCGGCTTGCCCAGCCTCGATTTCGGCCCGCCCCATGGCAATCATCAATGGCAGCTGGTCGCGAGCGGCGGCGAGACTGCCGGGATACCGCATCGCCCGCGTCTGGTGACGGACGACATGGCGGCCTTGCGGCAGGCGGCGCTTGCCGGGGTAGGGGTGGTGCAATTGCCGACGATGATGATCTGGCGGGATATAGATGCGGGGAGTCTCGTGCAGGTGCTGCCCGAATGGCGCCCGCCGGACTGGGTGATCCACGCCGTGTTCCCTTCGCGCCGGGGCCTGCTCCCTTCGGTCCGCGCCCTGCTCGACTTTCTCGTCGAGGAATGCTCCCGGCAGCGGGATCACGCGTGATTGTCGCGGGTGGGGGATCGAGGCTAGAAGCAAGGGATGACCGATAGGCGACCGTTGAAGATAAAGGTCCAGCTGTTCTGTGGCGACGAGATCGCCATGGGGCCGGGCAAGGCCGATCTGCTGGATGCGATCGCGGAGCATGGTTCGATCTCCGCCGCCGGAAAATCCATGGGCATGAGCTACAGCCGCGCCTGGCGCCTGGTGGACATCATGAACCGTTGCTGGAAGGAGCCGCTGGTCGAGACTTCGCCGGGGAGCCATCATGGCGGCGGGGCGCGGGTGACCGAATTCGGCCGGATTATCCTTGCGGAGTATCGCGCCCTGCTGGTCAGGCTGGAAAGCACGGCCGATGCCGGGGAAATGGCCACGCTGCGCGGCGCGCTGCTGCCATCGCCCCGGCCGAGCCGCAAGGCCTGACGCTTTCACAGCGGCTTTCCCGCCCTCTTCGTCATCCCAGCGCAGGCTGGGATCTCTATCATCAGCAGGCCACCCATCCGCCTGAGATGCCAGCCTGCCGTGGGGCAGTTTATCCTGAGCGGCTGGCTTGGCCAGCCAGCCGAAGGGCTGGCATGACGGCATAGACGAGGTAGGACTGGATCCCCGTTTGCACGGGGATGACGGGACAATGCACGCCCTCACGAGCGGTTGACGCAGAACACCCGGAATGTGCATTTCGATTTGGGTCGTCCGCGTTCTGTAACGGCGCGATAAACCGCGCTTCGCTCGCCTGTGGCCCGTGTTTTCTGGTGTGACCTTTCGCGCTGGCCTCTTTTCGTCCGTGCGAATGTGCCTGTTGCCGGGCTGGCGTCGGCTGCGGGATACTCTGTGTGTCATCCGGCAGGATAAGCCAGATTTGCGGGATGTAGGAAAGGAGCAGAGCCCCCGGCGCCGGTCAGCAGCAGGCATAGTATCACAAGGGCCGCCGGGCGCATCGTTTCAGGGCCTGATCCTAAGGTATGCGGGCGATCAGCACATTCGTCTGCGGAGCGCCATTCGCCGCGATCTGCAGGATGTAGTCACCCGGCTCGAGCGCGAAATCCACCATCTTGCGGATGCCGGTGCAGGCCGGTCCGTGGCCATGCCCGGTGGAAACCGCCGCCTTGCCGTCCGTCACGATGTCGATCCACGCGCCGGAGCCCAGCGCCACCCGATAGGTTCCGGCCTCGGCAACCGAGAAGGCCACCATTCCGCCATGGCTGACCGATCCGCCCGGCTTCTCCGGGCGCAGCGCATACCGCACTTCCGGGGTCTGCAGCAGGGCGACGCGCGCCGCCTGTCCGACAGGAAGCGTTGCGGCCGCCAGATCGCGATCCCTGCCCGCCGCCTGCAGTTCGACCGGGTTTTCCCAGGCGGTCAGCGGCCCTTCCGGTTTCACCGGGGCGGTGCAGCTTCCCGGCGGTTTTTCCGTGGCGCCTGCTCCCATGGGAAGGCCCAGCGCCAATGCCGCGGCCATGAGGAGGGGATAGTTCTTGATCATGGGAGATATGTGTCCTTGGCAAGCTATATTTCTGTAAATATAGCTTCGTGCATTCGTCGACAACCGCTTTCCCGGGGGCTTTCCATGCATCGTTCGTGTTTCCTTGTGGCGGCCTTGTCGGCCTCCTTCGCAGTTCCGGCATTCGCGGCCGATGGGCCTGAACAGGATGGCACGAAGGGAACCTTCACTCTCGGCCAGATCGTCGTCACCGGCCAGCGGCCCGAAGGCATCGCGGTGACCGGCGAAACCATGACCGCGCAGGCGATCGAAGCCTTCAACCGCAACCATCTCGACGATGCGGTGAATCTGATGCCGGGCGTCAGCAGCTCGAACAGCGGCGGATCGCGCAACGAACGGCTGATTTTCGTGCGCGGCTTCGACCGGCTCCAGGTGCCGGTCTCGATCGACGGCATCCGCGTCTACCTGCCCTACGACAACCGGCTGGATTATGGCCGCTTCCTCACCGCCGACGTGGCCGAGATCCAGGTGGCCAAGGGCTATGCCTCGGTGCTGGACGGACCGGGCGCGATGGGCGGCGCGATCAACCTCGTCACCCGCAAGCCCGCCAGGGAGATCGAGGTCGAGGCGCGCGGCACGCTGGAGCTTGACCGGGACGCGGACTATGCCGGCTACAACGCCTTCGCCCTGCTCGGCACCCGGCAGGACCAGTGGTATGCGCAGGCCAGCTACGCCCGCACCTTCCGCGACCATTGGGACCTGCCCGGGGGCTTCACCCCCACCGCCATCGAGGATGGCGGGGAACGGGAGTTCAGTCGCACCCGGGACTGGCGCGTCAATGCCAAGCTGGGCTTCACCCCCAACGCCACCGATGAATATTCGATCAGCTACACCCGCCAGGAAGGATCGAAGAACGCGCCGCTGCACGTCACCAATCCCAGCCCGCAGGCCTGGAACTGGCCATACTGGAATATCGAGAGCATCTATTTCCTCTCCACCACCGCGATCACCGACGATCTCAGGCTCAAGACGCGGCTCTATCGCAACACCTTCGACAATCTGCTGCGCGGGTTCGACGACCATACCCAGACGACCCAGACCCTTCCGGCCGGGCGCGTGTTCAACAGCTGGTACGATGACGAAGCCTATGGCGGTTCGGTCCAGCTCGACTATGCGGCGGGGGGCAACCGCCTGAGCCTCGCCTTCCATTACCGGCGCGACGAGCATGTGGAATATTCGCAGGTATTCCCCACCGGCTTCATCGAGCCGCCGCAGAAAAGCGCCGAGGATACTTACAGCATCGCGATCGAGGACCGGCTGCAGCTCACCCCCGCGCTCAGCCTGACGGCGGGCTTCAGCTATGACTGGCGCGACCTGCGCCAGTCGGACGAATTCACTCTCAACGGCGCGCGCAATGGCGGCATGCTGTTCGGCTATCCGCTGGTCGACGCCGATAGCTGGAATGCGCAGGGGCGGCTCGAATGGACGCCGGCCGCGGATACATCGGCCCACTTCAGCCTGTCCTCGCGCACCCGCTTCCCCAGCCTGTTCGAGCGCTTCAGCTCCCGCTTCGGCGGCGCCACCTCCAACCCCGACCTCAAGGCCGAGCGGGCCACCAACCTCGAACTGGGCGGATCGAAGCGGCTCGGCGCGGTCCGGGTGGAAGGCAATGCCTTCTATTCCTGGCTGGACGATGCGATCGTCTCGTTCCCTTTCATCTTCAACGATACTTCGGTCAGCCAGAGCCGCAATGTCGGCAAGGGCGAATATTACGGAGTCGAGCTGGCGGTGAGCGCCCAGGCGAGCGACGCGTTGAGCCTGGGGGTGAACTACACCTGGACCGAGCGCGATTTCACCGATCCCAGCGTTCCGGCCTTCGAAGCGACCGGCGTGCCCCGGCACAAGGCGTTTGCCTGGCTGGAATGGAAGCCGGCCGGGCGGTTGAGCATCCTGCCCTCTGTAGAGATCGCCTCCGACCGCTGGACCGTGAACACCGCGGGCACGCGCTATTACCGCACCGGCGCTTATGTGCAGGCCAACCTCCGGCTGGATTACGAGGCGATCGACGGCGTGGTCCTCGGCGCGGGCGTGCGCAATGCCTTCGACGACAGCTACACGCTGACCGACGGCTTCCCCGAGGCGGGACGGAGCTTCTTCCTCTCGGCGCGGGCGCGGTATTAGGCATTTCCCGGCGGGCATGAACTGGGGCGGCTTTTTCATCCCGCGCTCTTCGTCATTCCCGCGACCCGGCAGGGCGACGAAGCCAATGCGGGAACCCACCAGCGGTTGACGCAGAACGCGGAAAATGTGCATTTCGATCTGGGCGGTCTGCGCGCCATATCCGCGCGATAAACCGTGCTTCCATAGCTGTCGGCCCGCGTCTTTCCGTGTGACCTTTCGCGCGGGCCTCTTTCCAGGCGTCCGAATGCGCTTGTTGCAGGGCCAGTAGGGGGCATGGGATACTCTGTGCGCCATCCCTCAGGATAAGGCAGATTTTCGCCGGGTAGGAAAGGAGAAGGGCCTGCTCCCAACCCCTCTTGCATATTCTCATTCACGCCCTTGGCTTGGAATGCGAAGAAGCCCAACGTCTGAAAAAGGGGTTTTTGGGGTGACGAGTAGAAGCGATCATTCTGCCGGAGCATTCGCGAAAAGCGCTTTTCCTGCCTGATAAGCGAGCAAGGCTCCCAGGAATTGTGAGGCAATGAAGCCAAAAAGCGAAAGCGGAGAAATTCCTGCGAAACTGTTGCTCATGGACCGGGCGATTGTAATGGCCGGGTTGGCGAAGCTGGTGGATGAAGTGAACCAGTATGCCGCGCAGATGTAGAGGGCCACGGTCGCGGGCGCCATCCGGGGGCGAGACTTCGATGTGCCCAGGATCGTGAAAACCAGACCGAATGTGGCCACGCCCTCCCCGATCCATTGGCCAGGGCCGGTGCGTATCCTCTCGGAAAGCTGGATGATCGCCAGATCAAACATCGCGTGCGAGGCCCAGACGCCGAGAACGCCACCCGCCAGTTGGGCAGTGATATAAAGCAGGGCGGACCCGGCCTCGATCTCACCGCACAGCCGGGCTACCATCGTCACCACCGGATTGAAATGCGCGCCCGAGATCGGCCCCAATATCGTGATGAGGACGAACAGGATTGCGCCCGTGGCCAGCGTGTTGCAGAGCAATGTCATCGCGACGTTTCCGCCCGCAAGCCGTTCGGCCATGATGCCGGAGCCGATGACAGTGGCGAAGAGGAAAAAGCAACCGACCGCCTCCCCGCCGAGCCGTTGCGCCATGCTTCGGCTCAAGTGAGAGCCTTTCCGGTCGCACCCGCGCTTGTGCCGATCTCCTTGAGCTTGCGCGCGGTGGCCATCTTGTCGAGGGTATCGAGCGGCAGCGACAGAAAGAGGCCGATCCGCTGGCGTAGATATCGCAAGGCCTGCATAAAGGCTTCTCGCTGGCCTTCGCCCTCTACCGCCGCCGGGTCTTCGATACCCCAATGCGCTGTCATCGGGTGGCCGAGCCACACCGGGCAGGTTTCACCCGCCGCATTGTCGCAGACGGTGAAGATGAAGTCGAACACCGGCGCATCTGGTCCGGCAAATTCGCCCCAACCTTTCGAGTGCAAGCCCTCGGTCGGGAAGCCGAACCCGGAAAGCACTTCCAAAGCCATCGGATGCACCGTCCCCCTGGGCTGGCTCCCGGCGCTGAAGACACGGAAGCGTCCCTTGCCGTCATGGTTCAGCAGAGCCTCGGCAAGGATCGAGCGAGCGCTGTTGCCCGTGCAGAGGAAAAGCACGTTGTAGGTGTTGCCGATCATTCAATTTCTCCGTCAGCAGCGCAGTTCATCGAAGAGCGGTTCGCACAGCTCCGCTCGCCCGCCGCAGCAGTCTTTGGCCAGAAAGACGAGCAGTCCGCGCAGGCGGGATATGTCGGCGCGATATTGGATGACGCGGCTGCGACGCTCCGGGACAACGAGGCTAGCGCGAGCGAGAGTGGCAAGGTGGGTTGAAAGGGTGTTTGGCGGGACATCCAATGCGCGCGCGATCTCACCGGCAGGAAGCCCTTCCGGTTCGTGCTTCACCAGGAGCCGGAAGGTGTCCAGGCGGGTCTGCTGGGAGAGCGCCGCCAAGGTTTCGAGAGCTTCTAATTTATCCATGATTCGGGAATTATCGAAATATAGAGATAAGCGCAAGTACCGGGAGCATCTCTTCGGATAACCGCCGCGCCCGCAAAAGAAATTTCATCTCCCCGCTAAACTTTCTGCCGCCTCGTCGGACCATAGCTGAGGAAGCGCGTGCTTCCTTGGTCGGTCAGTCAAGCGGGGCAGGGCGGAATGGTTGCGATTTTCACGGGTGCGGGTGCCGGTTTCACGCGGGGCTCCGCGAATATTCTCGGCGGCGCCGGGCAACTGGGCGGGGGTTTGCTGGGTCGTGGCGGGGAAAATGTCGCGGTCAATGCGGCGACCGGAAACCTGCTGATCAGCCATCAGGACGAATTCCTGGTGGGCCGTGGCCTGGATGTGGGGATCGCGCGGACCTACAACAGCATCGCCGACGCGGCCGATGGCGACAATGGCGATCAGTGGCAGCAGAGCACGACCCGGCGTGTGTTCGGCCTGACCGGAACCGTCAACACCGCGGGCAGCACGATCAGCCGCCTGGGGGCCGATGGCGCCGTGGTTGTCTATGGCTGGAACGAGGGGCGCGCGGCCTATGTCACGACCGAGGGCGAAGGCGCGCATGACCAGCTTACCTTCTCCGATGATGTATGGACCTGGCGCGATGGCGGCACGCAAGCGACGGAAAGCTACGCGGCGCATGGCACCGACAATTGGCGCATCGCCACGGCCAGGGACATCGACGGAAATACCCTGAGTTGGAGCTATGCCGGGGACAAGCTCGACAAGGTGACCACGGCCGATGGCGCATGGGTCCAATATGTCTGGTCGGGCAATAATATTTCCCAGATCGTCACCGGCTATACCAACCTCGCGACGCAGGCTTCCAGCACGCTGACCCGCACCCGCTATGCCTATGACGCCAGCGACCGGCTGATCCTGGTCACCACCGATCTGTCGCCGGAGAACAACTCGGTCGCCGACGGCAAGGTTTATACCGTCAGCTACACTTATGCTGGCGCGAGCAACCGGATCGCCTCGATCGGGCAGACCGATGGATCGCATCTTGCCATTGCCTATGACGCGAACGGCCGGGTGCAGACGCTCACGCAGACCGTCGCGTCCGGCGATACCCGCGTCACCACCCTGTCTTATGGTGCGGGCCTGACCGACATCACCGGCCCGGACGGGCAGGTGACGCGGCTGGATTACGATGGCTTCAACCGCCTCACCAGGATCGTCGCGCCACCGGCCCAGACCGGAGCCGCCGCGCAGCAGGTCCAGTTCTCCTACGATGCCCAGGGGAACGTGGCGAGCGTGACCGACGGCAATGGTGAGACGACCACCTATCAGCACGACGCGAACGGGAATGTCACCTATATCGCCGACGCCAATGGCAATGCGGTGCAGAAGACCTATGACGGGGCCAACCGCCTGATTACCGAGTTCGCCTACGGGTCGGACGAAAGCGGGCCGAGTTCCGCGCACTATGCGCAATACGCCTACGATGCCGAGGGTCATCTGCGCTACGCCGTGAACGGCGCGGGCCAGGTCACGGAATATAAATATACCGCCGCCGGCGAGCTGGCGCGGACGGTCGAATATCCGGCCCATCCCTATCCGGTCGGCCCCGCGCCGATCGACGAAGCAGGGATGGATGCATGGGGGGCCGGCCTGGGTGACCTGAAAACCGCCAAGGTCACCGAATATGCCTATGACGCCCGTGGCGGCCTGATCTCCACCCGGGCGTTCCGGTTCGCGGATGCATCGGGCGCGGGCGATCCGGGGCGTTCATCCACGCGCGCCCATTTCACCTATGACCAGTCGGGCCGGCTGCTTTCCCGGCACAATGAAGGCGAGAATGCGGAAAGTTTCGTCTATGACGGAATGGGGCGGCTGGTCGCCTCCACCGATCTCGCGGGCGGCGCCACGACAATCGTGTTCAACGATGCGGCGCTCAAGACCACCGTCACCACCGCCTCGGGCTACACCAGCGTCTCCACCTACAACCGCGCGGGCGAGCTTGTCAGCAGGCTCGACAGCGGCGCGCATACCGTCGGCGGCAACACCACCTATGCCTATGACAAGAACGGGCAGTTGCGGGTCGTCACCGACGCTACCGGACGCAAGAGCTATTTCGTCTACGACCGGGCGGGGCGCAAGGTGGCGGACGTCAATCATCTCGGCGAGATGGTCGAATATCGCTACGACAAGGCGGACCGGGTGGTCGCCACGGCCCGATACACCACCGTTCTGGATGCGGGCGATCTGGCGCTGCTCTCGAACCCGGACAGCGGCGTCCAGCTTTCCGCCATCCGCCCGGCGTCGAACGCGTCCGACCTGTGGAGCTGGACGGTCTATGACGATGGCGGCCGCGTCATCCAGGCCATCGCGGGCGATGGCAGCGTCGCCAGCTACGTCTATGACGGCTCCGACCGGCTGGTGCGGACCACGGCCTATTACAACCGGCTGAGCGCGGCGCAGCTCAACACTATCAGGAACACGCCCCCGTCGGCGCCCGTGCTGCCTTCCGCCAACACCAGGGACGTGGTCTCGCGCCAGTTCTACAACAAGGTGGGCCAGCTTGTCGGGGTGCTGGATGGCGAAGGCTATCTGACCGAGCATGTCCATGACGCGGCCGGGCAGAAGGTCGAGGAAATCGCCTATGCCACCCGGACCGGCTCCACGCTGTGGAACTCCGGCAGCTTCTCGCAACTTCGCGCTTCGGCCACCTCGCCCAGCGCGACCGACGGCCACAGCTACTTCCTCTACAATGGGGCGGGGGAACTCACCTATGTCGTGAACGCCCAGGGTGGAGTCACGTCTTTCGGCCGCACTTCCGCGGGCAAGCCGGCCGTCACGAAGCAATATGCCAATCTGATCGTGGCGTCGGAAATGACCTATGAAAAGGTCAACGCCGCGATTTCCAATAATCCGGGCCAGGATCGATCCGAATCCAGGATCTACGATGCCACCGGGCGGGTGCGGTATATTGTGGATGGCGAGCAGCGCGTCACCGCCTATTCCTATGATGCGGCGGGGCGCGTGGTGAAAAGCGTGCAGTTCGCCGCGACCCTCAATATGGGCGCTGCTCTCGGGGCGCTGGACAATTGGTCCGCCGCCGCCGCGCAGGCCGATAATCCCGCCAATCGGATCACCCGCAACTGGTATAGCGAGCGGGGCGAGCTGCTCTACACGGTCGATGGCGAAGGCTATGTGCGCGGCTTCGCCTATGATGCGGAAGGCCGCAAGATCGGTGAAACCGCCTGGCCCAACAAGGTCACGGTGACGGACGGCACCACGCTGTCGCAGATCGCGTCCTTCGCATCCGGTTCCGGCAGCCCGATCACGCTGAGCTACAGCTACGACAATGCCGGGCGGCTTCTCACCAGCACGGACGGCGAAGGCTTCGTCACCCGCCATGTCTACAATGCGCTGGGCCAACTGAGCGATATCTATCGCGCGGACAATGTGGCCGGCGAGAAGGTCCGGACCCATTACGAATATGACGGCGCGGGCCGGCTCGTGGCCGAATACCAGGCCTATGGCCAGCCCGGGCAGGTCGGCTCGTTCTATGCCTATGACGGGCTGGGCAACCGGATCAGCGCGACCGACGCCAACGGCAATGTCACGACCTACAGCTACGACGAAAGGGGCCTGCTGCTCACCGCGACCGACGCCAGGGGCGGGGTGCTGGCCTATGAATACGACGGCTTCGGCAATGTGACGAAAGTGACCGATCCGCGCGGCAAATCCACCCGCACATTCTACGACAATCTCAGCCGGGTGATCGCCGTTCTCGATCCGGAAAACTATCTTACCAAGAATTTCTACAATGCGTTCGGCGAGATCAGGGAGATCCGCCAATACCAGAACGAGACGACCGATCCGGCGCAGCTGATCTTCGCTTCGCCCGAGGTCGAAAACGCGCTGGCGATCGAGATAGAGGAGACCAGGGCAGCGCTGTCCGCGGCAAGAATCCGCCGCGATGATCTGCGCGAGAAACTCACGGCCGTGCAGCCTGTGCTGGCCGCCGCGCTGGCGGCGCCTATGCCTTTCCTGCAGGCTGAAATCGACCGGTTGAATATCGAACTTGCCGCATTGCAGGCCCAATACGACGCCCTGCCTCCCCATGGCTATTACCTCGAGCGAAACGAGCTGGAGGATGACATCGAGGATGTCGAGCGCGAGATCAGTGAGGTGCAGGCGCAGATCACGCGCTTCCAGAACGGGCAGGCTCTGACGTCGCTGGGAAATGAGATCGTCGCGCGGGGTGCGGGTGCAGCTTTCGCGAATGCCTGGGCCGCATTGCTTCAGCCCGTCGCCATTGCCGCGAATGCGCAACTTGCCGCGGCCGAGGCGGAAATGGCTGTCGCGCTGGCCGATCCCCTCTCCTATCTCCAGCAGGCCCTGCAGGAGCTTGAAAACAAGCTCGAGGGCTTGGAGGGCATGCCGTTCGGCTTGTCGAACAGTCGGCAGATCGATGATGTTGAAAGGCAGATCTCCGATCTGGAAGCCGAAATCGCGCGGGTTCAGAATGCCCAACCGCTGAGTGATTTGGGGATAGCCCTGGTCAAAGCGCGGGTGGCGCGCATCACCGAACTCGATGCCTATGAGGATGTACTGGCGGCACAGCTCGCTGCCCTCGAAGCCAATCTTGCGGCCGCACAGGCCGATCTCGACGCGGCGCGACAGATCGCGGTGAATGTCGCGCTTTCCAGCAGCGGGCTGGCCGCGGCATCCTATCTTCAGAACTACAAGGCCGATCTGCAGGATCAGCTCGCCAGGCTGCAGGCGAAGCGGCAGAAAGCCACATCCAGCCAGACGCGGGACGCGCTCGATGCCCAGATCAATGCGCTGCAGAATAACATCAACGCGGTTCAGGCTGAAATCAATCGGGCGCAGAACAATCAGGCCCTTACATCATTGGGCCTGGGAATCGTCGATGCGGAGTTCCTGCGCTCCGCCAAGCTCCGGGTTCTTGCCGATCAATTGAACGCGGCCTTGCTGCAGCCGCTCCCCTATTTGCAGGCCCGGCTTGCGGCGATGAATGCGGAGCTGACTTTGCGGCAGGCCGAATACAACGCCATGCCCTCCAATCCCGCCACTCTGGAACGACGCCTGCTTTCCATCGAGATTCAGGTTCTCGAAGATGAAGTGAGCGCGCTGGGAAGCGAAATACAGCGGGTTCAGAACGAGCAATCCCTTACCTCGCTGGGTAGGAAGGTCGTCAACAAGGCGTTCGATCAGCAGGCCAGCCTTATCGCAAACGAAGATGCCGATGTGCTGAGTGAGGGGCTTCAGGTGATCGACGCCGCCAAGGCGGCTGTGCTGGCCAATCCACTCCCTCATCTTCGGGCCCATCGCGATGGACTGGTGGCGCAACTCAACGTCTTGCAGATACTAAGGAATGCAGCCCCGTCCGGATCACCGGAGCGATATGCGCTGGGCCAGAAAATCAATGCGCTAAATGATCTGATCGAAGATGTGGAAGATGAAATTCGCGATATTCACATTTTCAATCGGCCGCTTTCGCAAATTGGCATCGCAATCATCGAAAGTTCTTTCGAGGAATTGTATGTTCCTTTTCAGGATTTCGCAGAATTCCAGGCAATAGTGAATGCTCGGGCGCTGGATGTAGCGGCTGCCCCCATGGTCTCCCTCAGCCAATGGCTGGCCTGTCCGCCGTCAGCACCAATGGCACAGATTTGAGGTTGTGATTTAAGGAGGATTTGGGCTTCGTCGTAGTGACGAAGGAACGAAGATGAAGCCCAAATCCTCCTATTCAAAATCGCCG
>Ga0172382_10007841_pt1 | contig 15035 bp, 12 predicted proteins | sample Leawel138RmetaG_FD_122245 | JGI IMG/M metagenome (GOLD analysis project Ga0172382, IMG submission 122245) | Leachate microbial communities from a municipal landfill in Southern Ontario, Canada - Leachate well 138R metaG | ecosystem: Engineered > Solid waste > Landfill > Unclassified | place...
AACCCTTGAACACTAAATTTTTTTTCATGCTCTCCTCCTCAAATAACTATGGCATTATTCTACGAGACAAAAGTTTAGAAGTCAAATATTCGTAGCGACTCATAATTAATCTAAGTTGACCATACGTGAGAATTTAGGCGCTCTTTAAGTTTGAAGAGTACGACTATTACATCTGCCGATATGCATAAGGGTTACTCCCTGGCCCCAATAGTCCAAGAAGAGCTCTCTTTAGCTCCCTTTAGTAAGAGCATGTTTTTGTTTTCGCTTCTGAGGTTGTGGTGAACTCTGGTAATGCTAGGAAGGTATTGGTATAACGAGACATGGGCTTTGCTCTCCGTTCGTGTGCGTTTTTTCCTATTCACACAATAACAGAGACATTGCCCATTTTATATCCCCTCTTTAATAGTCTTAATCATTTTCACACAGGTTTTGTGCTAGAGCCTTAATTTATCCATTCCTGTTCAACTAATTTATTGTAAGCAATTCCGATTTGCATTCTGCTAAATTTTTCCTTTCTTTTTCCCCATTTATAAACTTCATTAATCACTTGCTCTAAATTATTAGCATTTAGATACTTAGAACTCCAATGGACCGTAGCCAGTAATTCTAATCCAAAGGTAGATTCAAAACCTTCAACAAGTTGGGCCACTTTGTCTAGGTGTTTTTTTGATGTGTTGGCCTTCCGTAATACCGCCTTAGCCTTTTCTACGGCACCAGGCATCAGTAATAAGGGTTTATAAGGAGCATCTCCGTCATATCCGTATCCAGTTATATAGTGTCCATCAATTTTCTGAATCACATGCCTTAGATTGTGAGCATAAGGTCCATATTGGGCTTTGCTAAACTTTAATCTAAGGGGCTCACCAGCTTCTTGCGCAAAATAAAGTAACTTCTGAATCTCTATCAAAGTAATGTCCGTATCAAGCAACCCTTCAAGATATTGTTTCATGAGTGTAATTAATATAGCCCTTCCTGGAGTCATGCTAGGAACTACGTCTTTTTCCTTTATAACTTTCCGCTCAGCTGTTAACTTTGGCTCATACACAATAATATCAATATCTTCAAATGATTTAGCAAATTCTTCAATCAATGGCCTCACATCATTCCAGTCTAATCCTCCTAGCCCACACCCCAGTGGAGGCAAAGCAATTGATTTAATTTTTTCTCTGATAATCACATTTTTAAGATCTTCAAGACCCTCAACGATATCTTCTATTCGACTTTTTCCCTTCCAATGTCTCTTGGTTGGGAAATTAATAATTATCTTGGGATTAATCAGTTCTCCGGTTTGAAATACAAACATTTTCCCTGGTTTTACTTCTTCAAGTTTACAGGCCCTAGCATATGCTTTGAAATTAGCTGGAAAACGTTCTTTAAATTGTAACGCAACACCACGTCCCATTACTCCAACACAATTAACAGTATTAACAAGCGCTTCCACATCCTCATTTAAGAGATTTCCTCTTTTAAATTTAATCATAAGAATCCCTCACAAATTATAATACCATTGAGGTTCTACGACAACATTAGGAGCTTTATGTGAGCCTCCTAATATTCTTTCCACTTGAGTCTTAATAGCAGAATTAATTACACCAATTTTATCTACTAGGCTCCAAGATTTACAAAACCCCGCGTAAAAACTCTACAAAATCACGAATATAAGTTATATTTCATTTAACATGAATAAATTGTACAAACCAAGATTTATCGATGAAATCCTTCTAAAGAGATTAGAACAGAGTGGGGCAATCTTAATTCAAGGACCAAAGGGGAGTGGCAAGACAGAGAGTGCCTTGCAAGTGGCCAAAAGCGTTGCACGCATGGATAGCGATACAACAATTGCACTCCAAATGGAGATTGACCCCACCCTTGTGCTTGAGGGGGAGACTCCTCGTTTAATTGATGAGAGACAAGCCAAGGGACAATTTATTCTTACCGGATCATCCACTGCCCTCAACAAAAGCCGCAAACACTCAGGAGCCGGCCGTTTCTCCATTTTGACCCTTAGGGTCATGTCCTCGTTTGAAAGAGGATACTCTAGTGGCGAAGTAAGTTTAAGAGACTTACTCCACAATGCAAAAATTTCCTCCCCCAAGGTTGATTTCGATTTAGACAGACTCTTAGAGCAATTAATCATCGGCGGTTGGCCCGCTCTTTTAGGTAGCACAGTCGACGCCACACTGATACACACCAGAGATTATGTTGACTTAACTGCGGAAATTGATGTAGGTAAAGCGGCTCACAAGAGACACGCACCATTACGCGTTAAACGTCTAACGCAATCCATTGCTAGAAATATCTCACGTGTAACCTCTTATGCTACTCTAGCGCAATCAATCGCTACCCCGGAGACTATTAGTGACTACCTAGATGCCTTACAACGCCTTATGGTTGTGGACCCTTTGCCGGCTTGGTTTGCCCATATCCGCTCCAGTGCAACTCTTCGAAAAAGTGTCAAACTCCATTTCTGTGATCCCTCTCTGGCGATTGGAGCACTGGCTCTCTCAGTCGATAACTTACGGCAAGACCTTAAATATGTAGGCTTCTTATTTGAGTCGATGGTAATCAGAGATTTAAGAATCTATGCCGACAGATATGGCGGTAAAGTCTTCCACTATCGCGATTCTAGTGGTTTAGAGGTTGACGCCATTGTAGAATTTCCCGACGCATCATGGGCTGCCTTTGAGGTAAAAATGGGATTTGCAGCCCAAGAAGAGGCCGCTAAAAACCTCTTAAAGTTGGCTGCAAACATAACGGTGAAACCCACCTTTTTAGCCATTATTACCGCAAATGGCTTTGCCTATGAGAGAAAAGATGGCATCAAGGTCATCCCCATTAACACCCTGAGTGTCTAACCCCTTACAATACGAAAAACTCTTTATCTTCCAAAGAGATGACCGAAAGCTTAACACCACACTCTTTGGCAAAGTCAAAGAGCTCTTGGCGCATAGCATAGAGCTCATGGGGGTGGTGGGCATCGCTATTGGCTATGACTTTAACGTCGTAGGTTGCCGCCAGTTCCCAGAACTCTTTTCGGGGATAAGGGTAACGGAGCCCTTGGGGGGTCTCTATTAACCCTTTACGCATACCGTTACCGTTTATCTCTAGAGGGAGTTTTTGGGCCTCTGCCACCTCGAGAATACTCTTAGCGGCTAGAATGGCGTGCTTATCCCAATCTTGATAGAAAGCGCAGTAGAGGTCGGGATGGACGCCGTAGTCAAAGATGAGACTCCTGATCATCTCAGTGTAATCATCTGTGTAGGCAAAGAGATTCTTGGTGGTTGGCTCTAGGTAGGGGACGTAGGTCTGGTCAACAAAGTGGACTCCTCCACAGAGGAAGTCAACTTTGCCGCTGCCTTTCAAGTCCTCGCGGTAGTAGACGTACCAGTCATCCAACTGGTCGCACTCCAAACCGGTAAGGATTTTTATCTCCTCTTCACTCGCTTGCAGAGTGCGGCACTCATCAAGATAGCTCTCCAACTCACGGTAAGCCATCCGGCTCCTCGAGTAGCTTTCATCGGGTAGCGGAGCATGTTCGGTGAAGCCAAGGAGGGTTATGGAACCCTGCTTGGCCTCTTTTACATAATCGGTAAGTTGGCCACTTCCGTGACCACAGAAAAACGAATGGGTGTGTAAGTTCACCTCATTGGGGGTGTATATAGTTCGCATGGCTCTATTATTCTCTAAAAAGAAGATTTTGCCTAGGCCACTTGCCCCCTTCCTGCTTTAAGAATCTTTGTCCACCATGCTAAATGGTCGAGCATATCGACAGTGAGAGGCTCTAAGTAGGAGCACTCCTCAATCTTCTTTTCGCCAAACATGACCGAGAAGAAGTCGACACTCTGGAGATAGACAGCGTTCCTTAAAGCGGCCATATGGAGCTCAGTACACACTAAACGCAGTTGTTGTACCGCTCGGGCGCCTCCCAAACTCCCATAGGCAAAGTAGGCCGCCGGCTTACGCATCCACTCGGTGAAGGTGTAATCGAGGGCGTTCTTAAGCACCCCAGGAATACCTCCGTTGTACTCCGCAACGATAAATATGTAACCATCGAGACTGGCAATTTTTTCCTGCCACCGCTTACCAATCGGGTCGTTTACCGCGAGTGTTCCATTAGGAGCGGCCTCATTAAAGAAGGGGAGCGGGTAGTCTCTTAAGTCTACTATCTCGAAGTTCATGTCGTCTCTTTGAGAGGCGATACTGTATAGATAATCGGCAGCTTGCTTACCGAGACGGGCGTCTCTGGTGGTGCCGATGATAATCCCTATATTTAAGTTACTCATAACGTATTCTCCTTATCTAAAAGATAAGAAGCCCTATTTTTATCGTCAATAGCTAAACTGTTATCTATAGAGAATTATTGATTTAGCCACATTCGTGGAAGAAAAACTCACACATCCAGGCATCGCAGAATTCACCTTGACTGGTCAATTCCCCTTTTAAGAGGGCCTTAACCGCCTCAGTAGCATCACCTTTAGCCCCGATGATAACATTGAGCCCCGCTAAAGAAGAATTCTCTCCGGCACTCTTACCCATGTTACCGGCTATGATAGTGTCCGCTCCCTAGGTAGCCACCAGTTCAGGTAGTTCACAGGGGCGGTGCCCGGGATTGGCATACTCTTGTGTTTCGTTGATACTCTTCCCGTCAGTCTTGAAGAGGAGAAAATGGTCACAGAGACCAAAGTGGCTACTAATTTTCCCCTTGTCGATAGCGACGGCTATTACTCCGGTTTTATTACTTTTGCTCATAAATCTCCCCTCGAGTCGTTAAATATTTATCCATACCACCAGCATGGGTCTTTTAGAGGGGAATGTCAAGATATATTTGCTTGTAAATGCTTGTATTATAGCGATATATCACAAAATATTCGTGATATATCGCTTCTTTCTTGCATCTCTATTCTAGTGGTAATCACCTAATATTTTACACCAACGGCGAGATCGCTCATTATTAGAACTGATCATAACAGACGATAGCGGTTAAACGCTGTTCTTTAAAAAAAATGAGCCATCTGGCAAAATAAATTTTAATTTAGAGTTATTGAAGGAGGGCTAACTAAAAGCCCTCCTTATAAGTGAAGTTCTAGAAACTATAGGTAACCATTCCCACAGCTTTAGAGAAGCCTAGAGGTCCTCTCTGGATACGGTTATCAGCCATCTTATCCTCTGACAAGACAAAGTCGGCTTTGTTGTTGAATTGTACTAAGGCTGTAATATTGAGGCCATCTAGGACCTTGAAGTTCAAGATGGGGCTCAGTGTCACTAAGATATCGGTCTTCATAAAATCGGAGAAGTTGTTGATATCCGTCTCTACCATTAAGGCCACTTTATCGAGGAAGATCGGCATATTGTAACCAACAACATACTCAGCGTGGTAGAACCAACCGTTTCCTCTGTACCCGCTAAGCTCAAAGTTCCAGGCATTCCCATACTCTAGGTTAGTGTAGTTTTGGATACTCACCTCTTGATAGACCCGTGCAAAAACACTCGCCCATTTAGAAGAGAAGAGGGCAGCAGTGTCAAATTGGAGGGCAGCGCCGGCCTTCCCTTTGAGGTAGATCCCCTTCACACTCTCAGACGCCTCTTCATAAGGTTCGCTAGGTTCGCTACATCTGCCAATATATTTTAGTCCTTTAAGAGAATCAGTTAGGTCCCACCCCATCCCAAGGGTTCCCCCTAGGCTCACTTCAGCAACGGCTAGTGGCGTAAGCACCGCTTCTACACTCCAAGTATTACTGACCGGGGAGACGCCTACCCTACCCTTAATCTTTAGGTTGTTGTCTCTGGTTAAGAGTCCTTCACCTTGTAGCATAGGAATCTTTACAACCGCACCGGCTTCTACTTTAATTTCAGGGGCACTACTGCCTAAAAGCTTAACGTCGTAGGACATATCAGCAGCAGCTAAGAGTGAAATACTTAATAATAGTGCTAAGGTTAAACCTAGCACTTTTTTAAAGGAGGTCGTTTTACCTGCTTTCATTAGTTTTCTCCTTCTCCAACAATATTTGGTCTTTAATTACCTAGAGCATAGCACATCTTTAAAATGTGGCAAAGATTAAAGGTTAAACTTGACGCCACCACTATGATGTTTTAGGATGGCAACGAATAAAACAGTGCAAAAAAGGAAGGAATTGTGTTAAAATCATATTTGTTTAAGAAATATGTCATTTTTTATGCCATAATAGTGTTAATTATACTAGTAGCGACTGGTTGTAAACTTAGGCCGGAGCCAACCAATATCGAGATGGTTGAGATAGAGGGTATCGCTATTGAAGGGGCTACACTAAAAGCAAAATTGACCCCCTCTAATGCTTTAGCCCATTACACTTGGCTGCGTAGCCCAAACGATGAAAACTTCACCCCCATAGAGGGGGCAGGTAACAAAGGGAGCTATACCCTAACGAGTTCAGATGCAGACCATTACATCAAAGTTGTAGCTAAAGGGATAGAAGAATTTCACTGTGAGCGCAGTAGTGTAACAGCTGAAAAAGTAATCGGAAAAGAGAGTTATGAGAGTGAGTTAGCTAACGCTTTAGGAATAAATGAAGACTCGCTTAATTTTGACACTGAGAAAGGGATTATTACAATAACTGGTAATATTTTAGTCACTGAAGACACATCCATAACCCTCCTGGAAGGGTTAAGTTTAGTAATCGGTGGCGATAGTTCCTTCTCCATAGATTCAGATAAAACTCTCACTATAGATGGAGACCTTGTAATAGAAGAAGACTTCGAAATAACCGGAGGCGGTACTGTTAAGGTAGAAGGTAACCTTGAAGGAAAGTCCTTGAAAGTCTCTGGTGGTAGCACTCTGGTAGTAACAGGGGACGCCGACCTTGAGGAGATAGAGTTAGCAGATGATTCAAAGATTGAGATTGTCGGTGGTATTATAACCAAGACTTTGACGGTTACAGATGATTCTGATGTAGAGATAAATGGAGATGTTAATGTTAAATCCATTCAGTTAGGAGACAACTCTGAATTAAAAATAGAAGGAGACCTATCTAGTTCTAATAATCTGACCATTAGTGGGAAAGGGTTAGCAGAGATTAGTGGTAATGTAACCACCCCCTCAATTGCGTTAAAGGATGAAGCAGAGGTGCTAATTAGTGGTAACTTAGATGCCAATATTATTGAACAAGAGACAGGCACCAAATTAAACGTCGATGGTGAAGAGTACCTTAAAGAATTACTCTCCTTATTGGAACCTAGAGAAAAACTCACCACTGATTATTCAAATAAGACCATAACCCTCTCCGGCACAATTGCTATAACTGAAGATACAGAGATTAGTCTCCCCGCGGAGTGGCAATTAGTAATTAATGAAGATGCTACCCTAACATTAAGTGAGAGCAAAACTTTAACTGTAGGGGGAGATCTCACGGTTGTTGGTAATTTAAAAATAGATGGTGTTTTATCACTGTACGGTGAACTTTCTGTTGGAGGAATTTTACAAGGACCCCTGAATGTTCCAATTGACGAAGAGTTAACAATAAAAGGAGACCTGACCATTGGAGAAGACTTTATCCTCAAAGGTGGCGGTACTGTTAAAGTAACAGGCACCCTAGAGGGAGAGGCATTAACCGTTACCGATGGCTCTACATTGATTGTTAGTGGAAACGTCATTCTCGAAGATATTGAATTACAAAACTATGCTAAAGTCACAATCGGTGGTTATTTAAATACCGATAATGTAATACAAGAGCCAGGCACTACTTTAGAAATTTCTGGGGGCGATTACTTAGAGGAACTACTGCCTCTAATAAGTGGTGGAGGAAAGCTCTCCGTAGATAATGACAGTCAAGTAATAACTCTCTCTGGGGATATCTTACTCGAGAAGGATGAAACAGTATCTATTCCCGATGGGATGAGTTTAGTATTAGCAGATGGCACCTCTATAACTTCTACTCTTACGAATACCCTAACTATTAATGGCAATCTGGAGGCTGGCGGAAACCTAGCCCTTAATGGAAATTTCCACGTTGAAGGAAGCCTCGCTATTAGTGGTAACCTTGAGATAGATGGAGAATTAGGGGTCGACGAAGACTTCTCTGTTAACGGTAGCGTAACAGGGTCTTTAACTGTTTCAGCCGGTAAAGAGTTAACCGTTAAAAATAATCTTACTGTTGACGACAATTTTGCTCTAGTGGGTGGTGGTACCTTAAAGGTAGAAGAAACGCTTGAGAGTGAAGGAAACCGCCTAGAGCTATCAATTGAAACTGGCTCAATTCTAGACGTTGGTAAAATAGGTGAAGCGATTACAGAACTCGAAGTAACGGGTGGCGGAAAACTTATCATAAACGAAGATGTTAACCTTGAGAAAATAGAATTAACAGAAGACTCCTCGATAGAGATTGATGGAACCCTTTCCGGCAATAACTTAATTGTAAGTGGAAACGGAATACTAGTGATTGCTGAAGACTTAACTACAACTAACAACCTCTCCATAGGGACAAACTCTTCAGTTGAGGCAGAGAACAACATAACTGTAGGGAGAGACTTAACAGTAGGATCTGGTGCTACATTAGACCAGGGCGGAGAATTGAACGTTACTGGCACTATTAGTGGGACTGGTGAGATACTAGAACCCACCAGTGTCAGTTGGGAAGTCCTGAATGACAAACCCCTAGAGGTAGACTCAACTTTAGAAGCACTAGTAGAGCCAAGTATCGCCTCAGTCACCTATCAATGGATGGTAGCTGACTCAGCAGAAGGTCCTTATAGTGACATCGCTGGAGCAACTGGGAAAACCTATACTTTAACTGAATCAGAGATTGGCAAATTCATTAGAGTCGAAGCAACCGGAACAGGGAAATACAAAACTAAAGTGTACAGTAGTAACCCTAGTAATGATGTTATTAACAGGGTGGCAGTAAAAGGGGTACATGCCCTAGTAAATGCATTGTTAGGGAGTGACGATTTTGAAGAATACAATAGTATTGTTAAATGGACAAATTCTGAAAATGAACTATTTACTATTACCTTAGAAGAAGATAGCTCTCTGACAGCCACTTCTTCAGTTCCTGAAAAAGTGAATCTAGTAGTAAGTGATACTCTTTCGATTGGAAACACGCTCACTATAAAAGGGAAACTCACAGCAAATAAACAGTCGGACATAACTCTCAGCGCTGATTGGTGGACTATTGAGGGTAGTGGGGTAGCAACCATAAACTCCGAGGCAAAATTAACATTCAAAAACAATAACAACTATATAAATGGTAATAATGCGTATTGGACTATTGAGGATGGAACAATTGCTAAATTTACTAGAGAAGCCGACAAAGATCTCATTACGTTTTCTGGTATTGGCGTTACCTTGAATAAAGATTACGATTTAACAACACTCTCAAAAACTGTAAACTTAGTTGGTGATGTTCGCGCTACGTTATATGCAAAGCTAACAGTAAAAATAGCAAACTTAAAACTAAATGATAACTCATCATTAGTCATAAGCGATAATGGTACCCTAGATTCCAATAGTATGTTTGGCTATGAACACTTAAACCAAAACGCTTTTATTGATATAGTGAATGGAACATTGAAGAAAGATGGAGATTCTTGGATTAGCTCAACAGGTTCTTTCTATTACATACTTGAAAATACAAAAGCAAGACGGAATCAAGCCGGATTCGAGCTTACTCCAATAAACACAGCAGAAACTTCTACCGCAACCTTCAAAAATGTTGTCACGACTGGCGGGGATAAATTCTCAATTGTACATACTCCTTTTGTCATTGATAGTGGCGTTACGCTCAAACAAGATGGCAAATGGGCTTCCGGGAATGTGACAATTAAAAATGGGGCAACTTTTATCATTTCTAAAAACGAACACTATGCAGTCCAAAAACTTGGAGTGGGTGAAAACCCACAGACTGGCGTAACGAAAGAAGATTTTATGTTAACTATTGAACAAGGAGCAACGCTGAATTTCCAAGGATCGGGTAATATTAATTTTGTTAAAGGTAATGCGATATTTTATGGTGGAATAATCGATATTAAGAAAGGTGCCATTATTGTAATAGGCAGCACTGAATACGATACTTCTTCAGAAGGTTTTGAGGCCTCAGAGATGATCGACGAACTGAAAGGTAAAATTCTCAACCATATAGCAATATATGACGATGTTGAAATAGAAGACATACAGCATACAAACCCGAAGTAACTATGTAGATAATCTGTCAAACTGGCTATTTTTAGGGGGGAGTAACTCTTGTTCTCCCCCCTCTTCTGTGCTATTTTTATTTAAGTAATCACTTAATTAAAAAGGGGGAGAGCTATTACACATCTTGCTAAATATCTTAAGGCTCTTAACGATAAAACCCGTTTAGCCATTATAGAACTACTCTTAGAGAGTAACTACTGTGTAGGAGGGGTTGCTAGGACCCTTAATATCTCTGAAGCGGCAGTCTCTCAACATCTCAAGGTCCTTAAAAATGTGGGCCTCTTGAGGGAGACTAAAAGTGGTTATTTTACCCATTACAATGTCGAAAAAGAACTCTTAAAGGAGATCGCTAAGAGCCTGATCCTCCTCAGTGAAACACCTAAAGATCCCTCTCACAACTGTCAAACAACTAGTAGAGAGACCTGCCCTCTATGTAGTTAAAATAATAGAAAAGGAGAAAAATAAAGATGAGAAAAGTTGACGTATTGGTCATCGGTGGAGGCGCTTCAGGTCTTCAAGCCGCAATTACAACCAAATCGACCTATCCCGAAAAAGAGGTAGTGTTGATACGCAAAGAGAAACAAGTCTTAATCCCTTGCGGTATCCCCTACATCTTTGGCACCCTCGGTGCGAGTGACAAAAACATCCTCCCCGATAAAAACCTCACCGGTGTCGGTGTTGAGATCGTGATCGACGAGGTTACCGCTATCAACGTAGAGGAGAGAAGCTGTTCAACTGCCGGTGTGGGTCCAATCAAGTACGAAAAACTAATATTAGCCCTAGGTTCCATCCCCACCCTCCCCCCATGGCTGAAAGGGAGAGAGTTAGAGAACGTCTTTACGATTCCTAAGAATAAAATATATCTCGATGAGATGTTAGCCAAACTAGAGCCCCTTAAAAAGATAGTGGTGGTCGGAGCTGGGTTTATCGGGGTGGAAGTCTCTGATGAGCTCAAGAAAAAAGGGTATGAAGTAATCTTGGTAGAATTGGAAGAGACTATCTTAAACCGTGCCTTTGACGAAGAGTTTGGTAAAATCGCCGAAGAACACCTCTTAGAGAGGGGTGTTAAAGTGGTTACAGGGAAAGGAATCAGCGAAATTAAAGGCAAAGAGGGTAAAGTTGACAAAGTAATCCTCACCAACGGGGAGAGTATCGCAGCCGACGCCGTCATCCTCTCTATGGGTTATTCTCCCAACACCGCCATAGCCAAAGAGGCCGGTATTGAACTCAATGAACACAACTTCATTAAAACCTGTGAGTATATGCGGGTACTGCCCTGCTCCACCGACATTGTAGCCGTAGGGGATTGTGCAGAGAAGAGAGACTTCATTACCCGTAAGTTGGACCAAACAATGCTTGCCTCAACGGCTTGCGCCGAAGCGCGGACCGCCGGAATGAACCTCTTCAATCTAAGCCCCTGTAAACCTTTCACCGGAACAATCGCCATCTACGCCACCGCTATAGGCGAGCACGCCTTTGGTACTGCCGGGATAACCGAGTTTAAAGCGCAACAAGAGAACTTCGCTGTAATCAGTGGCATCTTCGCCGGTGTTGACACCCACCCGGGCAACTTACCCCACACCCATCAACAAATGGTGAAACTGATTGTAGCGGCCGACTGTGGCATGATACTTGGAGGAGAGGTCTACGGAGGCTACAGTACCGGGGAACTCACCAATGCCATCGGGTTTTTAATCCAGAACCGCGTCACGGTGAAAGCCCTTCTGACGATGCAGATTGGCACCCATCCCCTCTTAACCGGCTCTCCGGCGGCCTATCCCTTAGTGAAAGCCGCCGAAGTGATTGCAAAAAAGATGCGCTAATGTTGCATACCCCATAACCCTTAGAGTATTATGGGGTATGGTTCGCTTTCAAATAACCAATGAGTTCCTCCGGCAACACAGTATGTTCGGAGGACTCAGTGAAGAAGAACTCAATTTAGTGCGTCCCTTGTTGGTGGAACACACCTATTTACAAGATCAGACCCTCTTAAACCAAGGAGAGCCCAACAGTACCGTCTACTTCATAGTCAGTGGAGAAGTGAGTGTCGTTAAAAACAATCGGTTATTAACCACCCTCACCGTCGGGGACTCTTTTGGCGAGATGGAACTAATCGACATCCAGCCCTGTGCTGCTAGTGTTATCACACTGAGTGAAGTCAACGCCGTTACCTTAAGTAACCGCGACCTCTATAAACTGTCCCAAAACCACCTGATGGTTTTCACTATAATTATCATGAATCTTGCCCGCGATATCAGTCGAAGGTTACGCAAAACCGACGACTTATTGGCAATGGTCTCAAAACAGGAGTAAAGCCGTGGATCACAGAGAACTATTAAAAGAAGCTTGGCAAAAAAGGGAGGGGCCAATCGTCTTCACTACCGTCAGTAAAGAGGGCATTGCCAATAGTGTTTATATCCTCTCAGTTACCTTAGATGAAGAGTCTAACTTCATCATCGCCGACAACTACTTCTACAAAACCCGTAAGAACATAGAGGAGACCGCTAGGGGACTCCTCCTCTTCTTAACCGATGAGGGTAAAGCTTTCCAAATCAAAGGAGAACTCACCGTCCACACCAGTGGCCCCTACTACGAGCAGATGAAGAGGGACACCCCGGCCAAGTTCCCTGCCCATAAAGCGGTAGTCCTCCACTCCAAGGAGTTCTACAGTGGATCAACCCAATACGAACTTTAAAACGTTAGTTGCCCGTCAGCGCGCCCTCTTTAGGGAGGGAACTACACTACCTATCGCCTTCAGAAAGGCCGCTCTTAAAAAGCTCCTAGTTGCCATCGAAGAGGGTGAAGAGACAATTCTAGGTGCCCTTAAAGCAGATTTGAACAAACACCCCACGGAGGCCTACATCAGTGAAGTCGCCCTCGTTAAGGGGGAGATAAAACACGCCCTTAAGCACCTTAAGAGGTGGACTAAACCTAAGAGGGTGAAAACACCGTTAATTCACTGGCCCAGCCGGAGCTACCTCTACAGTGACCCCTATGGAGTCACTCTAATAATGGCCCCCTGGAACTACCCGTTCCAGCTCTCTTTAACACCCTTAGTGGGCGCCATAGCTGCCGGTAACACCGCTATAATTAAGCCCTCAGCCTACGCTAAGGCGACCAGTGCGGTGATCAATGAACTGATCAGAAAAACCTTTGACCCAGACTATATTGCCGTAGTTGAAGGAGACCGCGCAGCTACCGCGACTCTACTGAGTGAGCGCTTTGATTACATCTTCTTTACCGGCAGTACCCATGTTGGAAAAATTGTTTTAGAGGCTGCCGCTAAGCACATAACGCCGGTGACTTTAGAGCTCGGTGGCAAGAGCCCCGCGATAGTCACTGCCAGTGCTAATATTAGATTAGCCGCCAAAAGGATCCTCTTCAGCAAACTACTCAATGCCGGGCAGACCTGTATTGCCACCGATTACGTCTTAGTGGCTAAAAGCGTCGAACAAGCCCTGCTGAAAGCTCTGCAGGCAGAGCAAAAGAAAGCCTTCCCCGGGGGTGACTACAGCGATTACCCCAAGATTATCAACGAGAAGCACACTAAGCGCCTAGAGGCCCTAGGTGGGCCACTAGAGCGGGGAATTACCCTTCTAAGGGGGGCCACTTTTGATGACAAAATAATGGAAGAGGAGATTTTTGGTCCTCTCCTCCCCATCATTGTCTATGAGGAGATGGAGGAGGTAATCAAAACCCTCCTCGCAAAGGAGAAACCGCTTGCCCTCTACCTCTTTAGTCGCGATAAGCGTGAAATTAACATGGTCTTGCAGCGCCTCTTTTTTGGGGGCGGTTGCGTAAACGACGCCCTCATCCATATGGTCAATGCCCACCTCCCCTTTGGAGGAGTCGGCAACAGTGGCATGGGTGCCTACCATGGTAAGTACTCTTTTGAGACCTTCTCTCACCGCAAAGCAATCACTAAGAGCTCTACTAGGGTAGACCTCCCTTTCAGATACCGCCCCTACTCAGCCCTCGTTAAGCGTCTTGCCAACCTTTACATACATCAACCCAGCTGGTGGCTCTAGAGATTGTGTAGAGCTCTTCAACCTTTAACTCAATGGCCGAATTGGCTGAGCCACAAGCGGGAAAGACTGTATCGAAGCGCTTAAGGGACGTATCGAGGTAGATCTCTACCTCTTCAGGGATGGCAAAGGGACAGACTCCCCCCACCTTATGTCCGGTGAGTTCATAGGTCCTCTCAGGGTCGAGCATTTTAGCTTTCATCTTAAAGGTATCTTTGAAGGCGCGGTTGTCTATTTTGGCATCTCCGGCAGCCACTACCAGAATAGCGCCGTCGTTTTTGGCGAAAGCCAGCGATTTGGCAATGCGCTTTTCGGCGGTATGCAAGGCTTCAGCGGCCAATTCAACGGTAGCACTGGAGGCGTTGAAAACCCTGACACCACCCTCTTTTCCCCATTGTTTTAGGTATTCTTTAACTTTTTCGACACTCATAGTGGTATTATGCTAACTTTTTTCCCCTTTTTTGGTCAAGCTTCTTCTGTTAGAAGCACTCTTATTGACATATGTTTGGTGCCTCTTCAGTCATAACTTCAAATTTGGACTAATTCTAAATAAGGGCATGCTTTAGATGAAATTAGCAAAAGGAAGGCAAAATTTCGCCTCCCTTTTATTGGCTCTAATTTGCAGACATGGGTCATAGCAATTTAAGAAACACTAGCAATTATTTGACCTATAAAGGTAAAATAAAGCATCTTATGCTCTTTTCTACATATGCTCAATAATGGCTGAGCCAAAAGCGCTACAGGAGATCTCCTTTGAGCCCTCCATTAAGCGGGCAAAATCGTAGGTGACCCGCTTAGCTTGAATCGCACCGGTAAGCCCCTTATCGATTAATTGGGCGGCTGCACTC
>Ga0172382_10007842_pt1 | contig 15034 bp, 20 predicted proteins | sample Leawel138RmetaG_FD_122245 | JGI IMG/M metagenome (GOLD analysis project Ga0172382, IMG submission 122245) | Leachate microbial communities from a municipal landfill in Southern Ontario, Canada - Leachate well 138R metaG | ecosystem: Engineered > Solid waste > Landfill > Unclassified | place...
CCGGATGGGCGTCGCCAGAATCTAGACAATAGTCTAGACTCCCGGGGCGCTCGCATTCATGTCCGCAAGCAAGACAATCAGCGTCGGTCAGCTTCGGCAGAACCCCACGCAGATGATTCGCGAGGTACGCGCCGGCGCAAGGTATGTACTGACCGATCGGGGTGTGCCGGTGGCCGATATCGCCCCCCATCGGGAACGTCGAGGCGTGCCTTCCGAGCAGGCCGCCGAAGAGCTGCGCAGGATCAGCGAGCAGTTCGGACCGGATCCGGACTGGCTGAAGCTGATCGAGGAAGGTCGCGATGCCGATCTGCTGGAAGATCCCTATCAACGCGCCGCGGAGCCCGACAGCCCGCGAGACGGGAAATGAGGGTACTGCTCGACACCAATCTGCTTATCGACGGCCGACTCGACCATCCGGGTCACGAGGCCTTTGTTTCCTCCCTGACCTACGCTGAACTGGAAAACGGCGTCGTGGTCACCTGCGACCCGCAGCAACGCTTCTTCGGTACGGGCCTGCCGTTCGACGACGACGCGGCAGAGGCCTACGGAACCATCGTGCAACTGGTCATCGCACAGGGGCGCACGCCACGTCGGCGCATCGCCGACCTGATGATCGCTGCCATCGCCCTGGCCAACGGCGCCGGGATCATCACACGCAATGCCGGCGACTTTGCCGGCCTGGAACGTCTCGTGAGGATCATTCCGGCCTGAATCGGATCGGCCACCGGGATCCCAGCGGCAACGCCCGGTGGATTGGCCACCGTTCGGCTTTTCCCATCGATATGGCGAACGGGCAACGTTCGGGAATCGATCTCATCGGAGGCAGATGGTGTTGATGGATGGAATAGTAACGCTTTGCGATACTAACTTTTTGCGTTAGTATTTCGTCATGGCAATCCAGTCCTTCGCGGACACCGACACACAGACCCTGTTCCAGCAGCGGCGCGTTCGCCGCTTCGTGAACATCGAGGCTGTCGCCCTGCGAAAACTGCGACTGCTGCACGCAGCCCACAATCTGAACGACCTCCGCATCCCCCCCGGCAACCGCCTGGAGGCCTTGTCCGGAAACAGGAAGGGCCAGCACAGCATCCGGATCAACGACCAGTGGCGCGTGTGCTTCGTGTGGTCACCAGAAGGTCCGAGGAATGTCGAGATCGTTGACTATCACTGACGCGCAAGCGCCGTCATTGGACAAGACACAGGAGTACGGACATGAATAAAACCCTTTCCCTCCCGACGCCGGGCGAAATTCTCGTCACGGAGTTTCTCGAGCCGATGGGCATCACCCAGTACCGGCTGGCCCAGGCCATTCATGTGCCGCAGACTCGTATCGCCGCCATCGTCAAGAGCGGACGCGCCATCACTGCCGATACGGCCCTGCGCCTTTCTCGCTACTTCGGCACATCGGTCGAGTTCTGGCTCAACCTTCAAAGCCAGTACGACGCCGACATGACGCGCCGTGCCATCGGCAAGGAGCTGGAGTCCATCAAACCCCTGGAATCTGCGCGCGCCTGAGCATACTGCCTTGGGCCTGAAACTGGAGAACTGGGTGGCATAGCCACCCGCGCCGCGCCGGCAAGCGCGCGCCAAGGCCTCGGGCGGTCCATACGGCGAATCACTGGGCAAACAATCTCTTGAGCAGGTGCGTCCTGAAATCACGTCTCGTTGCAATGAACATGTGAACGAGAACCAGGGTTTCATCGAACTCGTAGATCACCCTTGTCTGCCTGACCAGCACACATCTGATGTCGACGATGCCGATCCCCTTCAACTCATCGATATAGCTTCCGATCCGCGGATCTGCCTGGATGAGCCTGAACGAATTCCTGTACTGCGCATTGACTTCGCTCCAGACGGATTCACCGAATTCCTTCCTGACGTACTTCCTGATGTCCCTGAACTCCTCCTTCGCGCTGTCGAGAATGATGATGCGTCGAGGCACGATCAATCATCCATCTCGTCAAGAAAGATTTCCGCGTCGCTGAACCTGCCTTCGGCGAACTCCTTCTTTCCCAGAGCCAGCAACTTGAGCAGCGCCATGGTTTCCTGCTGCTTCTCATACTCCCGGATATCCATCACCACCATCTTCGCTTCACCGTTCTGCGTGATGATCACGGGGTCGGGATTCGTGGCGAACTCCTTGACCATGTCCGCCGCGTTCGACTTCAAGTAGGTAATGGGTCTGATCTGTTCGGCGAGGGACATGGATGACTCCTTCATCATGATTACCGGACAGAATACCGGCCGAATTCCACTCTGCCAAGCCAGATTATCCCCGCCACCTGCCGATCCTGCGCCAGGCCTTCCGCCATCGGGGTTCCCAGTAATCAGGGGCCGCATTGGGGCGATCAAGCGAAGATGATGTCCGGTCGGTACGCCGCAGAAGCCCGGCACGGATATCTCCCGGGTACGGGCCGGTTTCAGTCCTGCGCCCAGCTGCCCCCCTCGAACGCGGTGCGCCCGAACGCCATGCCGCCGTCCACCGTGACGGTGGCGCCCACGACATAGTCGCCGGCGCGCGAGGCGAGATAGATGGCGGCCCCGGCCATGTCCTCGTCGCTGCCGACGCGACCCGCCGGGACCCGGCGGGCGACGTTCTCGGCGTCGTCGCGCGCCGCCTTGTTCATGTTCGAGGCGAAGGGCCCGGGCGCGATCGCGCTCACCACGATGTGCTCGCGGATCAGGCGCGCCGCCATGCGCCGGGTCAAGTGGATCAGCCCGGCCTTGCTCGCCGCGTACGGATAGGTCTCGAGCGGATTGACGAAGATGCCGTCGATCGACGCGATGTTGATGACCTTGGCCGGCCGCTCGGCGCTGGCCGACTTGCGCAGGGCCGCGGCGAGCGCCTTCGTCAGGAAGAAGGGCGCCTTCATGTTGAGGTCGACCACCTTGTCCCAGCCCGATTCGGGGAAGTCGTCGAATTCGGCCGCCCAGGCGGCGCCGGCATTGTTGACGAGGATGTCGAGCCGGGACTCGTGCTGCAGGTAGGCGTCCGCCAGCGCCTGCGCGCCGGCCACCGTCGACACGTCCGCGGGCAGCGCGATGCAGCGTCCGCCGCCGGCCGACATCTCGCGGGCCGCTGCCTCGCAGGCCTCAGCCTTGCGCGCCGAGATGTACACGGTCGCCCCCTGGGCGATGAAGCCGCTGGCGATCATCCGGCCGATGCCGCGCGAGCCGCCGGTGACCAGGGCCACCCGGCCTTCGAGGGAAAAGAGGTTCTTCATCGTCTGTCTCCATGGAAAACGGAATCGTACCGCCCGGTGCGGCGCGGGGCCGGCGGCGCCGACGCTACCCGGATTATCGGGAATATCGCCGACCGGCGGGACCGATCCGCACTGGACCAGATCGGCAAGACCCTGACGCCGACTCGCGAATCCGAGCCGCTACAATGCTGGTCTTCCCCGTTCCCGACACAAGGAATCTGCGCCATGCGCGACACGTTCAATTTCAGCGCCGGCCCCGCCGTGCTGCCCGAAGAGGTCCTGCGGCAGGCGGCCGACGAGATGCTCGACTGGCATGGATCGCGGCAATCGGTGATGGAGATGAGCCATCGCGGCAAGGACTACATGAGCATCCATGCCCAGGCCGAGGCCGACCTGCGCGAACTGCTCGGCATCCCGGCCGGGTACAAGGTGCTGTTCCTGCAGGGCGGCGCGACCTCCCAGTTCGCGATGGTCCCGCTCAACCTGCTGCGTGGACGCGAATCGATCGACTTCGTCCATACCGGGCAGTGGTCGGCCAAGGCGATCAAGGAAGCGAAACTCCTGGCGTCGGCCAGCATCGCCGCTTCGGCCGAGGACCGCAAGTTCAGCTACGTGCCGCCGCAATCCGACTGGAAGCTCGACCCGCAGGCCGCCTACGTCCACATCTGCGCCAACGAGACCATCGGCGGCGTCGAGTTCGACTGGGTGCCCGACACCGGCGATGTTCCGCTGGTCGCCGACGTATCGTCGAACTTCCTCTCGCGGCCGATCGACGTCGCGCGCCATGGCCTGATCTACGGTGGCGCCCAAAAGAACATCGGACCGGCCGGGCTGGCCATCGTGATCGTGCGCGAGGATCTCATCGGCCAGGCCCGCCCCGGCACGCCCACGATGCTCGACTACAAGGCGCACGCCGACGCCGACTCGATGCTCAACACGCCGCCGACCTTCGCGATCTACATCGCCGGGCTGGTATTCCAGTGGCTCAAGCGCCAGGGTGGGGTCGCCGGCATCGAACGGCGCAACATCGAGAAATCGCAACTGCTCTACCAGCTGCTCGACTCGAGCGGCTTCTACAGCAATCCGGTGGATCCGGCATCGCGCTCGCGCATGAACGTGCCCTTCACCCTGCCCGACCCGGCGCTCGACGAGCCCTTCCTGGCCGGCGCCAAGGCCGCGGGCATGGTCCAGCTCAAGGGGCATCGCTCGGTGGGCGGAATGCGCGCCTCGATCTACAACGCGATGCCGATCGAGGGCGTGCAGCGACTCGTCGAATACATGCGCGAATTCGAACGCAAGCACGGCTGAAGGAAGACACATGATGCGCGCCTACCGGGTGCTGGTCCTCAACCAGATCTCGCCCTTCGGCCTCGAGCGTCTGCCATCGGACGCCTATCAGGTCGGCAAGGACATCGACGAGCCCGATGCGATCCTCGTGCGCTCGGCCGACATGCATTCGATCGCGATCCCCGACAGCGTGCTCGCGATCGGCCGGGCCGGCGCCGGCACCAACAACATCCCGGTCGGCAGCCTGAGCCGGCGCGGCGTGCCGGTGTTCAATGCGCCCGGCGCCAACGCCAATGCGGTCAAGGAGCTCGTCATCGCCGCCATGCTGATGGCGAGCCGCAACCTGCCCGAGGCGCTCGACTTCGTGCGCGGCCTCGATGCCGCCGACCCGGCCCTCGAGAAACGAGTAGAGGACGGCAAGAAGCGCTTTTCCGGCTACGAGCTCACCGGCCGCACCCTCGGGGTGATCGGCCTGGGCCGGATCGGCGCGCTGGTCGCCCAGGCGGCCATCGAGCTCGGCATGGACGTCATCGGCTACGACCCGGAGATCACCGTCGACGCCGCCTGGAGCCTGTCCTCGCAGGTGCGCCGGGCGGGTTCGGTGGCCGAGCTGCTCAAGGCCGCCGAGTTCGTCTCGATCCATGTGCCGCTGCTCGAGGCCACCCGCAACCTCATCGATGCCCGCAGCATCGAGCTGATGCGCCGGGGCGCGGTGCTCATGAACTTCTCGCGCGAAGGCATCGTCGACGATGCCGCCGCGATCAGCGCGCTCGACAGCGGCCAGCTCGCGCGCTACGTCTGCGACTTCCCGAACCGGACGATCAACGGCCATCCGCGCACGGTCGCCCTGCCCCACCTGGGCGCATCGACCACCGAGGCCGAGGACAACTGCGCGAGCATGGTCGCCGAGCAGCTGCGCGACTATCTCGAGAACGGCAATGTCCGCAACTCGGTGAACTTCCCGCTCGCGGTGATGCCGCGCAGCAACTCATGGCGCCTGGGCATCGTCAACGCCAATGTCCCCAACATGCTGGGCCAGATCTCGACCGCGATGGCCGATGCCGGACTCAACATCGACGAGATGCTGAACAAGTCGCGCGGCGACATCGCCTACACCATCGTCGATTCGAGCCAGCCGGTGCCGGACTCGGTGATCGCCCGGCTGCGGGCCATCGACGGAGTGCTGCGCGTACGCTACCTGCCGCTATCCTGAAGTCATCGGCACGAGCATGCCGGTCGACGTCGCCGTCGCGAGCAGGCGGCTGCCGTCGTCGGAGAACAGGCTCCCCTCCAGGAAGGCCACGCGCCGGCCGAGCCGGCGGATGCGGCCCTCGGCGAGCACCCGCCCCGGGCCGACCTGCTCCAGGAAGCTGACCTTGATCTCGAGGCTCGCCACGCTCGACTTGCGCCCGGTGTGATGGATGACCGCGTGCGCCATCGCCGAATCGAGCCAGGCGGTCACGAACCCGCCCTGCGCGATCCTGCCGCCCGAATGGCAGAAGCTCGGCAGCACATTGAAATAGAGGCGGGCGACGCCGGCTTCGGCATCGATCGAAGCGATCTCCATGCCGCCGAGCGCTTCGAGCAGGGGATCGTTCTCGTGTTTCTGCATCGGTTCAGGTATCGAGGTTCTTGCGGTACTGGATGAAGCCGGCGTTCTCGGCGACGCGATCATAGAGGATCCGACCCGGCGCGTTGCTTTCGTGGGTGAGCCAGTAGACACGGCCGGCGCCGGCCTCGGCGGCCCGCTCGTAGACGAATTCGATCAGGCGCCGGCCGACGCCCCGGCCGCGTGCATCGGGAACGGTGAAGAGATCCTGCAGGTAGCAGGTCGGGCCGAGCATCCAGGTGGAACGGTGGAAGATGTAGTGGACGATGCCCAGCAGCCGGTCGTCGTGGCAGGCGCCGGCGGCGAACACCGGTTCGGCCGGGTCATGGAAGCGCCGCCAGGTGGTGTCGACGACGATTTCCTCCAGCGAAATCCGGTAGAAGTCCTGGTAGCCCTTGAAAAGCGGCTCCCAGGCGGCACGGTCGTCCTGCCGCAACACCCGGCAGTCGATCCGCTGGTGCTGGTCCATGGCCCCGTTTCCCCCAACATGATCGAGCAAGGATAATAGCGGCAACCCGCCGCAGAATCGTGGGCGGGCAACAAGGAGTGAATCCATGACCGACAATAATCCTCGATCCGAAACCATCCTCGCGCGCCGTCCGCTGGCGCTGCCCGCGGCCATCGTGGTGGCCGGCGCGCTCGCCCTGGCCGGCTGCGCCGGCATGTCCGAAACCCAGCGCGGCACCGCCACCGGCGCCGCGATCGGCACCGTCGGCGGCGCGGTCCTCGGCGGCGCCGTCTCGGGCACCGGCCGCGGCACCCGGGGCGGCGCCATGGTCGGCGCGGCCGCCGGCGCGCTGGGCGGCTACGTCTGGTCGCGCCACATGGAGCAGCAGCGCCAGGCTATGGAGCAGGCCACGCAGGGCACCGGCATCGGCGTCACCCAGACCGCCGACAACCGGCTGCGCCTGGAAGTGCCGAGCGACGTGTCCTTCGCCACCAACAGCGCGGACATCAATGCGTCGCTGCGGCCGGTGCTCGATCGCTTCGCGCAGACCCTGAACGAGAACCCGGCAACCTACGTGTCGATCATCGGCCATACCGACAGCACCGGGACCGATGCGATCAACGATCCGCTGTCGATGCGTCGCGCCGCCAGCACGCGCGACTATCTCGTCGCGCGCGGCGTCGCGGGCCAGCGCATCGACATCGACGGTCGCGGCTCCTACGAGCCGATCGCCGACAACACGTCGGCGGCGGGTCGGGCGCGCAACCGTCGGGTCGAGATCTACGTCGCCGAACCGGCGGGCTGAGCAGCGGGCCACCATGCCGATGCGCGCCCCAGCGCGCGCATCGGCAAGTGTCCCGGCCCGCCGGGACAGCGCCCATCAACCAGAATGCGCGCACCGCCCCGTGCGCGACAAGGAGACAAGCGACATGGCAAGCACGCCGGCACCGGCCAATCCACGCTGGGTCAAGCGCCCCGAAGGATCCACCTGGGGCGATTTCGGCCCCGATGACCAACTCGGCCGCCTCAACCTCATCGATGCCAACAAGGTTCGCCAGGGCGTGGCCGAAGTGCGCGAGGGGAAAACCTTCTGCCTGAGCCTGCCGCTCGACTACCCCGGCGGCAACACCCTCAATCCGCGCCGTCATCCGCCCCGCCTGCGGCCGACCCACCAGGAGGGCGTGCCGCGGTGGATGTTCGAGGTCGGCCGGGTCGATCCCGACGCCACCGACGTGATCAACGACGACGTCGCCGTCATCCACCTGCAGTACTCGACCCAGTGGGACAGCTTCGCCCATGTCGGCAGCCTGTTCGACGCCAACGACGACGGCCGGCCCGAACCGGTGTTCTACAACGGGTATCGCGGCGGCATCGAACTGCCGCGGGAGGAAGGCAGCGGCGAAGCCATGCGCAGCGGCGTCAAGTCGCTCGGGGTGGAGAACTTCGCCACCCATGGCATCCAGGGACGCGGTGTGCTGATCGACCTGCGCGCGCATTTCGGCGACGAGCGCACCCTGGTGGGCTACGACCAGCTGCGCCAGGTCATGGATGCCGACGGCGTCGTTGTCGAGCCGGGCGACATGGTCCTGCTGCACACCGGTTTCGCGACGCGCCTGCTCGAATGGGGCGGCAATCCCGACCCGGTGCTCGTGCATACCGCCTGCGCCGCGCTCGATGGCCGCGATCCGGCGCTGCTGCAGTGGATCACCGACAGCGGGCTGGCGGCGCTGATCGCCGACAACTACGCCGTCGAGCACCATGGCGGCGCGAAGCCCGCCGGACGCTGCGCCACGCTGCCGCTGCACGAGCACTGCCTGTTCAAGCTCGGCGTGCCGCTCGGCGAGATCTGGTATCTGGCCGAGCTCGCCCAATGGCTGCGCGAGCACAAGCGCAGCCGCTTCCTGCTCACGGCGCCGCCGCTGCGCCTGCCCGGCGCCGTCGGCTCGCCGGTCTCGGCGATCGCCACCGTCTGAGCTCCCTCCGGTGGCCAGCGCTCTGTCGCCGGCCACCGCAAGCCGAGGTCCTCGTCGGCCGCAAAACCGCAGCCGTCGCCCGTCCGTCGCCGCCGCCATGCCGCCGATCGGGCTCGCGCTCCGCCCGAAGCACCGAATACCTACGCTTTGCGTGACTTGTTTCACGCTTTGGCGCGGAGGCCACGGTGACCCGCATCCTGATGCGAAGCTCGCGCTGGCTCGCGAGTGCGGTGGTGGTTGTGGCGCTCGCGGCCTGCGGCGGTGGCGGGGGTGGTGCCGGCGAAACCAAGTCGTTCGTCTATGACATCGCGCCGCCGACCGACAGCCCGCAGAACGACACCGATGCGTCGCGCTTCCTCGCGCAGGCGACCTTCGGCCCCACCCTGGATGACATCAACCGGCTGAAGTCGATCGGCTTCGATGCCTGGATGCTCGACCAGATGAATGTCGGCTACGGCTCGCATGTGCGCACGCTGGGCGCGCGTCTCGCGAGGGAACCGGACAAGGAGAAATTCGAGCGCGACTGGGTCCAGAACAGCTTCTGGCGTGAAGCCATCGCCGGCGACGCCCAGTTGCGGCACCGGGTCGCCTTCGCGCTTTCGCAGATCTTCGTGATCTCGATGAACGACGGCGACGTCGCCCGCTACCCGCTGGGCGTGGCGGACTATCTCGACACGCTAACGCGCCACGCCTTCGGCAACTATCGCGAGCTGCTCGAGGCGGTCGCCCTGCATCCCATGATGGGCCTGTACCTGACCCATCTCGGCAACCAGAAGGAAGACCCCGCGACCAATCGCACGGTGGACGAGAACTTCGCCCGCGAGGTGATGCAGCTGTTCTCGATCGGCGTGGTCGAGCTCGCGGTCGACGGCGCGCCGATCCTCGATCCCGAAGGCATGCCGGTGGAAACCTACACCAACGACGACGTGACCGGCCTGGCCAAGGTGTTCACGGGCCTGAGCTGGGGCGGCGGCGAAACCAGCCGTGCCCACTTCATGGGCTGGGAATCCGCCAGCCGCAAGGAAACCCAGCCGATGCAGGGCTACCCGCAGTATCACTCCATGGCCGAGAAGCAATTCCTCGGCGCCACCCTGCCCGCCGGCAGCGATGATGTCCTCTTCGAAGTCAGGGCGGCGCTCGATGTCATCGCAGCGCATCCCAATGTCGGGCCCTTCATCGGCAAGCAGCTGATCCAGCGCCTGGTCACCAGCAACCCGAGCCCAGCCTACGTCGCCCGCGTGGCCAGCGTCTTCAACGACAATGGCCGCGGCGAGCGCGGCGACCTCGCGGCGGTGGTGCGCGCCATCCTCTACGACCCGGAAGCGCGCGACGCGGCCATCGCCCTGCAGCCGAGTTGGGGCCGGATCCGCGAACCGGTGCTGCGCCTGACGCACTGGGCACGGGCATCCCGAGCCCATTCACGGACCGACACCTACAAGATCGGACGCACCACCGATCCGGCCAGCAGCATCGGCCAGGCCATTTTCTACGCGCCGTCGGTATTCAACTTCTATCGACCCGGCTATGTGCCGCCGAACACCCCTGCCGGCCAGGCCGACCTATTCTCGCCGGAGATGCAGATCACCGACGAATCCTCGGTCGCCGGCTACCTGAACACGATGCGCAGCGCCGTCAGGAGCGGCATCGGCAGCGGCAGCCCGCGCGATGTGCAGGCCGACTACCACCGCGAATGGCTGCCGCTGGCGGCCGATCCCGCCGAACTGGTCCAGCGCGTCAACCTGCTGCTGCTGCATGGCCAGATGAGCAACGAGCTGCGCGTGCGGCTGATCGAGGCAGTGGACTCGGTCAACCTGAACCGCAGCAATGCGCAGCAGGTCGAGGAAGCCCGGCTGAACCGGGTTCGCCTGGCCCTGTTCCTGACCCTGGCTTCGGCCGAGTACCTGACGCAGAAATAGGCCCGGAGAAGACAGCCATGAGACCGACCAACGCATCGCGCCGCGTCTTCCTGCGGACCTCTTCCCTGCTCGGCGCACTGGTGCCCTCGGCAGCGCCATTCGCCCTCAACCTCGCCGCGATGGGCACGGCGGCGGCGCAAAGCGCCACCGACTACCGCGCCCTGGTATGCCTGTTCATGTTCGGCGGCAACGACAGCGGCAACATGGTCGTCGCCACCGACCCCTCTTCCTGGGACGCCTACACCGCGATGCGCAGCGGCGGCATGCGGCTCGGCATGCCCGGCAGCGACAACGGCCTGCTGCCGATCAGTGCCGCAACGCCCCAGTCGGGCCGCAGCTTCGCCCTGCATCCGGCCATGGTCGACGCCCAGGCGAGCTTCGCGGCCGGCAACACCGCGATCATCGCCAATGTCGGCCCGATGATCATGCCGACCACCCGGGCCCAGTACCGCAGCCGCAGCGTACCGCTGCCGCCCAACCTCTTCTCGCACAACGACCAGCAATCCACCTGGCAGACCCACCGCCCCGAGGGCGCGCAGTACGGCTGGGGCGGCCGCATGGGGGACCTCCTCGCCAGCATGAACTCGACCCAGACCTTCACCTGCATCTCGGCCTCGGGCAACGCCGTCTGGCTCTCCGGCGAGAACACGGTCCAGTTCCGGGTCAGCGCCAACGGTTCGAGCGCCATCGGCGGGCTCGACGGCAACCTGTTCGGATCATCGCGGGGCGCGGCCGACTTCCGCTACCTGCTCACCCGCCCGCATGCCAACCTGCTCGAGGAATCGCATGCGAGCGTCACCCGGCGCTCGCTCGATGCGCAGGCGCTGCTCGACGAATCGATGCTGCCCATCGAAGCCGTCGAGCCGGTGCCCAACCTGCCCAACGGCCAAGCCAACGGCGTCGCCCGCCAGCTGCAGACGGTAGCCCGCATCATCGGGGGAAGATCCGCGCTCGGCGCCCGCCGCCAGGTGTTCTTCGTGAGCATGGGGGGCTTCGACACCCACAGCAACCAGCCGAACACCCATGCCGGCCTGATGGCACAGCTCAGCCAGGCGCTCGCCTACTTCAACCAGGTCATGGCCGGTCCGCAGGTGAATGCCGAGGGGCTGGCAACACTGTTCACCGCCTCGGACTTCGGCCGAACCATGACGAGCAACGGCGACGGCACCGACCACGGCTGGGGCGCGCATCATTTCATCACCGGCGGAGCGGTGCATGGCGGCGACATCTACGGACGCTTCCCGAGCACCGGCGTGGACAACGACGACTACGTCGGCAACGGCCGCCTGCTGCCGGAGCTGTCGGTCGACCAGTACGGGGCAACGCTGGCGCGCTGGTTCGGGGTCTCGGACACCGAGCTCGACGACATCTTCCCGAGCCTGGGGAACTTCGGGAGCCGTGACCTGGGGTTCATGCAGGCGTGAGCGGGCTCACGCGTACCCGAGATCGCCCATGAACTTCAGCAGCCTGTCGCCGAACTCCTTCGCTTTCGGTCCCTTGGCCATCTCCTTGGCGAGGATCTCCCTTGCCGCCTGGTTGACCATGTAGCAGTTGTTCGTAAGCTGGAGTGACGGCTTCATGTGGAAGGGCGCGACCTCCCACAGCTTGAGCGACAACGCCCCGGCCGCGGCCCCCAGTGCGCGCCATCGATGACTCCGGTCGACAGCGCCTGGTAGATCTCGGAACTTGCCACCTGCTGCGGCGCGAACCCGGCAGCCGCCAGGAACTCGAGCATCGTTCCCGCCGAGCGGATCTTGATCCCGGCCAGGTTCGAGCTCGCGTCGAAACAGCACTGACTTCAGTGATCATGGATCTCACGAAATCAATGTGATCGTAATGATCCAGGAACTTTACGAATTCTTCGGTATCGACTTCGGTCCCGCAGACAAGATCGAACCGATCGAAGTATGAAACAGAAGCGCGATCGTCGTGGTGACGGTGCCGAGGATGCCGCAGGCAGCCGCCTACACCACAGGGCCGCGACTACGATTCGCGTGCCAGACCGACAGCACCTCCAGGCGATTCCCTCTCACTCGGTAATACACCCAGTACCGGATACGCTCGAGATAGAAGCGTCGCACGTCATCAGCACTTGCTTCCGTCACACGACACCCAATGTCCGGTTGAACAAGCAGCAGGTCGAGAGCGGCCTTCAAGTCCTTTCGTACGGCGCCTGGAGCCGATGGCCTGTTGAAGAACCACCATTGAACAACCCGCTCGATCTCTCGGGCAGCACGCCGGGAGACGAACGGTTCAAGTGGCATTCCTAACCGTAGCGCCGAAGCCTCGAGAAGAACTCCTCGCCAGTGAGCATGTCACCGCGATCCGCTTCGGCAATCCCGGCCTCGAGCTCGGCTCGCTCCTCGGCGGAAAGGCGAACATCCTCCTCTTGCTCGCGCACGAGAACGAATACCTCGGTACCGTCCACGAGCTGAAGACCATCGAGCTTCACAGTGCCGTCGACAACCTTGCCGGTAGCTACTCTCATGGGTGGATGGTACTCCGATGGAAGGCCACAGCTACCTTGGCTGATTCGCGGAACCGATCGCCAAGCCCTTGCTGCAGATGCTCAAGATGGAGACTACAGTTTACGCTCCGCCGACCCACTGCGGCGCCGACAACATCGATCTCCTGAACTAAGTCGCATCGCCGAACCATAGCGCCGGAAGCCAGCACAGATCACCAGAGGAGCCTTCGTTAGCAATCTGCAAACCGGAACCTGCCGCGAGTGACCAGCGGAAAGGCCGATGGATCCCGAGTCGATGCCACCGACAGATCGATGTCCAGAAGCGGCCAGTGCAAGTACTTCACCCTCGGCCTCTTTACCCGCATGATCTGCGCAAGCGCTGCTATCGTGGAACCTGACGGTCGCCGCACAAGAACCCGCCATGCGCGCAACTGGATGAGCCTGAGATGACGACGCCGACCAAACCCGGACGCAAGACGCGCGCCAAACCGGTGTGGATGGCCCGGCTGCTCGTGACGCTGCTCGACGTGGAACCAGCGGTCTGGCGCCTCGTGCAGATCCCCGCGATGATCCCGCTGGACAAACTGCACGATGCGATCCAGTCGGTGATGGGCTGGACCGACAGCCACCTGCACGAGTTCATCATCAATGGCGTGCACTACGGAATCGACGACCCAATGGGCTTCGAGGACGAGCGGGTGGTCGACGAACGGCGGGTCACGCTGGCCGACGCGCTGGGCGGCACGGCGCGCACGTTCGACTATGTCTACGATTTCGGCGACGACTGGCATCACGCCATCACCGTCGAGGCGATCGAGCCAGCCGAAGAGGCGAGGCCTCTGTTGTACTGCCTGGCCGGCGAGCGAGCCTGCCCGCCCGAGGACGTGGGCGGCGCATGGGGCTACGAGGAATTTCTCGAGGCCATCGGAGACCCGGAACACGAAGAGCACGAAGACATGCTCGAGTGGTGCGGCAGCGAGTTCGATCCCGAACGCTTCGATCTGCAAGGGGTCAATGCGCGACTCGGGCGCATCAAGCTCAAGATCAGGGGCGGCTGATCGAACGGGTCATGTGCCTGGCTGTTCAGCCAGCTGATCAGGCCTCACGATCAGTCCGGGAAAGGTGAACCGCTCCCGGTTCTGTAGACGAACCCTGCCCTCACGCAGCGACGAGCTCGAATGCCTCGGGACTGACGCCGTCCACCGATTCGCGAACGTGCATGGCGCAGACGGCCCGCCTACAACGCAGAACCGCGACTACGATTCGCGTGCCAGACCGACGGCACGAGCGTCGGATCCGCTTCAGCCGCCGAGCGAGACCAGCGGAAAAGCCAAAGCCCATGCGCGGAGATGCTGGTGACCTCAGCTAGCCACTTCCTCGCGATTGATCCTGTGGCGGCCATTGTCTGGCCACATGCAGCACACGTAGCATGCGCACCAGATCGTCCGTTACGTCGTAGATCAGGATGTAGTTCTGGTGCGCGACGAGTTCTCGGGTGCCGGTGACGCGACCAGGCCGACCAAGCCCAGGGTGATCGATCAAGCCACCTGCCTTGTCTCCAAACAGCTCATCGAGGGCCAGAGCAGCGATCGGGTTGTCGGCCTCGATATAGTCATAGATTACTTCGCGGTCCTGGATGGCTTCTGGCGTCCAGTACAGCTCCATCATTCGGATGCTTCAAGCCGGCGGCGAGTGGCTGCGCGACGTGCTGCGAACCGAGCCTCGACGTCGGCTGCCGGCACCAAACGGCCGGCATTGGCGGAGTCCAGGCCAGCTTGCACTTGGCGACGAAACCAGGCGTCATGCTCGGCCGCCTCCTGTTGTTGCTGCACAAATTCACGCATGAAGTCGCGAAGCAACTGCGCGCCGGTGCGGTCACGGGCCTTCGCGGCCGTAGCAAATTCCTTCTTCAGGGCTTCATCGACCCGAAAGGTAAAGGTTGCTTCGCTCATGGTGCCGCCCCATGTGTTACGTAATAAGTACAGCGTAGCACATTGCGGATCACCCCAAAGCAGGAATGACGGTTCCAGGCATGTCCGATCTCCACAAGAGACCCTGATCTGCCCCGAGATTCTCGTACCAGATCGCGAAGCCGTTCTTTAGAGATCTCTGGTCCGTAATTGCCCAGGCA
>Ga0172382_10007844_pt1 | contig 15033 bp, 13 predicted proteins | sample Leawel138RmetaG_FD_122245 | JGI IMG/M metagenome (GOLD analysis project Ga0172382, IMG submission 122245) | Leachate microbial communities from a municipal landfill in Southern Ontario, Canada - Leachate well 138R metaG | ecosystem: Engineered > Solid waste > Landfill > Unclassified | place...
ACTCAAGCAAGAATCGGGCTGTTAACAAAAGGTTCAAGCCTTTTGTTCTTCTACTCTGAGCCTGTTAAGCCCTTCGGAGACGCTCTTTGTGCAGAAGGGTGAGTTCTCAGAGTGCCCGATTGTGGCGTAGAAGGTGTATGCGCCGTAGTACCAGAGTGAGTAGACACCACATACTTTTTTACCACTTATAATATTGTATAATAGAGTTAAAACACCAGTCAACCAAAAGATTGCCTTAACAATCCTTAAGTGGTACAATATATTAAAATATTAAAGGAGGAACTAATAAAATGGCGATGCGACTTAAAACTTTTTTATTTCTTGGTATTTTAACAGTAATAATTGTCTTGATAGGGAGTTCCTTTGGCGAAGGCGGTATGTTAATTGCTTTAATTTTTGCTCTTGTAATGAACGGTTTTTCATATTTTTTCTCTGATAAGTTGGTCCTTGCAATGTATAAAGCTAAAGAAATTTCATACAACAATGTCCCTGTTGTATATAATATTATGAGCGAACTTACTCAGAGAGCAGGAATGCCTATGCCAAAGTTATACCTTATAACCTCAGCCACTCCAAACGCTTTTGCTACCGGCAGAAACCCTAAAAATGCTGCCATTGCTGTTACAACAGGCATTCTTGAACTCCTCTCAGACAACGAACTTAAAGGAGTCCTTGCACACGAACTTGCCCATGTAAAAGATAGAGATATACTTATAGCCACAATTGCTGCTACTATGGCTGGCGCTATAACTTTTGTTGCCAGAATGGCTCAATGGTCAGCAATGTTTGGAGGTATGGGCAACAGGAACAACAGAAGAGGTGAAGGGAATATTATAGGTTTAGCAGGAACCTTAATTATGGTTATACTTGCACCAATAGCAGCTATGCTTATTCAGCTTGCAATATCTCGCAATCGAGAATATCTTGCAGATTCAGTAGGAGGAAAACTTGCAGGTAACCCTCTATACCTTTCTTCTGCTTTAAGACGACTGACAGAAGGGGTCAAACACCACCCTATGCAGAACGCTAACCCTTCAACTGCTCACCTTTTTATAGTAGCTCCTTTTACAGCAAAATCTATATTCAACCTATTCTCTACTCATCCACCTATTGAGGAAAGAATTAAACGATTAGAGAACCTAACAATTTAGAACAAAAAAACTGTAAACTGCGAGGGCTTGCTTCGCCTGCTCCTCCAACAACAAAATGAGAGATTGTAAAGCTTGTAAGTTTGTAAGCAAAAAGAAAAGGTTTATCCAAAGAGCCAGTCAAGAGTATTTATATTAGAGGCTTTTTCTTTAAGATGTTTAGGTAAAGAATCGAGAGCGTCTTTTTCTCCTTGATAAGAACCCTTATAATTAAAGTCCATATACCTATCCTTATCCTGTAGTCGTCTGCAAATATATGAGTACGCAGGGGAATCGCTTCCCCATATAATCGTATGCGGATAAAGTTCCATAAGTTTCTGCATAACCTTTTTATGGTCAGAAAAATCTGCATCTATAGCTTGATAGTTTTCACCAAATTTTTCGCGATTAAAAAGGTCTACCTGAATTTTTAAAGCAGCAGTATCAACCCACACGTTTGGCATACTATCTGCTACATCAAGGAACCCTTTATGAAACACTATAGCGTGAGCAAGAGCAAACCTTACATCTGGATTCTTTTCAACCACTTTTAACGCATCCCCAACATAAGAATAGTAATCGTCTGTGCTGGGAGATGTATGAAAAAGGAAAGGAATATTCCTTTCTCTGGCATACCTTAATAGTGGCTCACCTTTCTTTAACAGAGAATCTATTCGACTTTGAGATGAAGTAGGGTTTATCTTAATCCCATATATGGGACACTTCTTTTCAAGAGATTCAAAATGCTTTACCTGTGCCTCAACTTTCCTCATAGGGTCCGCAGACACAAAAGGAATAAAGTTGTCCCTATATTCAGGGTTAAACCTTAAAAGTTCGTCCATAATTAGACTGTTTTCTGAGCCAAAAGGAACCTTTGAAAAGGGTTGACGGTCAGAAATATTAACACCTTTTGATATAAGAGACCTCAAATTGAAAAATAGGTCAGAAGTGAAAGGAAAAATAATGTTAACATCAACGCCTGCTGATTGTTGTTTACAAAAGAGAGATTCAACAGTTTCTGCATAAGGATACTCAGAGCGAGCATACGCTTTTATAGAGACCCCTATATGGTTATGGCAATCTATTATCTTGCCTTTCAATTTTTTCTTATCCATAAACTTACCCCTGTTTTATTTAATTCTCCTAACCTGTCATCCTGTACTTGTTTACCCTGGCAGGGTTTCAGGATCTCTTCTTTTAACTGCCGTTTTTTGGCATTGCGAGCCGTATTGTGGCGTGGCAACCCTCGTTTTTATCATTACTATTGTTCCCCCATTCCTTTCCGCCTACGGCGAGATTGCCACGTTACGAAACACTCGCAAAGACGGAATGGGGGAGTAGTAAAAATGAGACTCTGGATCACGTCCGGAATTACAAGCAAAAAGCAAAAGCCCCCCTCTCTTTGCCCTCTCCCCTATGGGTAGAGGGCAAAGAGAGGGTAGCATCTAGTGAATAGACATCATACTTTTTTACTTTATACACTAAAAAGTGAATTTAAACTCATCTTCATGACAATCTTCTGCAATCTGGTCGGTTACATACAGTTCACTATTCAATATTTGAAGTATACTTGCTGGAACATAAGGTGTAACAGGACCGTGTGCAGACAAACGAGTTATAAAACGTTGGAACATAGACGCATTATCTGAAAAGCCGCACCAGAAACTTACAAGTTTTGATTCAGCCAGTTCTTTAGGTCCTATAGTGTACGCTTTGGGTGGATGGGCTGACCAATCTCCACTATTTTTAGATAAAAACAGCGAGTTTTGCATAATAGTCATAGGATGAAGTTCAACAAGCCGTGTGCCTGCTTTAAGGTATGCATCAATATCGTCTCCAAACTCATCTCCAAGATGTGGGTCAAAAAACGCTATATGCCCAGACCAACCTATTCCACCATAACAAACATCAGCACCACCAAGGTCTTCAATCATTTTACTATAATCATTAACATTCTTTTCATTTGGAAAATGTATCTGGTTTTCAGGTATCTTCAGTTCTGGTCTTATTCTATTAAAAAGTGCCGTCCACATAGAATACTGGAAACTGAACGGCCATTCTTTAGGTGCAGCCACACCGTCTTGGTTAGCAAACTCGTCCATATTAAATGTATGCACGTGATGGCAAGGTATATTCAGTTCATTAACTATATCTGCCAACTCAGGATAAAAACACCACGCCGGAAGAATCATAACATGTTGTTTCCCTTCCTCCAGACTTTGCTTTATCCCTCCAACCATATGTAAAAGGTATTTAATTTTAAATATCTCTTTATTAGGATAACTCTTAATTTGAAAATTCTTGTTTGGGTGTTTAAAGAAATCTTCTTTTTTGATTTTGCGAACCCTTTCGCATTCTTCCATATCTCTAAAAGGTAAAAATTTAGCCATCTCAAACTTAAAATCTACACTCATATTTATCTCCTTTACCTCACACAATAACACAAGAGGGTTTTGTTTTTCTTTCTCTACTTTTTATCAACACTCCAGTCTTCATCCCAAGGATATACAATCTTAAGAAGTTTGCCTCCTTTAACTGCTGATTCCGCAGCGTATATACCAGGCAAAGTCATACGCAACCCTTCTTTCAAACTTATAGGCGAAGGACCTCCCGCCTTTACCGCCTTTGTAAAACGCTCCATCATAATATAATCTATTCCGCCGTGCCCCAACTTTTCTTTCCCTTTATATTCAGGTCTCGAATGTCCATCTATAGGTAACTCTATCCAATTGTTATACCCATATAGTTGGTTAGTACAAAAAAGTATCCGTTGCTGAGCTGCTCTTTCAGTACTCCTAAATGTTGGTTTAGCCAATGTACGCTCAAACGCTCCTTTTGTTGTAAAAAAACGGTGCTTATGTTGACAACCATAAGGGGTGTTATTTATAAAACAGGTCAATAAATGAACAACCACGTTAGTATCTGTCTTAAAAATTGCTGTCATAGCATCGTGTTGCCCTTCTTCTTTATTTATATGGCTACCTGTATCAAAACAAGAAACCCATTTAAGGTCCTCCTCAACCAACTGCAAAACTGGTCCCAGTGAATGTGTGCAATAACTAATAGATATAGCGTTTTTACGCCACGGTGTTGCTTCCCAAAGTTCCCTACAATCATGTATATAGGCAGTTTCAACATAAAAAGGTTCCCCCAGAAGCCCTTTTCGTTTTAAATCTAAAGCAGTATCAATCCACCCAGGGAAGTTAGCGTTAGCTCCTGTCATATAAAACGCTTTACTATTTTTTTGTGCTACCCAAAGTTCATCTGCTTCTTGTAAGGTTTTAACAGAAGGTATATCTGATAAGACGTTTATATCTTTTTTAAGAGCTTTAATAGCAAACTCCGCATGCAAGTGAGCAGGCGTTTCTATAAGAAGAGCATCCATAGAAACCTCTTCAAGCATCTTATCAAAATTCTCGTATAGAGGTACCTCTTGAAAATCTTTTTTTGCAAGTTCTAACGCTTTTATATTTATATCACAAATACCAACCGCTTCGACCCCTTCGATATTCTCTGTTGTCATTTTTGTTAAAAACCGACCACGAGCAGCTACAGTTGGGTCGCTTCCATACCCAACAACTCCCAATCTAATCTTTTTTAGTGCCATTTTTCCCCTCTATGTAGTTAATTAGTTTGTTTGTAGTAAAAATTGTAAGTTACCCACTACCTTATGTCAAATAAAAGGGCTTTTTACAGTTGGTCTTACAGAAATTTTCACAACATTCTCTGTACCTTCTGTAACCTTAAACTTGTCAGATATTTCCAACCCACAAACCCAGATAATCTCTCTGCCAACCTCAAATACAAGATACTTATCTCTATCTAAAGACGGCACCTTCTTATCTATAAAAAACCTTGAAAGTTTTTTTCTATTAACCATCCCCAAAGGAACAAAAGTATCCCCTATTTTGCGAGTTCGGATTTTTATTTTCTTACCTACCTTATCCATATCCAAATAACAGATAAACCTTTCTCTATTACAAAAAATCTCATCAGATACAGATATCTTGTCACTTTCAACGTTTGTTCCATCTGCCATTACAACAGTTCCAGGTATATCCAAATCAATTTCAACAAAATCTTGAACAAAAACTTTTTTAATCGGTCTATCGTTAATAATCCTTTCTAAGTCGGTTATACTTAAAAATTCATAATCAAGTTTATCAAGACGTTTTCTTATCTTTTCTATTAAAACAAAAGACCTGTAGCGGGTATTCTTTATTTTTTTTACCAACAGAGATATAACCATTCTTTTAATAGAAATATGTAACCCTTTATACACATTTAAATCTATTGTTTCATCTTTCTCAATAAAAATTTTTTCAACACTTCTTTTTGCTTCTTCTTTCAAGAAATCAAAATCGTCTTGTACCAGCAAAGATGTTCTAAGTATCTTCTCCCTTACTTTCGGATTATACTTTTTTAACAACGGCATAATTTTTTGTCTTATTTTGTTACGGAAAAAATCAGGAGAAAGGTTGTATGAATCTATACTATATTTAGCACCTTCTCTTTTGAGTGCTGCAACAATATCAGATTTAGAAATAGAAAGTAACGGTCTTGCCAGAACAATATCTTTATCTTCAAAAGGTGCTGATATAGGAAGAATTCCTCGCATACCTGCCAACCCAGTACCTTTGATTAAGTGCATTAGAACAGTTTCCACTTGGTCGTCGAGGGTATGACCTGTAGATATTTTGTTACACCCCGTATCTCCTGATATCCTACAAAGTTCTTTATACCTCCCTATACGTCCTTTCTCTTCTACACCACTTTTACCTGTAATATAGATATCTCCACTATAAAAAGAAAACCCATACGACTCCGCAACTTTTTTAACAAAAAGGAGTTCTTTATCGGCTTTCTTCCTCATATGATGGTGGATATACGCAACCTTAACTGTGATTTTATTTTTTTGAGATAAATAATAGAAGAAATGTAGAAGAAACATTGAATCAGGACCTCCTGAAACAGCTAATAACACCCTATCTCCATCTTCAATAATTTTTTCTTCACACACAAACATCTCTACTCTTTTAAAAAGTGTCTCCATACATTATACATTACTAAAAAGAGTTCTTTCTGTCAATAAAAAGTATGGGGTGTTATTTACTCACTCTGGTATTACGGCGCATACAACCTCTACCTCTCGGGGGTACTCGGGACAAACACTCCTCGCAACGCCACAAAACGGCGACAAGGCAAGGATAAAGACAAGGATTTTTTACCAGAAATTTTACTTGCAAAACTTATAAAATTAAGGTATAATTTTACTGTGATAACAAATAAGGACAATACCATGAAAACAAAAAAAGGGATGGCTCTGATAATGGTGCTTGTGATGATAATTATCTTTTCTTCCCTTATACTTGCCGTAGTTATATCCTCAACAACAGCCATAAGAAGAGCCCACTTCTATAAAGACAAAACCACAGCCCTTACAATAGCAGAATCGGGTATACAAGATGCTTTCTATTGGCTAAACCATAAAGGGTACGACCATCAGGACTATCCTACAAGCGACTATTATTTTCAAGGTTCTTCATCCGACGGAACAACTGTAGAGACCTGGATAAGCTACAGAAGAGAATATAATCCAACAGGCATACCCAATGCAAAATGTAGGGTTCAAATAACAACAACAGGAAACCCTAACGAAGATACCCTTACCTCAACTGGATATTACAAAGGCAGGTCTGCAACAATATCTGTTAACATACGTGGAGAAAACGCCTCAGGAACACCTTTAAACAATAACAAACAAGGTATTGCTGATCCATTTAACAAAAAGGTTATATATGCATCAACTGTTGCTATTCCAAACCCCAACGACGTATCCATAAAAGGTAACATAACAACATCTTCTACAAAACCAGACCCCTTCCCATGGACAGACGCTACCTGGACAGAAACAGAAATACACATCCCTACACACAACATATCAACCCCCAATATACCATTAATGCCAACAACACCTCACCCTGACTATTTTACTGAAATATATGATGGCAACGGATATGTTGAACGTCCTGGTGATGCCCAGCCATTACAAGTGAACGCACTTGATATTGGTGTATATTGGGACCAGGCAACAAGAACGTATATATTTGGAAGGACTAATGACAATCTTGGACCAAGAGACTTTGCTTCAGTTGCTAACATTCAAATAGTGTCGTCAAATGCGAGAATGCACGCCTTAGGAGGAAATATTAATATTCGGTATTGGTTCAAAGTAGATGGAGGAGACATTGAAATAAAGAAAGATATCAGAACTCCTGCCAATCTCAACTCTGCTTTTGAGGTTGATAGTAATCATTCTGTAACCGTGGATGAAGACACAGCAATTACGGGCAACCTTGTTGTTAGAAATGGCTCTTTAACCTTAAACAAAACAACAGTTAATGGAACTGTTTTAACAAGTAGCGAAATAGAGATTTTAGAAGGAACAGTTATAAATGGTAGCCTTGTAACAAAAAATAATCTTACTATACGTGGAGATACAGAAGAAACAGTTATAAATGGTAGCGTTTTAGCAAGTAATGATGTTACTATATCAGGAGATACCACCATAAACGCAACAAACAGTACTTATGAATCTGCTATTATAATGAATAGTAATACTACTGAGCAGGTCTTAACAATAAAGAAACCTCTTACCATAAAATTAGGTGACCCCCAGAGAGCAGCAATATACTCTTTTGATGCTAACAAAATAAAAATAGATGTAGAAGATGCTTTTTCTCTTGAAGATAATGATAATAACAGGTTTTGTATAATAAATGAATCAAACGACTTAGAGATTAATATTAATGTTGATGAAGACAGCAACCCAATCGCCAAGGAAAGTATATATTCCAAACATAACATAACCATAGATACAAACAATACTATTGAAGGACTCCTTATTGCTGGGGGAATTTTAACAATAACAAAAGGAACTATCGTTTATGACCCAGCACCATACCTAAACAAAAGTAACTCAGAGGTATATAAAGGATTTACAGGTAGCAGAAGAAAATATTTACCTGTACCTAATAGTTGGAAAATTACTTGGTAAAAAAATATTATAAATTATGAATATGATGAAAAAAATGTTTTATAGTAAAAGAGGTTTTTCTCTTTTAGAAATAATAGTAGCAATATTTTTGATAGCGGTTGTGCTTGCTACTATTCTTATGCTTATGTCTGCCAATATGAATGTCATAAGCAAAGCAAACGAACTAATGATAGCCAACGCTCTTGAACAATACACAATTGAAGATGTAAAAAATATTGAATTTCCACCAATTTATTGTGATAGGCAAGCATCTTTTGGAGACAGACCTGGCAACGGAACATATAAAAAACCAGATGAGGTTGACCCAGAAGAGGACGGGGACAACTGGGCTCCATCGGGCTTTGAAAAAGATTTTATTGTAAGAAAATACGATTTTAGATATTCTTGGGACAATACTTTTTTTGATGGTAGCATAGTCAATGATACCGACTTAACAATGTATCACCAGATTGATATATATATATTAAGAAAAAAAGATAAATATACTGTTTCAAAAAATTCTATAATTATTTCAAGAGACGGCGCGGAGTAATAAAGTAATGAACACAACAAACAAGAGAGGGTTTACTTTAATAGAACTGTTGGTAGCAACAGCAATACTTATAATAGTTTTTGGTCTTGTGACATATCTTTATACAAGAGCCGCAAAAGTAAGAAAAACGATTGTTATTCATAGCGAGATACAGCAAGTGCTATCACAAATGCTTACTACCATTACTTATGGAGAGGACAAAAAATGGGGACTTATAGATGCTACTTCTCTTGAATCTGGTGAATCTACGACTTTCGTAGTTATTAACGAGGCTATAGATAGAATGGACGTAACGATTAACCCAGAGAATGGCAAAATTTTTGTCAACGGAATGGACCTTGACCCTGGAAACAAAATAATGCTTTTACCAAAAGAAGTATATCCTGAAAACCCTTCGAGGTTTGAGTATTTTAATTCTAAAGGTGAACAAGTAGAAGAGGGAGATATACCAGACCAATTTGGGACAATTACATTTATAAAAATAACTCTATCTGCAAAACCTACGGACCCATCAATGAAAGATTTACACCCTGCTGTTCTGACAACAGGGGTCAAACTACGCAACAAAATATCTTCCCCATCTTTACCCTGATTGTAAGCCCTCAGTAAATTGAACCTCCCCTGTTTTAATAGATGTGAAGGTGTGATAAAATAGAGCAAAAACAGAGAAAAATAAAATATGGATAAACAACTAAAAATAATGGTTATAGGTGCTCACCCAGACGATTCTGAAATTGCTTTTGGAGGAGCTTCAATATTTTACAGTGTACTTGGACATAAAGTGTTAATGGTCTCTATGACAACCGGAGATATAGGTCACCAGAGTATAGACAAGGAAACACTTGCCTCTATACGTAAAAAAGAGGCTTATAGAGGGGCAAAAATAATGGGAGTTAAATATAAAATTATGCCTTTCCACGATGGAGAGTTGGAACCTACTCTATATTATAGAAAAAAACTTCTTACAGTCATAAGAGAATTTTCCCCCGACGCTATATTTACTCACTCTCCTATGGAATACCATCCTGACCACAGATATACCAACCAATTAGTCATTGACACCTCATATATGGTAATGGTACCCAACGCTGACCCTAAATCCCCACCAATGAAACATAACCCGTATTATTTCTATTTTTCATCAGCGCCTGTTGATGGGATATTTAACCTTTGTATCCCTATTGACTTAATATGGGAAAAAAAACTTCTTGTATTACATCAACATAAATCCCAAATGTATGAATGGTTGCCTTGGATAGGCGGTTTTCTTGATAAGGTCCCTTCTGATGATACAGAAAAAATTAAGTTTCTTGATAAATGGCGCAGTAAAAAAGATATATCAATCGCCAACAACTACAGAGAATGGCTCAAAGAAAAATATGGTAAAAACGCAGATAAAATAAGATGTATTGAGGCGATAGTTTCTGCCCCTATTGGTAGGCAAATTGTTTCTCAAGAAGAGATACCAACCCTCTTCCCTTTCCTTTAATCCGCCCATTCTGTCTTGCCTTTACTTGTCATTACGAGAAGCGCCTTGTTCCGAGTACCCCTCAGAAATACTGTCGGGGGAAATCCCTCGGGGGTACTCGGGATAAATCAACGCTTTTTGTCAACTTCTGCACGCTCAATAATAGAAATTATTTTAAAAAAATGGTATAATACCCATTTATGGAACCAAAATATATAAGCATAAAAGGCGCAAAAGAGCATAACCTTAAAAATGTTGACCTAGATATCCCAAGAAACCAACTTATAGTTGTTACAGGTATATCTGGTTCTGGAAAATCTTCACTTGCGTTTGATACTTTATACGCAGAAGGGCAGCGTAGGTATATTGAAAGTCTTTCAGCTTACGCACGCCAATTTCTTGAACAGATGAAAAAACCTGATGTTGAACATATCACAGGGCTACCACCAGCTATAGCCATTGAGCAGAGAAAATCTGCTTCAAACCCTCGCTCCACAGTTGCAACAACTACAGAAATATATGATTACCTAAGATTGTTGTTTGCAAGAACAGGTGTACCGTACTGCCCTGATTGCCAAAAAATCATCTCAAGAGAATCTTCAACAGAAATCATAGACAGAATATCTAATATAAAAAGTGGCAAAGAAATTGTAAGTATACTTGCTCCAATTATTAGAGGTAGAAAAGGCGAATATGTCAACATACTACAACAGATACAAAAAAGCGGGTTTTTGATGTTAAGGGTTGATGGTAAATATTATGAGATAGATAAAAAAATAAAACTTAGCAGATATAAAATCCATAATATAGATGTTCTTATAGACAGGTTTATACCCCAAGAAGAAGATAGAGATAGGATTGCAGAAAGTGTAGAGATGGCTCTAAAGGTTGGAAAAGGGTTATTGATATCTGAATTACAAGGTACAGACACCCTCTATAACGAAAATTATGCTTGCACAAAGTGTGGTAGAGGTTTTGAAGAGTTATCACCAAGAATGTTCTCGTTCAACAGCCCTTATGGTGCTTGCCCTGAATGTAAAGGGCTCGGTTTTCTTATGAAAGTCGACCCAAGTCTTGTTATACCAGACAACGAAACCACTTTCAAAAATGGAGCGGTAAAACCTTGGCATGAAGCAGGTGGTAGAGGGTTATTTTTATACTACAGAAGGTTACTTAGAACGTTTTTAAGAACTATAGGTAAAAGTATAGATAACCGCCCTTGCGACCTTACCAAAGAAGAGATTACAATTCTTCTTTATGGTTCTCAAGAATACGGTTTTGAAGGAGTGATCCCTAACCTTGAACGTCTATTCCATCACACAGAAAGCCAATATAGAAGAGAAGAAATCCAAAAATATATAAGGGAAGTCCGTTGCCCTGAATGTAAGGGTGGTAGGTTAAAACAGGAATCTCTTAATGTTAAGGTAGCCAATAAATCTATAATAGACATTACATCTATGAGCATAAAAGACGCAAAAGATTTTTTCTCTACTCTTAAACTTAAAGATACTGATAAAATTATTGCAAAACAGATATTAAAAGAGATAACAAGCCGCCTTACTTTTATGGAAGAGGTAGGGTTAAACTATCTTACCCTCAACAGAATGACCCATACACTCTCTGGAGGTGAAGCAGAAAGAATAAAACTTGCCACACAAATAGGTTCAGGGCTGGTAGGTGTTATATATATACTTGATGAACCTACCATTGGGCTCCACCAGAGAGACAACATTAAACTTATCAACACCCTAAAACAACTTAGAGACATTGGAAATACTGTGGTAGTGGTTGAACACGACGAAGAAACAATAAGACAGGCAGATTATATTGTTGATTTAGGGCCAGGAGCGGGAAGATACGGCGGAGAAATTGTAGCTAAAGGGACAGTAAACGAGATACTTAAAAACCCGAATTCTATTACAGGCAAATACCTTTCTCAAAAACTTAAAATATCTGTCCCTACAAAAAGAAGAAGTGGTAACGAGAAATTTTTACATATACTTGGAGCAAAACATAACAACCTAAAAAATATTGACGTTAAAATTCCTTTAGGTATGTTTGTCTGTGTAACTGGGGTTTCAGGGTCAGGCAAAAGTAGTCTTGTTGAAGATATTCTTTATAAAGGGCTTAAAAAAATTCTTTACCAATCAAGGGAAGAACCGGGAGAACATAATGCTATCATAGGGGTTGAAAATATAAAAAAAGCTATTGTTATAGACCAATCCCCTATAGGTAGAACTCCAAGATCAAACCCTGCAACTTACACTAATGCTTTTACCTTTATAAGACAACTTTTTGCTAATACAGAAGAGTCTCGTATAAGAGGGTATAAACAAGGTCGGTTTAGTTTTAATGTAAAAGGAGGTCGGTGCGAGGCTTGCACAGGAGACGGAATCAAAAAGATAGAGATGCATTTTTTACCTGATGTATATGTCCCCTGTGATGTATGTAAAGGAAAAAGATATAACAGAGAAACCCTTGAGATTACCTATAAAGGAAAAAATATAACAGAAGTGCTTGAAATGAAAATAGAAGATGCGCTAAGTTTCTTTAAATCTTCATCCTCTATAAAAGCAAAACTTCAAACCCTCTACGATGTTGGTCTTGGATATATTGAACTTGGGCAACCAGCAACAACTCTTTCAGGCGGAGAAGCCCAGAGGGTAAAACTTGCAACAGAACTTTCAAAAAAAGGTAACGAACAAACATTATATATCCTTGACGAACCAACCGTTGGGCTACATTCTGCAGATATAGCAAAACTTCTTAATGTGTTGAATAACCTTGTAGATACAGGTTCAACAGTTCTTGTGATAGAACATAATCTTGAAGTAATAAAATCTGCCGATTATATAATAGATTTAGGTCCTGACGGAGGCGACAAAGGTGGCAAAATTGTAGCAAAAGGAACCCCACAAAAAGTTGCTTCCTACAAAAAATCTCATACAGGAGGTTTTTTAAAAGAAATCTTAAAAAAATAGTATTACCTACCTTTGTTGGAACGTCTTTCTTACTTCACAATTCCTGAAAACCTTATTAAACTTGACAAAAATGAATTTTTAATGTATATTCATTGTAGATACAAAAAGGGAGGCGATAATATGAAAACCAATATAAAGAAATGGGGCAACAGTCTTTCAGTACGCATCCCCAAAATTATTGCCGATGAAATTGGCCTAAAAGAAAATTCTACTGTTGATATAATAATTAAAAAAAGAAAACTCGTTATTTCACCGGTAGAAAAGCCGAAAAAGACTCTCAATCAGCTTCTATCTAAAGTGAAGAAGAACAATCTGCACACTGAAATTGATATTGGCAAACCAGTGGGAGGTGAAATTTGGTAAGTTCCAAGCCATATATACCTGAGCGAGGCGATATCGTTTCCATAACGCTAACTCCTCAGGTCGGAAATGAACAAACAGGACGACGTCCTGCTGTTGTCATTTCTCCATCAGACTACAATAGCAAAGTTGGTCTTGCTATCTTCTGCCCGATTACAAGTCAGATTAAAGGGTATCCTTTTGAGGTGTTACTCCCAAAAAATATATGTGTAGAGGGAGTTGTTCTGTCCGACCAGATAAAAAGTCTGGATTGGCGGAGTAGAAGCGCTAAATTTATATGCACTCTGCCGGCTGAAACAATCAACGAAATACTACAAAAAATCTATCTGCTCTTATTTGAATAAAACCTTGTTATCCGTTATTAAAAATGGGAAAACCCTGAAGGTTCTATTTTAACAACCTCGTCTTGATAAACCCCTTCAAATTTTCTTTCTTCTGTAATCACACCTACACAAGTAACAATAGTATTACCTATTTTTGCTGGAACATCTTTCTTGCAGGAAGATGGAACTGTAAAAAGAAGTTCATAATCCTCTCCATCATTTAATGCGTGTGCTATGGCTTCTTTTTTTGAAGAACTCATTTTTATAGCGTCAGCAGAAGTAGGAACCTTGTCAAGCCAAAGTCTAAACCCTGTTTTACTTGCTTTAGCAAGCCGTGTAAGGTCAGTGGAAAGCCCATCAGAAATATCCATCATAGATGTTACATTCACTCTTTTAATAAGTATTCTGCTCTCTTTAATTCTTGGTACAATATTTAAATGTTTCTTTAAAATGGTACCTCCAAGTTTTCCTGTAACATAAATATTGTCACCAACGCAAGCACCACTTCTAAGTTTAAGATACTTCTTTTCAACTATACCTGCCATTGTAACATCAATAAAAAGAACAGGCGCCTTACTTATATTTCCCCCCACAATATCAAAATTATATAAACTCGACATCTTCTCCATACCTCTTAGGAGAGGCGCAACTATATTTTTTGTCCCATCAGGAAACCCCACAGATACAAGTGCATATAGAGGTGTTCCTCCCATTGCAGATATATCACTAAGATTGACTGCCATAGCTTTCTTGCCTATCTGGTAAAGGGTTGCATGGTCCCTCTTAAAATGTACATTTTCTACTACAGAATCTGTTGTTAAAAGAAGGTAGTTGGTTGCGTCATATTTTAGCACAGCTGTATCATCACCAGGACCCAATATAACATCCTTGTTTTTTATTTTGATATTATTATTTATAAACTCTATTATTTTTTCTTCATCCATATTTTTATCCGTCGTTTTATGGCATTGCGAGGAATGCCTTCTAATGACGTGGCAACCCTCGTATTTATCCTTATTATTTTTTTGCTTTTCCTTTCGTTAAAAAAGTATGTGTCTATTCACGAATTACGAGGTGCTAACCGACGCTTTTTGTCGTTGCGAAGGAACGCTTTGTGTGACTGCGGCAATCCTCGCTTTTATCCCCACTATTGTTTATTCCCATTCCTTTTCCGCCTACGGCGAG
>Ga0172382_10007845_pt1 | contig 15033 bp, 14 predicted proteins | sample Leawel138RmetaG_FD_122245 | JGI IMG/M metagenome (GOLD analysis project Ga0172382, IMG submission 122245) | Leachate microbial communities from a municipal landfill in Southern Ontario, Canada - Leachate well 138R metaG | ecosystem: Engineered > Solid waste > Landfill > Unclassified | place...
CACCTCTTCCCATTCCGAACAGAGAAGTTAAGCCCGCCAGCGCCGATGGTACTGCGTAAAAGTGGGAGAGTAGGTCGCTGCCAATCTTATCCAAAGCCCATGTTCTTTTGAGCATGGGCTTTTCTTTTAACACCATATAATTATTTTTCCCTTTTTCCGTTCAACTATTGATCTAAACCTGATAAGGATGAATCAAAAAATAGAAAAAATGAATAAATGGAGAGAGATTACGTTCTTTTTTCTCCTTGTTTTTTCAGTTATTTCGTTCCCTTTCTCTGAAGCCCTGGTCAGTATCAATGCCGGGTTACTTTTGTTTCAGGCCCTGATCCTCAGCTCATGGAAACATCCCTCTGTAAAAAACAGGTCATGGATGATTCTGTTATTCCCTTTGTCCATTTTTGCTGTTTACTTCGCTGGTACATTCTTTACCCTCGATTTCAATTTTGCTCTTTATGAATTGAATAAAAATTTATTCTGGATCATTATTCCATTGGCAGTTTATTTGTCTCCAAAACTTTCAGAAAAAAAAATAAATATCCTATTGCTTATTTTTGTGGCATCTGTCATTTTAGCCAGTTTTATCTCTACGGGAAAATTACTCATGCATAGTTATACCCGGATTCTTGAATTTCGTTCAACCAGCTCAGTATCCCATATCCGGTTTTCACTTCAGGTAGTGCTTTCTATTATTCTCCTTTCCTGGTTCTTGATGCAGGAAAATTTTTTAAAGTCTACTTCCCAGCGTTTTCTTTTTCTGATTGCAATGATCTGGTTAACCTGCTTCCTTTTCCTGCTGAAATCACTTCTTGGTATCCTTGCTTTTCTGGGAACCCTGATGTTCGCTTTGCTATTTTTTGTTCGCAGAATAAACATTTTTAAATGGCGGGCATTGTTGGTTACCGCTTTTGTCCTGGTTCTGCTCATCCCTGTTATTTTTACAGGCAGAGTTATTTATGATTTTTTTGATTTTAAAGAGGTAGATCCGGATACTGTTGAATATTTTTCTCCTTCGGGAAACAAATACCACCATGATTTTGAAGATAAAACGCGTGAAAACGGTTATCTGGTTTATACCTATATCTGTGATGAGGAATTGCGTAGGGAGTGGAATAAATTGAGTAAAAAAGACTATGATGAATTGCTGAATGGATTTCCCCTGAGTATTACCCTAATCCGTTACCTCACCAGTATGGGTGTGCGAAAAGATAGTGCAGGAGTGAGCGTGCTAACTGCCGGGGATGTTGCCCTCATAGAGGATGGAATCACCAATTGTAATTTTAAAAATAGTTATTTTTCTCTCTATCCCCGCATCTATGAAACCATCTGGGAGGTGGATAACTATATAAGAACCGGTGATCCCAATAATAAATCCCTTGCGCAGCGTATCGAATTCGTCCGGGCTTCAGCTTTGTTGATCAAAAAAAATCCCCTGTTCGGAATAGGTACCGGTAATTGGATATTGAAATATAATGAGGTTTATGACGAGATGCAGTCCCTGTTAATGGATGAAAAAAGGGGGCCATCTCATAATCAATACCTGAATTATATGGTCAAATTCGGGGTAACCGGGCTGATCTGGATTCTTTTTGCCTTGTTGTATCCTTTTTTCAAAACGGGAAACAGATCCCATTATATTTTTATTTTATTCCTGATTTCCTTCGCTTTTGCCAACCTGGGGGATGCAAATATGGAAACCCACATGGGATTGTCGTTTTTTGTGTTTTTTTACAGCCTGTTTCTCTGGAATTCAACTGAAGAAATGAAGGGGTCAATCCAATAACTCCAATCCTTTTTTGCATCGGGTGATGTTGCTCTGCATAGTATGTTCCAGTAACTCCTTGTTTATGGAAATTTGATCTCGTGCCTGAACTTTATGCCATAAATGGTATGTGAGGGCCTGAAATTTGACTTTCCTGAAAAGGGTTCCATGATTGAACAGTCTGAATACCAGTTCAGTATCTTCTAAGCCCCATCCTGAAAATTCTTCGTTCCAGCCATTAACTGCAACCAATTCGTCTTTCCATAAGCACAACAGACCCCCTCTCAGATGTTTGGAAAATTGCAGAGGCTTTAGAAAAAAGTATAACAACGGTATTCTGATGGAATTTAACCTGTTCAATTCTATCTCTGGAGAGAAAAATGGAAAAACAGGATTGAATTTCCTGTTTGTAATTCTATTTTGAGTTGCCTTCCTGGTAAGAAAAACCCTGGACCCGATAAGTGCCTCCCCTGGCTTGATCTTTCGTTTATAATCTTCTATCGCTTTAGGATGAAAGAACAAGTCTCCATCGGAGAAAACCAGCACATTTCCATTGCATATTTTTACTGCCTTATTACGGATGGAAGAGATTCTGTAACCTCTGTCTTCGTGCCATACATGTAATAATGGAACAGGGAAGGTTGTTTGCCAGGATTTGATTTTCGTACTTGTTTCCGGAGTGGATCCGTCATCTGCAATTATTACTTCATCGGGCAATACTGTTTGGTTTTTGATGCTTAGCAAGACTAGTGCCAGTGCATCTGGTCGGTTATAAGTTAACAGGATCAGGGAGATCTTTTTATTCATCATAGGCTGAAGCATTTTAAAGGATATGAACCTTTACAAAGTTAAGTACAATTCATCTTTTTAAGCAATCTCTTATGTTATTTGTTTGCAGAACTCCTGTAGTAAAATGATTTTGAAATTGTTCGAACATTTTTAGGCATTTTATTGTTTCAATTGAAAAGATGAAACGACTATGATAATTTTTGCCACAAACGAGCATGATAAAAATTTTAGGAGTTCCATCTTATGCTATAGAAAAGAAATAATTTAATGAGATGAATATATAATTATGGAAAGAAGAAAGTTTATAACCGCAATGGGCACATTAGCTGCAGCCACACCTTTTATAGGGTCGCTGGCTTCATGCGCTGCCGCACCAGAGAAATTTGAAGGGCATAAGTTCCCGGATCTGGGGTATGATTTTAATGCGTTAGAACCGCATATTGATGCATTAACAATGGAAGTGCATTATACAAAACATCATCAGGGGTATTTTAATAATTTTATGAAAGCCATTGATGGTACGGTTTTATTGGAAACACCTGTTGAGCAAATTTTTACCGGTATCAGCAAGCACCCTGAATCTGTGAGAAACAACGGGGGAGGTTTTTATAATCATGCACTTTTTTGGGAGAATATGACTCCAACTGGTATTGACATCCCGGCTGCATTTAAAACAGCTATTGAAAAAGATTTTGGTTCGGTTGATTCGATGAAAGAAAAATTCAGCCAGGCTGCAAAAACCTTGTTTGGCAGCGGATGGGCATGGCTTTCAGTCAATTCAAATGGGAAGTTATTTGTCAGCACAACACCTAACCAGGATAATCCATTGATGGATATTGTTGGGGAAAGGGGAATTCCACTATTGTCCCTGGATGTATGGGAGCACGCCTATTATCTGAAATACCAGAACCGACGGGCTGAATATGTTGATAATTTCTGGAATCTGGTGAACTGGAAAGTGGTAAATAGCAGATTAGAAAAGGCGATTGCCTGAAAAATAATTGGAACATTAGATTAGGCTCATTATTTTTGAAGTTTAAAAAATTAATGATAATGAGTCATCGTATTGTTTTTGTTGGAGCGGGGAATCTTGCTACCCAGCTTTCTTTGGAACTAAAAAGAAAAGGACATACTATTGAACAGGTATATAGTCGTACCGCTTCATCGGCTACCCTCCTGTCGCAGAAGTTAAAAACCCATTATACTACCATCCCCTGGAAAATTAAGCCTAATGCTGATATTTACTTCATTGCTTTACAAGACTCGGCTTATGATGATGTATTACCACATGCTGCCTTTGGGAACAGTTTGGTTGTTCATTGCTCCGGCAGCATGCCCATGGCTTCACTTGAAAAATATGCAAAAAATACAGGCGTGTTTTATCCCCTTCAAACCTTTTCAAAACAAATCCCGGTTCATTTCAATCAGATCCCGGTATTTGTTGAAGCAAATTCTGAGGAGAACGAGAAAATACTTTTGGAAATTGCAGGGAATATATCCGGTAATGTATCGGTCATGCATTCCGAAAGGCGTTTATTTCTGCATATTTCAGCTGTATTTGCCTGTAATTTCGTTAACCATTTTTATGCCATCGCCTCGGATATTTTGAAAGAGAAAAACATTCCTTTCAATGTTTTACTTCCTTTGATTGAAGAAACGGCAGGGAAAATAAAAAAGACAGACCCTGCCCTGGTACAAACAGGTCCAGCGGTTCGTTACGACCAGCAGATCATTTCTGCCCACCTGAATGCTTTACAGGAATTTCCGCACTTCAGGGAGTTATATGAAAACATTTCTGAAAGTATTTTTCGCTATTATAAAGCCAAATAGATGATGCTGAATTTTAAGGAAGAATTAATAAAAGTAAAAGCCTTTGTTTTTGATGTCGACGGGGTATTGTCAAAAGATACTTCTCCATTAAATAGTGACGGGAATCCGGTTAGAACGGCCAATGTTAAGGATGGTTTTGCCATTCGTTTGGCTATTGCCTCTGGTTATCACGTTGCAGTCATTACCGGGGGGTTTGTGGAAAGGGTCAGATTGCGGCATGAATACCTTGGTGTAAAATATTATTACGAAAAAGCCGGCGACAAAGTGCAATGCCTTCAGGATTTTTGTAAAAAAACAGGTATTCATACCCGGGAAGTGCTTTTTATGGGAGACGACCTGGTCGATTATCCGGTTATGCTGGAAGCAGGTATCCCTACCTGTCCAAAAGATGCAGCTACCGATATTAAAAAGATTGCAGCATACATATCACCCAAAAATGGCGGCGAAGGATGCGTTCGTGATGTGATTGAACAAACACTCAAAGCGCAGGGTAAATGGACAATGGAAGAGATGTTGATTAATAATGCTTTCTAAATGAAATGGTTCCCTGATTATAACTATATACTGGCCTCAAAATCTCCCCGCAGACAGGAACTGCTGGAATCACTGGGTATCACATTTCAGGTGAAAATTAAGTCGGTTGAGGAAAAATATCCTGATCATTTGAAAGGAGAGGCTATTCCTGAATACCTGGCTAAGCTTAAATCTTTTCCTTTTCTGAACGAATTGAGTGATCGTGACTTGCTGATAACTGCCGATACGGTTGTATTTCTTGAGGATGAATTGCTCGGGAAACCAGGTGATCTGGCAGAAGCAGCCTTCATGCTTCACAAGCTGGGGGGCAAAGAGCACCAAGTAATTTCAGGTGTTTGCCTGACCTCTTCGGTGAAACAAATAGTGTTTCATGCCGTTACAAATGTTCTGTTCAAAAAGCTCCGGGAAGAAGAGATCCAATATTACCTTTCTGCATTTCAACCACTGGATAAAGCCGGGGCTTATGGAATTCAGGAATGGATTGGAAATATAGGCATAACCCACATAGAAGGTTCATTTTATAATGTTATGGGATTACCCGTACAGAAACTTTATGAAGAGATTTTAACTTTCTGATTCTATCTCTCATTTTTGATATCAGTGAAAAAAATCATTCAGGAGAATCGGAAATTTTCTGAAGAGGAAAAGAAGTAAAATTTTGGATATGTCTTGAATATTTTATTTTTCAATGAATTCTGTCTAATTTTGCAGTCAGGAAAGTTGTTATTCAATGGGAAGAATTTTGGCGATCGATTATGGGAGAAAGAGGGTTGGCCTTGCTGTTTCTGATCCACAACAGATCATAGCAAACAAGCTGGCTACTGTTGCGACCCATTCGCTTTGGGATTTTTTGCAGAGTTACTTCCATCAAGAACAGATTGACGAGGTAGTAGTGGGTTATCCGCTACAAATGAACAACAATGCTTCAGAAGCTGTTCTATATGTAAATCCGTTCATCAAACAGTTTAAAGCTAAATATCCGGAAGTTAAGTTAGAACTTGTCGATGAGAGATTTACGTCGAAAATGGCTTTCCAGACAATGATTGATGGAGGATTAAAAAAGAAGGCAAGACAAAATAAAGCCATGGTTGATGCAATTAGTGCAACCATTATTTTACAGAGTTATATGGAAAAAAAAAGAAGGGATAAGAGATGATATTTCCAGTTACAGTATATGGTGATCCGTTATTGCGGATGAAAGCAAAGCCAATTGAAAAAGATCATGAAGGATTACGCGAGATAATTGCCAACATGTGGGAAACGATGTACAATTCCGATGGAGTTGGCCTGGCTGCTCCCCAAACGGGATTATCTATCCGTCTCTTTGTGATTGATGCTTCATCAGGGGCAGATGAAGAGCCTGAATTAAAGGATTTTAAAAAGGTTTTCATCAACCCTGAAATTATTGAAACCTCAGGTGAAGAATGGATAATGAATGAAGGGTGTTTGAGCCTCCCTGAAATTCGTGAAGATGTAAGTCGACCCGACAAGGTGAAAATCAAATACCTAGATGAGAATTTTGTGACTCATACGGAAGAATATGCGGGATATGCCGGGCGGATCATTCAACACGAATATGATCATTTGGAGGGTATTCTGTTTATTGATCATTTGTCCCCTCTGAGAAAGCGTTTACTAAAAGCAAGGCTCCGGAATATTGCAACGGGGAAGGTACGTCCTCCTTACCGCATAAAAGTTCCTGTAAAATAGTTGTAACCTTAAGCCCTTTTTTTCGTTTGAGTTAACTAGTTAAAGTCTGTCCATAAAGTCCGTTGACTGCGTTATGCTTGCCCTCAAAATGGTCATTTAACGTATTAAATGCATATTTTCGACTTCGCAGGCCTTGTCTGCGAACTTTCCAGATCAGACTCTTGACTTTAAAGACGAACACTGGTTAATACCTCCAAATCGAAAAAATTGGAAAGAATACTTCATCAAATCCCCTTTCTGCGGTTATCTGCGGCGCTGGCAATGGGAATTATCCTGGGCCGGGTTTTCCTGATCAATCAGTGTATTCTTTTGCTTTTCATTGTTTTAACCTTGTTGGGTTTGTATTGGATAAACCGTATCTATACATTTTACCTGGTTGTTTATTTTGGTGCAGGTGTCCATCTTCTTTTTATTCTGACAGGGATGTTTATTTTTACCCGGTATAATAGGAAACCTTGTTTTTTTCAAAGCGGAGAATTTTGCGCAACCGTATGTGAGATGATGCAAGAGAAACCCAATTCGTATGAAACAGTATTGCATATTCAGGCTGTTAAAATGGATGATACTCTTTTCAGAAGTGATGAAAAGGTGACTGCATGGTTTGAAAAAGCGGAAAAAGCCCGGAATCTTGTGCCTGGCGATGTTGTGATGTTCACCCCAACTCCCTGGTACATAAAAAACGACCATAACCCCTATGAGTTTAATTATCAGAATTACCTTGCCCGGAGAAAGATATTCCGCCAGGTTTATCTTCCGTGTGATCGTTGGTCGAAAAGCCGCCTGCATTCAGGTTTTTCTTTAGTCCTCCATTCAGAGAGAATTCGTAAACAGATGATTGAAGTTTACAGGGAGCACATTCCTGATCAGAAGGTAGTGAATATTTTGTCAGCGCTTACCCTTGGATACAAGCGAGGATTGGGCAGGGATACGAAACAAACTTTCTCAACAGCAGGAGCAATGCATGTTTTAGCGGTATCTGGTCTCCATACAGGAATCATTTTTCTGATGTTGTCATGGCTGTTGGGCTTTATGAAAAAACAGAGATCAGGCCGGTGGCTTTTCATATTACTGGTTCTTGTCGCTCTATGGAGTTTTGCCTTTCTTACCGGATTATCTCCTTCGGTTAAAAGGTCTGCAACCATGTTTAGTTTTGTGGTAATCGGACAGGGCATTAAGAAACGGTCTAATATTTACAATACTTTAGCAGCATCAGCTTTTCTCCTGCTGCTTATAAATCCCAATGATCTGTATGAGGTCGGATTTCAGCTTTCCTATGCAGCTGTTTTTGGAATTGTCTTTTTGCAGGAAGTGATGAATCGGTTTTTTTATTTTAAAAACAGCATTCTCCGATATGTTAGCGGCTTGCTGACAGTAACTACATCGGCACAGGTTATTACCTTTCCCCTTATTGCATACTATTTTCATCAGTTTCCTATATATAGCTGGCTTTCCAACCTGATCGTTATTCCTGCTGTAACAATTCTGATACCCTTGGGGATAAGCCTTCTCCTGTTCCACTGGATCCCGGCACTTACCACTTTATTATCCCATGGTATTGTATTCATTCTTCATCCCATGGTTCACTTTCTGGAGGAGATTGAAAAATTGCCGTTTTCAATCGTTGAATTATCCTTTTCAAAAATGGAATTTGTGTTTTTGATGTGTTTGCTCTTATCCATATTGCTGTTTATTAAAACGACAAAAGTTTTTTACTTAAAAGCTGTTTTGTTTTTCTTTTTTTTTATGACTTCATCTTCACTGTCAATTAAAATCTACAATCTGTACCGTAGGGAGATTATCGTTTACAACTACCCTGATCAGCAGATTGTTCATCTGATTTCAGGCAGAGAGAACTATCTTGTTTCCCCGGACTCTATACACTGCACGGAGATGGCGTGGAGAATGGTTGATCAAACGGTTCGTGCATTGTGCCTTGATGAACCATTTTTTATTCAGGCGAACAGCACATATGGTGATTCCCGAATATTGCTTAAGAATGGATTCATCTTTTTTGAAGGCAGAAGTATTTATCTGGGGGACGATAAAGGCCCGGATTCTTTAATCCCTGAAATTCGGATAGGACCTTACCCCCAAAAGTATGCAGAATGTTCCCCTTTGCAGGGGAGGAAAATTATTTCAACCTTAAAATACACCGATCGATTTTCTACTCAATGTGATTCCATCTTTTTTCTGGACAAGGAAGGAGCATTCAGGGAAAAATGGTAACTTTAAATGAGGGTTATTTTAAAATGATTCCATTTTATGACGATTATGAGTTGGAAATGGTAGTAATCGATTGTTTATACTTTATTTTGCACGTTGAAACTTAATATGGAATAACATGAAGGTTGTAATTGCTGGTGCGGGTGAAGTTGGTACACACTTAGCCCGTATGTTAAGTAATGAAGATCATGACATTGTATTATTGGATGATTCTCCGGAAAAGTTAAGTATTATTTCGGGAGATGTTGATCTAATGCCTGTTACAGGATCAGCCCATTCATTTCAGGATTTAAAACAGACAGGATTGGCAAAGGCCGATCTTTTCATTGCTGTTACTCCTTTTGAAGAAAGAAATGTATTGGCTTGTGCCATGGCCTCCTATCTGGGCGTAGGACGGACCATTGCAAGGATAAATAACTCAGAGTACCTGATGCCTCGCTATCGTGAAAAATTGAGCAATATGGGTATTCATGAGTTAATCTATCCGGAGAGTCTGGCAGCCAAGGAGATTGTTGCCTCGGTAAAACAAACCGGTACGCGACAGCTGATTGAGTTTTCAAACGGCAAATTGTTGTTACTTGGAATAAAAGTAAGAGAAAATGCGCCTATCCTGAATAAAACTTTTGAAGAACTGGCTCTGGAAAATGAACATTTTCTGGTTGTGGCTATTAACCGGGAGGGAAAGACAATTATTCCCAATGGCCATGATGTGATGATGAATGGTGATGTAGTGTTTTTTGTTTCTACCAGAAACGAGCAGCAGCGGATATTTGAACTGACTGCAAAAACCACTTTTGAAGTAAAAAATATCATGTTCCTGGGTGGCAGCCGGATTGCTCAGAAATCGATTGAAAAATTGGGTGATCAGTACCGGATAAAAGTAGTTGAGGAGGATGTGGAGAGATGCCAGCTGATTGCTGAAAAATATGAAAATGCCCTGGTGATAAATGGCGACTGCAGGGACCTTAAATTACTAAGGGATGAAGGACTGGAAAAGATGGACGCAGTGATCGCCACAACAGGTAACTCTGAAACAAATATTTTAGGATGTCATCTGGCTAAATCACTCGGAGTAAGAAGAACTGTGGCTGAAGTTGAAAACCTGGCTTTTATGAGCCTGGCTGAAAATATGAATATTGGAAGTATAGTGAATAAAAAGTTGATTGCAGCAAGCTATATTTATCGGTTTACACTGAATGCAGCCATTTCAAAAGTAAAATGCCTTACTGCCTCCGAGGCAGAAGTTTTTGAATTTATCGCCAAGGATGAAACTAAAATTACTCAAAAACCAATTAAAAACCTGGACTTCCCCAGTGAAGCTAAAATAGGAGGAATCATCAGAGGAGAGGATGCTTACGTTGCTCACGGTGATACACAGATAATTGCAGGAGACAAAGTTGTTGTATTTACCTTGCCCTCGGGTATAAGGAAACTGGAGAAGTTCTTCAAGTAACTGGTCATGAGATTCAATCAGGTATGAATATAAAAATTATTGCCAGGGTATTGGGTTTATTACTACTCGTTGAAGGAGTTGCCATGTTACTGGCATTTGCCATAGCTTTGGGATATAAAGAATACGACCAGCAGGCTTTTTTATTCTCTTCGGGGATGAACGTTGTGTTGGGAAGTTGCCTGGTCTTTTTTACCCGGAATGCCCGGCGTGATATTGGCAAACGTGAGGGGTATATCATTGTTACTTCAGTGTGGATTGTTTTCTCTGTGTTTGGCAGTATGCCATATGTTCTGAGTGGGGCAATACCAAATTTTTCTGATGCTTTTTTCGAAACGATGTCAGGCTTTTCTACCACAGGATCATCCGTGTTATCGAATATTGAGTCACTACCTCATGGTATATTATTCTGGAGGAGCATGACGCAATGGCTTGGTGGAATGGGAATTATTGTATTGTCGCTGGCTATTTTGCCGGTTTTTGGTATTGGTGGTATGCAGCTGTTCATGGCTGAAGTTCCCGGTCCAACTCCCGACAGGATAAGTCCGAGGATCAGACAAACTGCCAAAACTCTCTGGGGTATCTATATGATATTTACAGTTGCTGAAATGTTGTTGTTATGGCTGGCAGGAATGGATCTTTTTGATGCCATCTGCCATGCATTTACCACCATGTCATCCGGAGGTTTTTCTACCCGTCAGGCAAGTATTGCTTACTGGTCGTCACCAGCTATTCATTATATTATTATTGTATTCATGTTTTTCGCGGGAACGAATTTCACGCTATCCTGGTTAGCCCTGCGTGGTAGTTTTAGCAGGTTTTTTCATGATGAAGAATTTAAATATTATGGATTTTTTGTTCTTCTTTTTACGGGATTAATTTTTATTGGTTTGATGCTGAGTTCGTATGTGGGCATTGAGCCTGCTTTCAGGGATGCATTGTTTCAGGTAGTTTCGGTGATGACAACCACCGGATTTACTACTGTTGACTATCTGACCTGGTCCCCGGTATTGGTTGCCCTGCTGTTTGGATTGTTTTTCTTTGGCGGATCTGCAGGTTCCACAGGAGGTAGTATAAAGATCATGCGTATTGTATTATTGCTCAAAAACAGCTACCATGAACTTCGGAGGATGATTCATCCCCAGGCTGTGATTCCGGTAAAGTTTAATAAGCAATCGGTTGATGTTAAGATAATTACAAATGTACTTGCGTTTTTTATGTTCTACTTCGCCATATTTGGAGCCAGCACTATTGTTTTCACCTTGATTGAGCCTGATTTTGAATCGGCAATGGGTGCTGTGGCCACCTCTCTGGGCAATATTGGCCCAGGGCTTGGTACAGTGGGGCCAGCCGAAAATTTTATGCACATCAATGCTTTAGGAAAATGGTTTTTATCGTTCCTGATGTTATTGGGCAGGCTGGAACTTTTTACTGTACTTGTTCTGTTTTCTCCTTCTTTCTGGAGGGAATAAAATTTTCTCCTTTATTGCAGTTTTTTATACTTAAAACGCTTGGGTGCATGGTCACCGAGTCTTTTTCTGCGGTTTTCTTCGTATTCGGTAAATGAACCTTCGAAGAAATAGGCTTGCGAGTTGCCTTCAAAAGCCAGGATATGAGTGGCTATACGATCGAGAAACCAGCGGTCGTGGGAGATAACCACTGCACAGCCGGCAAAGTTTTCCAACCCTTCCTCCAGTGCACGTAATGTGTTGACGTCAATGTCGTTAGTTGGTTCATCAAGCAGGAGTACGTTGCCTTCCGATTTCAGAGACAGGGCCAGGTGTAACCGGTTCCGTTCTCCTCCTGAAAGTACCCCGCATTTTTTTTCCTGGTCGGAACCAGTGAAGTTGAAACGTGCAACATAAGCTCTGGCATTTACCTGCCGGTTGCCGAGCATGATGGTTTCTGTACCACCGGAAATGACCTGATAAACTGTCTTTTCCGGATTGATTGCCTGATGAGTTTGGTCAACATAGCTGATCTTGGCGGTATCGCCAATCTCTATACTTCCCGAGTCAGGACTTACCTGGTTGAGAATCAGTTTAAACAGTGTGGTTTTTCCTGCTCCGTTTGGTCCAATTACTCCAATAATGCCAGATCGTGGAAGTTTAAAACTCAGGTCTTTGAACAGCAGGCGTTCTCCAAACTGTTTGGAGACTTCTTCCATTTCGATCACCTTCTCGCCGAGCCGGGGGCCGTTGGGTATGAATATCTCAAGTCTTTCTTCTTTTTGTTTTATATCTTCATTAACCATTTTGTCGTAGGCATTTAACCTTGCTTTCGACTTTGCTTGTCGTGCTTTGGGAGCCATGCGTACCCACTCCAGTTCACGTTCCAGTGTTCGGCGCCGTTTCTGGCTTCCTTTTTCTTCCTGTTCCAGGCGTTTAGCTTTTTGTTCTAACCATGAAGTGTAGTTCCCTTTCCAGGGGATTCCCTCACCCCGGTCGAGTTCCAGTATCCATCCTGCCACGTTGTCGAGGAAGTACCGGTCGTGGGTGATACAAATTACTGTTCCCTTATATTGCTGCAGGTGTGCTTCAAGCCAGAGTATGCTCTCAGCATCGAGGTGATTGGTTGGTTCATCGAGTAACAGCACATCAGGTTCCTGTAATAATAAGCGGCAAAGGGCAACCCGGCGTCGTTCACCACCGGAAAGCTCACTAACAGGCTGGTTGTCAGGTGGACATAACAGGGCATCCATTGCCCTTTCCAACCGGCTTTCCAGGTTCCAGGCATCCATCTGATCGATTTTTTCCTGAAGTCTGGCTTGCTCTGCCATCAGGCGTTCCATCTCATCCGGGTTTTCATAGACTTCGGGAAGTCCGAATTTCTGGTTGATCTCTTCGTAGGCATTCAGCACATCAACTACCTCCCGGACACCTTCTTTTACTACCTCAATAACGGTTTTTGATTCGTCCAGTTGTGGCTCCTGATCAAGTAATCCTACTGAATACCCAGGAGCAAAAGTCAATTCCCCGTTGAAGTTTTTTTCCACACCTGCAATAATTCGCAGGAGAGTTGATTTTCCCGACCCGTTCAGTCCGATGATACCGATTTTAGCACCCAGGAAGAAGGAAAGGGAAATATCTTTGATGATGGTTTTATTGCTGGCGGAATAAGACTTGCTTACCCGGTACATTGAAAAGATGATCTTTTTTTCGTCGGTCATAATTTATCTATTTACCGGTTTGCCATCCACCTCTATCCAATCAAGGCGTGAACAGGAGTTTGACATGCCGCCGGGCATCAGGTCGGTGAACCCGATCTCTTCCACATTCGACAGGTCAGGCTTGGGTATGTGCCCCAATTCAGTAACACGATCTATGTCGAGAAGCCGCCATCTGATGTCCTGCAGATTAAACTCTGAAATACGCCAATCCCGGGAGGGGCCGTCTGACAGGTCACTGACCAGCCAGGTGCCGTCCGCAAGTTTCAAGGCGATACGCAATTGTCTCAATCCCGCTTGTTTGGTCCGCCACCTGATTTTGGAAAAACCGGTCAGATCAACATTATGTTGCTTGTGCTTCAGGGAAACCAGCCAGTTGCCGAGGCACAACCCCGACCATACATAATAAGGATCATCTAACGGTTTTTCATGATTGCTCTTTTTTAGACTGTCCTTCCCGATACCGTATAATTGAACAGTTAGCTCAGGATGGTCTACATGCTTCTGCGATAAAGGAATTTCTGCAGGAATCTCTTTCCAGTCTTCCCGAAAAAAAAGTCCCGGACGATAGTCTTTTTGACCATACACACTCCCAGACGTCAAAAACAGGATGATGACAATAAGATGGCTGATTTGAATGCGTTGAAATGAAGATTGCATCTAAGTATATTTAAGTAGTTGAAAAATTTTGGTAATATTATAAATTTTTCTGGAAATTATTGAATATGGCTTGTCAATTCTGGCTGTTTAGTCTAAATTTGTTATCTTGTTCCATCAAACAAAACTGATCAACCAAGAGACGTGCTTCAAGCCGACGAAAAAGAATACTGGCAAATTATCTGGGGAAAGTTCAAAGCGGGAGATCGCCGGGCTTTTGAAATCATTTACAATGAATTTGTGGATGCACTATTTTCTTATGGTTTAAGAATTTCCTGCCACCGGGCTCTGGTGGAAGATGCAATACAGGATCTCTTTCTCGACGTATATTCTTATGGAGAACACTTGCGAAAACCTGAATCCCTGGAATTCTATTTGTATAAAACACTGAAACGAATAATCATAAAAAAATTGAAGGAGAAATACCGTTTTTCTCATCCTGATACTTTTACAGAACAATTTGAGTTAAAATTTCCTTTGGAGGAAGACAGTGCTCAAACATTAGACGCTCAAACACGAGCTCTCCATGAAGAATTGAAAAAACTGGACACAAAAAAAAGGGAATTGTTGTTTTTAAAATTCAACTCAGGGTTAACCTATAAGGAAATTGGCGATCTGCTGGTATGCAATCCCGATACCGTGAAAAAACAAGTTAGCCGGGTGCTTAATCTGCTACGAAAAAAACTGGGAGAAGATTTTTTGAATTTGTTTGTTGTTTATGTAAGAAAAGGTGAGAGGAAACAGGGAATGAACAATTTTTTTGAAAAAATTCCATGAGACTTCAATGCTTGATACCTTCTTGATTTTATATTTGTCAGTGATACATTAAAATCATTTTATGCGAATAAAAATATTCAAATTGCTGTTGGTAAGCAGTATTGTTCCGGTTGTTCTTGTTGCTCAGGATCTTTCGGA
>Ga0172382_10007848_pt1 | contig 15031 bp, 10 predicted proteins | sample Leawel138RmetaG_FD_122245 | JGI IMG/M metagenome (GOLD analysis project Ga0172382, IMG submission 122245) | Leachate microbial communities from a municipal landfill in Southern Ontario, Canada - Leachate well 138R metaG | ecosystem: Engineered > Solid waste > Landfill > Unclassified | place...
ATGGCTTCAAACTACATATCATCATTAATGATAAAGGTGAAATCATCAGTTTTGCCATTACCCAAGCCAATGTAGATGATCGTGAACCCCTTAAAAACGAAGGTTTTCTCAAAGCAGTTTTCGGCAAACTCTTTGGAGACAAAGGTTACGTCAGCGAAAAACTCCAAAAACTTCTGTTTGTTGATGGTATCCATTTAATCACAAACATCCGTAACAACATGAAAAACAGCTTGATGACCATGTCCGATAAAATTCTACTCCGTAAACGCTCAATTATTGAGACTGTGAACGATGAACTCAAAAACATCTGTCAAGTAGAACATTCCAGACACAGAAGCGTTGTAAATTTCATAACAAATCTGATTGCAGGTATTATTGCCTATCACTTCTTACCAAAAAAGCCTTCCCTGAAATTTGAAACATTGAAATATAATCAGTTAGCTGTATTTTAATAATCGAACTCAGGTTAAAACTAATTAACCTACACCCTGAAATCATAGATTTTAACACAAAATGCCTGATTTTGTAAAATTTTGTCACGATTTGAGCAACTTCTGCCCAGGATATACTCGTTAATTTTGTCCCGTAGAAAGTTAATAATCTTATAATCAAACATGTAAGATATTCTTAAATGACAAGAAACTATGAAACTCAGTGTTTCCATAAAGAACAATATAGTAACAGTAATATGTTACCTGTATGTGCTGCTCTTTGTTTATACCGCTGTAAGTAAGGCTTTAGATTTTAATAAATTTCAGGTTCAGTTAGGGCAATCACCTCTTTTAAGTGCTTTTGCGGATTGGGTTTCCTGGGGAGTAATATTATCTGAATTATTTGTTTCCGGTTTATTATTGTTTGATAAAACTCGGCGTATCGGCCTCTTTATTGCGTTTGCCTTGATGACTATGTTTACAACCTATATAGTTATCATATTGAATTTTAGCTCCTTTGTACCTTGTTCGTGTGGAGGTGTTTTGGAAAAAATGGGATGGACAGAACATTTGATTTTTAATATCTGTTTTATTGTCCTTGCAATTATCGCATTGGTATTAGAAAAGAGCCCAACCGATACTCAAAAAAATAACCGTGTAAAAGCGAAATCATTTATTCTATCAATATTAAGTATCTTCATTGGGGGGATTATTTTTGTTACGACTTTATACCTACTATCTGAAGAAGAAATACATAGAAATAACAGTTTCTTACGCAGGTATCCTCCACATCCTGTAACCACAATAAAAGGTTTAAATATTAAGTATAATTCATATTATATAGCAGGAGTTGCAGAAGACCGTATATATCTTGGAAATACCAGTGCCCCAGCACATATTATAAGTATTGATACTACTCTTACAGATTTAAGAACTCACCAAATAGAACTGGATAACGAACAACAAATTACTTTTTTTGCTCCGCAAATCAGAATACAATCACCTTATTTTTTCTTGATCGATGGTAATGTCCCTGTTATTTTTAAAGGAAAACTATCTGATTGGAAGGCACAATTTTATTGGCAAGGGAACGACAACAATACTTTTTCGCAAATTGAGGTTGTTTCTCCAACCCAGTTTGTCTTAGGCGGTTTTCACAAGAACAGTAACCAAAATGTCATTGGTTATATTGATATTGAAAACTCACATCAGATTCAAGTATCTACACAATTATTAGAAAAGCAGATTGACGGAATTTTTGACACCGATGGTATGTTACGGTACAATTTAGAATTAAACCGATTAGTATATGTGTACTATTACAGAAATGAATTTTTAACAGCAGATATGGATCTCAAACTTGATTATCATGGACGTACAATTGATACGGTAAAAAACGCTGCAATCAAAATAGCATCTACAAATTCAGGTCAGGTCAGAACACTTGCTGAAAAACCTTTAATAGTAAACCACCAAAGTTATTCTTCAGGTAAATACTTATTTATAAAGTCTGACAGGTTAGGTAAATATGAACCTGAAGAAATGTTAAAAGATGCTTCAATTATTGATGTATATAATTTAGAAAATCACACTTATGAGTTTAGCTTCTATTTATATCATTATGAAAGGGAGAAAATAAAGAGCTTCCAGATTTATAGAAATATTTTAATCGGACTTAGTGAACATCATATAGTTCTATATCGTTTACAACCTTTAAATTTTAATTTAGAATCAGTCAGAGATTAAATATAATGAAAATATACGGGCCGTATCAGGGGAAATCGAAAACCTGTAAAAGAGTAGATATAAATCATTAAAATTTTAAAGTTATGAAAGCTAAAATTTTAAAAACGGTTTTGCCAGCTTTTGTGTTAATGCTGGCAGTATTTAGTGCTTTTGCATTTAAAAGAGCAGAAAACAAAGCGTTATTAGCGTTAGAAAACGGGTGGATTAACCTGTCAGGGCAACCTTGCCACGTACAGGTTCAGTGTGATAATACTACGTCACCTTTTGTCTGTAAAGCTGTTTATAACGGTGTGGAACATCAAGCTTATGGGAAAGTGAACCCAAAAGTAATGTCTTGTACTAAAATTCTGTATAGATTACCATAATAACTTAAAACAATAAAAGGTGTCCTTTTGATATGGGACACCTTTTCGTTATTTATTTCCTCTGTCTTCTTTAGGAGAATTTTTCAAATGATAATTAAACCAATTTATTGTTTTAAGTGTTAAATCTTTCTGATTTAAAAAATTTGTAAGTGAATGTCCTTCGTTTGGATAAATTAAAAGAGTGCTTTTTTTCTGAAGTCTCCATAAAGCTGTATGCATTTTTACACTATGAGAAGGATTAACAGTTGCATCATTACCTCCAGCCCATAACAGTACAGGAGTATTTATTGTTTTTACATTCATAATGGGAGATTCTGATAAAAACTCTTTTTCTGTGAAAAGGATTTTATTCCTGAATTGTTCACTCTCAAACCGCTCCATATTTGAAAGATTAGTAGAATCTATATCAAGATAAAAACTCAACAAATCAGTAACCCCTGCACCTGCAATGGCAGTCTTAAACCTATCTGTCTGACTGATAATATATGTAGTTTCAAATCCTCCGAAAGAGTGTCCGATAAGTCCGATATTATCTTTATCTATTGAAGCTGTTTTGATAGCTTGGTCAATAGATTCGGAAACACAATCTAAAGCTGATTTTCCTGGCTTATTAAGTGTGTAAGCAATATCTGGCAATAAAACAAAATAGTCTTCCAAAGTAAAGTTAGTTACATTAAAACCTGCAAAGGTTTCCAATGAAGGAGGAACATATTCGTGTAAAGCGTATGATTTATTCTCATAAATAGAAACAATCATTGGATATTTTTTATCAGGGTTATAATCCGCGGGATAAAATAATGCTCCTTTCAGTTTTTTACCATTTGAGTCTCTATAATAAATTAACTCGGATTTTCCCCAATAGAAATGTTTTTGTTGCTCATTGGCTTGGGCGATTTGCGTTTGTTTCTTGTCTGTCGTAATGTTTACTATTCTTGGAGAAATATCAAATGCACTCTCAATAAATTGAAAGTTATTACCCTTTCCGATTCTTTTTACATATACAATTTTGCAATCCTTATGTACAGTTTCCTCAAAACCACTTTTTGTAGTCCATACGCCAAAACCTTCACTTAATTTTTCTGTATTTAAGCTTTTGATAAGCAGTCCCTCTTCCAGATTGTATGAAGATGAAGCAAACCCAAAAAAATTATCTCGGATTGATTTACCCAAATAAGTCATAATACGATACCTTATATTCATGTCTGCTCCATTAGTCAGTTTTTGACTTTTTGTTCCATCAGGCGAAATCAACCATATATCAAACCGGTCATAAACCAAAATCTGTCCCGATGAAGTCCAACCACCAAAACCATAAGCCCGATGTTCATCAAGGCGGTCGCTCATTGATGTATTAAATACCGCATCAATGTGGCTTGTAATACAGGTATGCTTATCAGCTTTAATGTCATAGCTCCACCAATTCTTATCCTTAAAATAAGCTATATACTGCCCGTTTGGTATAGTAACAATGTGATTATATGCTCTTAATTGTTTCTCAATTATTTTCTTTCGGCTACCTGTATTCAAATCTATCAAATAAACATCACTATACCTATCGTCATATTCATACAAAGGAAGATAACGGTCATTATTTAACAATACAGCCTTTTCCTGATTATCTGTTAAAGCACAAGCTATCAGATTACCTTTTTCTATTTCATAGACTTTATTCTGTAAGGGCAACCAAACATTCCATTGCTGAAAAATTATATCTGTTTTTGGAGGTACTTGTTTATCTGAGGATTTCCATATCTGTACCTTAGAAGTATCCTCCAAGGCATTCACATTACAAGCAGTATCAAAAAACACTTTATTCCCGTTATCTGAAATATATATTTTGGTATTAACAATATGTACATCAATCGGGAAATCTTTGATTTTTGAGGGTTCAAGACGAATTATATTTGAAGGCTTATCTACATTGGTAGTATATAAAATACCGTAATCATTTTTATCTTTATTAAAGACGTAGTAAGCCAAAGATTTTCCGGAAGCATTCCACGTTAAATTTTGAAAATCCAAATTCTCGTTTTGTGATAAAATAGTTTGCTTTTTAAAATCCGATAGACTTACCAGTTTAACTAAAGAAGTTTCTTTATTATTTTCAATTATGGATAAGTGTGTCCCTGTTGGATTTAGACTATATTCTTTTACATTGTGAAATTCCTGACCCTGTCCTGTTTCAAAATTCTTCAGTATCAATGTATTTGATTCTGATAAATAAATAAGACATTTCCCATCTTTTGTAAACTCAAACTCTTTTACATTTGAATATTCATTTTGCCGTCCTGTGTCTGTTTCTAAGATATATAGCGTATTAGTTTTCATATAAGCAAATAAATCTCCTTTGGGTGTTATTTTCTCGTTATAACCAGAAGGAAATACATACTGAAAATCTGTAACGGTATTTTTAAAAAACAATGTATCAATATTATTCTCATACGATTTTGAGAAAGATGTCCATATACCATCGTCAGACACAACACCCATCTTTAAGGTATTCCATAATTTATAATCTTCAGGAGTCAGCTTTCTTCTTTGTTGAGAATAACCAGCAAAACTGAAAATAAATACAATTATTATACACCAGATACTTTTATGAAAATTATTGTTTTTCATTCTGTTATATTTTTAATACCCCAAATTTTGTGGTAATAGATTAGGATTAAGTAATAATTCTGATTCCGGTATAGGTAACAATATGTCCGTTGTATTCCAGCCTGGTTTAACCGGAGATAGTACGTTGTTTATTATTCCCATACGTTTTAAATCAAAAAAACGATGTCCCAATTCACTGAAAAACTCCACTTTACGCTCCTGCATAACAGCCTCTATAAGCTGTACTTCTGTATTTGCAGAAGTATCAGGCAATGATGCACGGTTACGGATTTTATTGATGTCATTTTTTGCTCCGTCCAAATCGCCCAAACGTGCCAAAGCTTCGGCTCTAATCAGATACAATTCCTCTAGCCGAAACAAAACAGAATATTCATTGGACATTATATCTGTTACAGATTGTTTGTATTTAAAAGGATAATACCACGTTTCTCCGTCTGTAACAGTACCTGTCCAATGTTCTTTTCGTAAATCACCCGCTTCAAAAGCATCAACCAGATGTGTGCTTAATGCACGGTTTGGTGGAGGTCCCATTGTAAAAATAAAACTTTGCCCTTCTTGGGTTGGCATTCCTTCTTGGGTTGGCATTAACTGCCAGATAGTCCCTGTACTATGCTTCAAAAAAACATCATCGAGAGAATTTACCCAAGTAAAGTTCCCTGAATTTATTACTGAACTTGCTTCAATTCCAGCAGATTCCCAATCAGCATTATACAAATGTATCCTTGCCAATAAAGATTTTACAACATCAATATCAGGACGTACCCTAAACGAGTTTTGACTTACCAAAGGCATAAGTGATTTTGCCTCCTCCAAGTCGGTAATCAACAGTGCATACACCTGCGGTACGGATGATTTTCCAATAACAGCATTGACTGTATAATCCGTTGTTGTTACATAAGGTATCTCTCCAAAAATATTAAGCAAATGAAAATGTATATAGGCTCTTATAAATAATACCTCACCCAAAAGTCTGTTTTTATCACTTTCAGAAATTACAGAGGAATTTTCAACTCCTTCTTTTACAGCATTAGCCGCATAAATCAGATTATAGCTCCCATTCCATAATGAGGAAACACTCGAATTTGTAGCAATAAGACTGTTTTGGAAAAACTGAAACTCTGATATTCCGGTATTATATGTTTGTAGTTCATCTGCATAGCTGCCAAATAGTATTGATATTCCGCTTGAATTACCACATACCAATACATTATTTACCAATTTACTATAAATACTTGTTATAGCAGCTTCTGCTGTTCCTACATCATTAAAAACCATTTCCCCTGTAAGCTCTGAATCAGGGAAATCAACTTCAACGAAACTCTCACAGCCTGTTGAAAGTATTACCATTAATAATAAGCTCACAATATTTAAATGCTTATTACAACTTATAGATATTATTATTTTTTTCATAACGATTCTATTTAAAGGTTAAAAACTTAATTCAATACCTAATGAAAATACCCGTAAAGGGGGCAAAACACCTGTTGATTGATTTTCAGGGTCGGGTCCTTTAAATCGGGTAATTGTCAATAAATTTTGTCCCTGCATATAAATACGACAGCTTGTTAATTCTGACCATATCGTTGGAAGTGTATAAGATAAAGACAGGTTTTTAAGCCTGATAAATGACGCATCACTAAATGCTCCATCACTGCTTAAAAATCTATAATAAGCGTTAGTTACTCCACTGTTAAGTCCAGTAGTATAAGGCTGAATAGTGCTGTTATCTCCCGGTTGTTGCCAAGCATCAGTAAAATCTGTCGGTAAATTACTGGCTATTCCGGGTAATACTCCCAAATAATTATAATTACTACCTAATTGCTTCACAAATTGGAATAAAAAATCCAGCTGCCACTTTTTATAGCTGATACTATTGTGCAGACCTCCGAAAAATTCAGGTGTGGTACGGATTATTTTTTCTCTGTCATTATCAGCTGTAATTTGTCCATCCCTGTCATAATCTTCAAATTCATAAATACCTGTCTGTGGATTCATTCCTGTATAATGATAAACCTTATAAATATCCAAAGCCTGTCCGATTACATATTGATTAGCATAGGTAGAGCCTTCAAGGTTTGGAAAAGAAATCAGCTTGTTGTTTGGTATAGTAAAATTTAAAGATGTCGTCCACGAAAAATTATTATTACTGATTGGTCTTCCCTGAATTTCAAATTCCCAACCGGTATTCTGAACAGTAGCATCTAAATTAGCTGTTACAAAAGGAAAACCCGTTGTTCCGGGTAGAGGAATACCGACTAACTGATTGGAAGAACGATTGCGGTAATGTGCTACGGAAAGAAACAGCCTGTCTTTAAGAAAACCTAATTCTAAAGCTCCTTCTATCTTCGTATTGGTTTCCCAGCTAAAATCAGGATTGAACAGGCGTGTTGGCTCTAATCCTACAACACCTTCATAGTTTAATTGCGATAAGCCGTATGTGTTTAAATACTGATAATCTCCAATTTGGTCACTTCCAGTAGTTCCGTAGCTTCCCCTTAATTTTCCAAAGCTCAGCCACTGCATATTTTGGTCAAAATATTTTTCTCTTGAAAAGAGCCACGCAGCACCAACAGCACCAAAATTAGCAAACTTTTTCCCCGGTCCGAAACGACTTGAACCATCTCTACGTCCTGTAAGATTTAGAAAATATTTATCTTCATAAGAATAATTGATACGACCAAATACAGCACCATATCTATATTCAGAATTATTTGTGTTTAATACGAATATATTAGAGGCTGCTGCCATATTATTTATCAGATTATTATTAGAAAATCCCCACGCATATATTCCTGATTGTGTTCGGCTTCGACTTTGGAATGTAGCACCAACCAAAGCATTTATAGTTCCTCCGAAGATTTCTTGTTTGTAAGATAACTGAGGCTCAAAATTCCAAGATTGTAATTTAGCATCGTTTAAAAATAAAGCAGACATCTCACTGCTAAACCCATAAGCAGGGTCATAAATGGTATGTGGAGAAGTCTTCGATTCCGAAAGTCTTGAATCTGTAAATCCTAATCCTGCTTTCAGTTCCCAGCCTTTAAACGGACGGTACAAAAGCATTCCGTTTGCAATCAGGTTGTTGTTTTCTGCCAGATATTTTTCTTCTAATAAACGATACGGATTATTCCAAGTTGAATTTTCCCAGTTTAATCCTCCTTCCGAATTGTACGGTTCAGGAGCATTAGGAGCTAATGTATATGCTTCTCGGGTAAGGTCTGTACCCAATAAATTATTTTTGTCTGCTGTATAATTTCCAGAAAGTGATGCTTCAAACTTTTTATCATCTGAAATGTGATTAACATTAAAATTAACCGATGCTTTTCGGTAAGCAAAATCTCCTGGAAATACAGTAGTTTCTTTATAGTGCGTACCGCTTAACAAAAACTGCGTACTTTCTGAACCTCCTGATACTGTCGCCTGAATACTGTTTGTATATGCTGTACCTCCGATAAGCTCTTCCTGCCAGTCAGTATAACGGTTTCTGTCCCAAGTTCCGTTTATATCATAGGCATAAAACGGAAAATCTGTAAAGCCATCATTGACAAGTGCCTGTTCACGCATTGCTAGATATTGCTCTGTATTCATCAATTTGAGCTTTCGGGTAACATTGCCAACACCTGTATAGCTATTTATCTTAAAGTTGGTTTTTCCCTCTTTCCCTTTTTTGGTTGTAATAAGAACTACTCCATTTGCACCTCGTGAGCCGTAAATTGCAGTTGCATCAGCATCTTTTAAAACTTCAATACTCTCTATATCGGCAGGATTGATAGAATTAAGAGGGCTTAATCCTGTCCAAAGTATTCCAGCAGAGGCAAATTCATTTCCGAGATTTTCATTTCCAAATGGAATACCGTCAACAATGTATAAAGGGTTATTTCCGTCAGTTCTGATACTGTTTTTCCCTCGAATCTGAATATCAAAACCACCTCCCGGAACACCGGTAGATTGTGTAATATTTACTCCCGCTATACGTCCCTGCATAGCTGCCAATGGATTGCTGACTGGTTGCTTTTCTATTTCCTTAGCCGTAACCCTTGCAATACTTCCTGTTCGTTCTCGGTCTTTTACGGAATAGTAACCTGCATTGATAACTATTCCGTCAAGTGCTATGGCATCTTGTTCTAACAGAACATCAATGATTAACGTGTCACTTACGGTAACCTCATAGGTTTTATACCCGATATACGAAAACACCAGCATATCACCGGAATTAGCTTTAAGGGAATAAAAACCGTTTTGGTCAGAAAATGTTCCTGCGGTTGTGCCTTTTATGGTGATGTTTACTCCGGGCAAAGTTCCCTGAACATCACTTACGGTTCCTGTAACGGATTGTTGTTGTTGAAAGGCAAAAGCAGGCAGACACAAAAGCTGTATGATTAAAAGACAGCAAAGCCTGCTATTCCTTTTGAAGATTAAAAAATTCTTCATAGTTTTGGATAGTTTTAATGAAACATTTGTTTTATTGACTCGAAGTCCTCTATGTAGTTTGCCGACGAGATAGAGGGCTTTTTTCATTTAATAGCCTGCCACTGCACTTTACCAACTCAAACAATTATTAGACAGAGCAGGCATTAAATACTGTAAGATTTTATCATAGGCATAACAATTTAGGTTAAACAATATTGCGAAACCCTGATAAATAGTGAAGTGTGCCTTGAATATAGTAGAGTTTTAAGCAAAAAAAAGGCGTGGAACTCAACTTACCGCTTTTGGGGTACTGGCGATACCTTGGAACGATAAGAGAGCCCACGCCCGGGACGTGAGCAATCTGCTTATCATCTTGTTCCATTTAAACGCCAGTTTTCAAAAGCAAGATTCAAAGCGAATGCTTCAATGTTTTTTCTATTTGAAGAATCGCAAAATTACATTTTTGAATGTAATCTTCAGACAAAGATAGTAATAAATATTTATTTGTTATAAGTTCTTATAACATTTTTGAATAAAAAATTTACGCCCTTTGTGTAAAAGGCATAGAAATGGATACACAGAAGGAAAAAGTATTAGTAAAATTTGGACAACATGTAAAGAAACTTAGAACAGGATTAAAACTAAGTCAAGATGATGTTGTGCTCAATAGTAACAGGCTTATCAAAGCTACTGTTAGTGATATAGAAAATGGAAAAAGAAATTTGTCTTTCACTACTCTCATAGATTTAGCAAAAGGATTGAAAATTCACCCAAAGGAGTTAATGGATTTTAAGATTGATTTGGATAAAGAATAGTATGCAAAAAGAAGAAATATTATTAAGGAATAAAAAATATTTTGGTATTTAAAAAAGTATTTGTACATTTGTACCAATCGAACTCGCCACGCTTAATCACTTTATTGTGATGCGTACCAAGGCGGGTCTTTTTTTTTATATTATGTTTGAAAAAGAAGACTACCCGAAAAAAATCATTTCTCTTGATAAACAGATAGAACAGCTTCAAGAAAGAGGTATGCTGATTGAAGATGTTGATACTGCCAAAAAATTTCTCAGAAATATAAGTTATTTTAGGTTACAAGGATTCTGGTGGGAATTTCAGATTGATAAAGATAATCATAAATTCAAACCAAATACTACATTTGAAAGTGTAATAGACCTATATACTTTCGATAGAAAATTAAGACTTGTAATATTTGATGCTTTAGAACGAATTGAAATTGCACTTCGTACAAAAATGGTTTATTATTTGTCAATAGAAAAAGACCACTGGTGGTTTGAAGACATTAATAACTTTTTTAATCAAGGTTTCTTCGAAGAATCAATAAAAGAAATTGATAAGGAGTTAGATAGAACTAAAGAAATTTTTATTGAAAGCCACTATGATAAATATGGCACAGAAAATAGACCACCTGCTTACAAAACATTAGAGGTTTTATCGTTCGGCTGTCTGTCCAAACTTTATAGCAATTTAAAAAATGATATAACAGCAAAAGACAGAATTGCAAAAGAATTTAATCTGCCAAACCATAGCTTTTTAAGAAGTTGGTTACAATCGTTTAATACAGCCCGAAATATTATTGCACATCATAGTCGATTATGGAACAGAAATATTGACTTTCCTCCAAAAAGCTTACACAAGACAGAATTTAATTTCATTCAAATACCTGATAATTTAAACTCACTATATCATTGCTTGTCTTGTATAGTCTTTGTATTAAACAAAGTTTCAGAAGGTCATACTGTAACAGAAAAAATTATTGAACTATTAGATGATAATCCTTTTATAGATGTTAGCGAAATGGGATTCCCTGAAAATTGGAGAGAACAATCTTTATGGAATTTATAAAAAACTTCTGTATGAAATTTGCAAATCACGAAATACAAGTCTTACTGAATTCTTCAAAAAGGTAGGAATATAAAACTCTCAACAATGTTGAGAGTTTTTTTGTAAATGGGGTTTCCCGTAAAGAATTGTAATTAAATTATTTACATTTGTTGACACACAATCAAGTAAGTATGCGTAAATAATTTAAACATTTAATTGTTGCGTTTATTTTAGAGTTATATGCAAGCTTAATCAACAACAGAGTATGATTTTACAACGATTTACAGAGTTTATAAAAACCACTTCTTTAAAAATAACTTTATCAATTGGCGAAATAGAATTGATAGATAAAATTGGTCAAGGTGGAAACGGATTAGTTTATTCAGCGAAAAATCTAAATAACGTATTTGCAATTAAATTTCTTCTTTCAGACAGCACAGGAAAAACTTTGCAAACTAAAAAACAACGTTTTTTAGCTGAATATTTTAATGTTGTTTCCTTACGAGATTCTAAAGGTATTGTTAGATATATCGACTTTGATATTCTCACAATTCAAGATAGAGAAGGACTTATAGAAATTCCTGTAATTTTAATGAGACAATATGACAAATCTTTAGCAAAGGAAAAAGCTAGTTCATCAGAGGATTTTTTGAATCTAGCTCAATTTCTTTTAGCTACAGTAGAATCAATACATAATCAAGGAATAATACATAGAGATATAAAACCAGAGAATATTCTAATTGATGAATTCGGTCATGTTTTAGCAGACTTTGGTATAGCAAACTACAATCCTGAAATCTTTGAGTTAAGAGCAAAGACTGAATCAAAAGAACGAATTGGCAATCGATTATTTTCAGCTCCTGAACAAGAAAAAGGCGGTGTGATTGCTCATCCAACTATGGATATTTACGCAATCGGACAAGTGCTTCAATGGTTTGCTACAGGAGAAACACATAGAGGAACAAACCGAAAAAAAATAAAATCTGTGTTTGAGGAACTTGGAGATTATGATTATGTAATAGAGAAATGTTTAAGTAATAATCCTGAAGATAGATTTCAAACAATCAAAGAAATCAAAGATTTATTAAGGCAACTATCCATGAAAGAAAAAGATATTTGGAAATACATCTATGATTTTGGACACGTCTTGGTTAGTAATTTTCCTAAAAATGAAACAAGAATAATTCACACAAATAACCACGCAAGGATAGATAAATTACTTCAAAGTTTTAAAGATCAAGAAGAAAAATTTGAAAATCATTTGTGGTGGCATGATGGTTCCGGAAATTTTGAATTTAAATTAAATAATAAAGGTATAGGAATGTGGAAATTTTGGGATAGCGAATATTTTATTAAGGAAATGTGGATACATTATGACAATAGTTTTTTTAATGATTTTATTTTAGTACACTATGATAAGGGAGAACCATTTGTCGTAAACGGTAAGGAAACTTACTACACCTCAATTGTTGATGGAGAACATCATATTTCTTATAGTGAATATCAGAACGGATTTGCAGAAATAAATGATGATATCATCCCTTTGTCAGAACATCATGTTGAATTTATCGAACGGCAAGAAGAAGAAGGCTATTTTTTCATTGCTACAAGATTTCACTGTGTTTTAAGAACAAGAAATGACAAAGCAGTTAGAGAATTCATTGAAAAAATAAAAGCTGTTAATGGAAAAATTGACATTGACGAATTGAAAGTTTTTGAGCGTGAGATAAGAAAGCATAAACATCCCGAGGTTTTAATGAATTTGTAAAGCCTGCATATAACAGCGGTAACCGTTGCACAACTCTTTTTATCTAAAACTGTAAAGCCGTTAAAAAACTGTATTTAGGATTTACTAATTTAAAAATTGATTTAGGTGAGGAGTGATTCTGTAAGTAATATCTAAAAAGCAAAAACCCGATAGCTTGAATAATTCAGGGGCTATCGGGAATAATATGATACAAAAGTACAAACTAAAAAATAAAAAAGCAAATAAAATATGAAATATATTGATTTTGAGAATATAATGTCCAGTGCAAGAATGAGTAGATACTTGAGTGCAATGGGTAATGATTCCCGAAAAGCAATGACATTATATCGAAAAAATCTAAAGCTATCACAAGAAATGTTTACGATAATAAGCTGTTTTGAAGTTGCTTTAAGAAATAAAATTAACGCCCAATATACTGCCCAACACGGCAATGACTGACTCAGAGACAGCATTATTTTGGGAGGTTTTTTTGATACTCCCCGCTGTGTCAAAACAAAAAGGCTTATCCGAAAATCTTTGGGTAAACTGACTGTTTATACACATAATAAACTCTTAGCCTCTTTTGATTTTGGCTTTTGGAGGTATTTATATGCACAACCGCAGTTTTTTGCAGGTGGACAGACTTTATTAAAAATATTTCCTTCAAAACCAACCAGTACAGCAGCTATTCAATATAACCATTCATATATTTTTAATCAGCTAAAGCTAATAAACGATTTAAGAAACAGGATTGCCCATCACGAACCAATATGCTTTCAATCCGGTTCAGCAATAATAAATACAACCAGTACAATGCAACATTATAATCTTATTCTTCAACTATTTCAGTGGATGAATATCAATGAGAGTGCTCTTCTATACGGTTTAGACCATATTTCTACACTATGCGATGAGATTGAACATATTTGAGAATTGCGTATAACAACTAAAAAACATTAAACTATACTAATTATTTAAAAAGGTAGGAATATGAAGAGGCTGTATCACAACTCGTGAAAACAGCCTTTTTTCTTTAAATTATTCGACCCCTGAAAAGGAATTTGTTTCAAATATGAAAACCTCAAAGGGTTAATAAGTCTTGTGAGACTTCTTCTTTTTTGTAAATGGGGCTTTCCGTAAATATTTTTAAAACTTTATTTCCATATATTTGTTAATATACAAAATTAATTATTTACAAATAATTACAAATGTTTGATTATTGCGTATATTTGAGAGTTGTACAAAATTTCTGCCCGAGCGTTCCGATAAAAGTTTGGATAAAAAAAGGGGTTGATTTCACAAGGCAAAAAAGATAATTTTTGCCTTCAAGCTTTGCAAAGAGACTTTGCTGAAAACTCGTTTTCAAAGCGAATCGCTTAAAAAGCTTGAACGAAGCTAATAGAAATAAATGACAATGTCAAGTCATTTATAATTTTTTTCTATTTAGCTTTTAAATCAACTATCTTTTAAAGTGCCAAACTAAAGTTTCCGAAACTTCGCAAATCATGGATTTACAAAATATCAGAAACTTGATTTATCTGGAACCTACGATTGAAACTATCGTACAACTGGCAGTTTTGCAAAAGAGTGAACTTTTCGGTTAGATTTAGAGGTAGTAATTACTTGTCGCAAAAACCGATTTCTTCTTGCTTTTTTGTAATTTAGCAGTCAAAATCGGTTTTGCTTACGTTGGGGATAAATCTAAAGTTCCGTATTTATCTTCACTCCTTCGCAAAGCTGCCGGGCGATAGGTGCAATCCGCTACGCTCCTTGCACCTATCGTCCCGGGGGCTTACACCCCCTGATAGGTTCGTCGCTTCGCCGACTTCACCTATCAAGGGGTTTGACGCAATTCCGCAAGAAGCAAA
>Ga0172382_10007854_pt1 | contig 15026 bp, 16 predicted proteins | sample Leawel138RmetaG_FD_122245 | JGI IMG/M metagenome (GOLD analysis project Ga0172382, IMG submission 122245) | Leachate microbial communities from a municipal landfill in Southern Ontario, Canada - Leachate well 138R metaG | ecosystem: Engineered > Solid waste > Landfill > Unclassified | place...
CCAAGTTCACGTGGCCTAAGACCACACTACAGTTGGGAACGGAACACGGTTTAACTTCTGAGTTCGGAATGGGATCAGGTGGAACCCGCGCCCTTTGACCGGCAAACGTATCTTTACACTCAAACTTTTACTTATATACCTTCTGCTTTACACAAAAAAGTCTGCCAGATATCTTAAACAAAGGTACATTATGCCAGCCTATACATAACTAACAAACAACACCTAAGCAACATCATCCGCTAATAAACGCCAAATCGTTTTTTCCGCCACCAAATTGTTCTTTATACATTTTGGCAAGCGTTTTATACACAGCAACACTGAACAAAACCAAATAGAAGATATGTGCCAATGCCAAAATCGGAGCAGTAAAAAGCAACGAATTAGTAAAAGGATAACCAATAGTACTTGGCAATAACACAGTAGCGATGGGGATAACTAGTACCAAACTAAGTTTATTAGGTCTAAAAAACACTTTCCAGTCACTAGTGCGGTACAGAATCGTCGTTGCCACTGCAAAGAGGCCTATTTCAAGCATTATATTAAAAGGGTCAAAAATTTGAATATAGACAGACCCTAATTCATAAAGTCCAAACTCAGCAGATGATAAAGGCCAAAACAATTGGAGTTGCCCACCGATGATGAAATCCGCGATCAAAAAATGAGAAATTAACGCTAAAAAGTATGGAATTACCTGACGCCCATAATAAACAAACAAAGGTACAAAAACTATCAATGCCACGATAATTGAGTGAGTCGGACCGCGATGGATTTCAGCGCCAGTTAACAAATCGTAAATAATATCGATATCTGGCAGTATCGATAGAACTAGTAGTATTGGGATGTTGAGTTTTGTATTTAACGCCTTCGATGAAGCCTTCCCTAACAGGTAGGCAACAGCCATATGCCCTACAGCAAACAAGATACATTATCTTCCTGAACTCAAAAAACAGGTTAATCTAAATTTAAAGATTTAGGGTAAAGCCTATGTGACCAATAGTCACAACCAACAATGGGTTGACAGAAAAACCAATGGACACAAAAAGCTAAAACAGAAAAAAGCCAATCAGATTTATACCATACCAACAACGCGCATCAAAACAGTAACCAAAAAACCCAGCCCACACCCAACAGCAATCAACCGCAACAAACACTTATCCAAAACAATATGCGAAGCATAATCTGGCGAAGCATAAAGCAACTCAGAGGTTATAAGCAGAATAATAGACACAACAGCAAGCCACAAACTAATATCAGAAATCGATAACGGAAAAATCATAAAATCACCCTAAACAAAGCTAAAGGTTACATTAACACTATTTTCTGGTAACAACTCCTGCTCCTTAACCACCACTGTCTTACCCGAAGACTTTGCTAAAGCAGAAGCAACTGCACTTACAACAGGACAACCCAACATATTGGCGCTTTTAAATTTACTCCTAGCAACGTAGAAACTATCATAAATAATACCAACCGCTTTAAAGTTAGCACCATTTGACTCCAACAACAGGTCAGCTTTTCTAGCTAAATTAAGATACTCGGTTAAACTCTTAGGCAATATCTCACAAAGTTCAGCCGTTGTAACCTTACTTAAATCGAGATTCAACTGTTTTTCAACCTGAGATAAAATCCCACTACCTGGAGAAGAGATAAAAAAACCACGAGTCTGAGACGAAATAAATTTGCCAGAAGCCAACTCATCAATCGATGGCGGAACATCAAAACTACTGGAAATGTAGACAGCGGGTTCTCTCAAGTTCGTCAAGTAATTCGGCAAAGCTACATCGCCAGGATAGGCAGGAATGTAGAAACCCTGTGCCCCATAGTTCAAGTCAGTTATCATTCTATCAATAGTAGAATAAGCAGATCGGGCTGTACTATCAAGAAGCTCACTTTCAACGAATTTACTCCTACGTGTCAACGCTAAAACAGCACCCCAAAAAGTTAAACTTAACCCGATGAAAGCTGCAACCTGCATTTCTAAAAACATCGACAAAGCAAGAAGAAGAATACCTAAAACTAAAAAAACACCTGCTAACTGCAAGGCAACATTGCTTTTTCTACTAGTAGAGGACAAAAAGATTTCTCCATAAAAATAGGCTAAAAACCATTAATATTCTAGATAAATAAAAAAGTGATCTATAAGGTTTCCTCACCTAACGTTAATACATTATTTGCATTAGACCCCTTTCTACACAACCTACCCATATACCTCAAAGGCAAACTCAAAACCTTTGAAACAATCCCTAAACCAGAAAACATAACCTGAAAATTCTCAATATCCATACGATTAACAGCCCCTATCAAAGGAGCAATAGACAAATAAACAAGAACAAAAACAAGGAAACCAGTTCCCAACAGTACCCACCAAGGTAAACTTAGCAAGCTAATCAACAAATATGCTGCCACAGCAGCTATAATAGAGGTCAAAGCGATTTTTCCCGATACCACAAAGTCTGCCTTAACACGATAATTTTTCCAACTCCAAATTAAACCCCAAATCATCCCAGGCATACTTGCAATAAGAGAACCAATTATACCACCAATTACTGCATACGAGGGACCACCAACATCATAGAAATAAACAACCATAAAATATGCAAACGGTAAACCCAACGCTAAAGACAGAAAACTTTGCTTCATAATTTGACCGGTTTTTCCAATACCCGACTGAAACGTTCCAAGACTAATATTCCCAACTAACACAAACAAATAAACTAGAGCAGACAATGATAGAAATAATGGGGCATAAGGGAATTTAGGCTCAGCATTAACTACAAAAAACGTCTGAAATATGCCATCTTTTGGGAATAAAGTGTTCACTAGTGGCACCGATAACGCCATTAACATAAAAGCAGCGGGTACAAGCAACAAAGCGGTATACTTAACCGAAGAAGCAAAAACAGTTTTAGTTAAATCTGATTCAGTCTCAGGATTTAACTTCGAAAAAACCGGAAACAAAGCTGTAGCTACAGGTGTAGAAACAAACGTTAACAACACCGCAAAATTGACAGCTGAAAAATAATTGCCCATCATCCAAGTACCAGCATAAATCGCCATCGTGAAAGAAATAACTTGGGGCAAAACACCAACCACAATAGTTGATACGGTGAGTGGTAAACCAAACCGCAGCATAGGTCTTAGAGTAGTCTTTATGTCACATTTACCGTTTCTACACTTATGAAGTGGCCTAAACAATACATAATAAACGAGAACTAAACTTATGATGCCCCCCGTTAGAATAGAAAGCATGGCAGCACTAACTGCACCCAACAAACCAAAACCTAGAACAATCAATAAGGGACCAAGCAAAGTTTTTACTATAGCTTGCAGAACCTGTACAAAACTATTAAGTTTCATACGTTCAAAACCAATAAAAATACCACTTGCTGCCGAAGCGATAGCCCCTGCAAATATAGATAAAGACATTATTGCTATATAGATAGAAAGTTCAGGAGCATTTTCTGGACTAATAATTAATGCCAAAGGATAAGCAGCTACAAAAGCTATAACAGAAAGAACAATACCACTAATTAATTCAAAAACCACTCCAGACTTCATAACATCATGGATTTGTTCTTTTGTGCCAGATACTCGCAGGTTTGCAACCTCTTTAGTTAAAGCAGAGTTAATTCCCCAGTCTCTAAAGTAACTAATTATTGCAGCTGGAATCATAGCCATTCCATAAAGACCTACTTCGTCAACCGAAAGTAACCCTTGAATAACCAGCGTACCTATTGCCATTATTACGGTTGACCCGACCACACCTATAAGTAAATGAAAACTACCAGTAGCCGAAGATTTTCCCATCTCTAAAGCTCTACTCATCAAGCCACCTGAAACGTTGAAGTCTATAGACTGAGACTGTTTTTATAGGCTTTTGAAATAACCTCCAAATCACGCAAACCATCTAACCCAGAAGGAAAAGGATCGAAATCATTTTGCAAACAGTCGACAAAGTATTGCAATTCACGATAATGAGGCATATTAAAACTAGATATCCCCTTGGTTAACATCTGAGCCAACGCATGCAAAGTTGGAGGAGGCATATGCTCTACTGTAGCATGGCGAACACTCCCCAGTAGGTCTAGCCGAAGCAAATACTCCTGAGAATACCAACCTACATCTATAGTGGCCAACGTACCTGAAGAAAATCTTGCAAGACATACCGCCGAATCCTCAAAATCCATATTATAACGATAACCAAAGCGTCCCTTAATGTCAACAACTTCGCCAAACAACATACGCATGAGATTAATAATATGGCAACCCAAATCAACCAAAACACCACCACCAGTTAACTCAATATTAAACCACCAGTCCGGAACAGGCGAAGGCGAATGCCCATCAGCACGATGCACAAAAGGTCCAGAACAAACATAAGTAGCATGAGCACTCTCGACATCACCTAACAATCCATTCGCCACGTCATCTTTTAGCTTAAGAAAATGCTGATTAAACCTCATGGGATAACCTATCATCAACTTAACAGAATACCGCTCTGCCGAAGCAATCACTTCTTTAGCTTCATCAACAGTAACCGCGATTGGCTTCTCCAAAAAAATATGCTTCCCAACTTCCGCAGCTTCACGAGTACATCTTAGATGCAAATGAGTAGGCAACGCTATCAAAACAGCATCTACATCTGAACTCCTAAGAAGCTCTGAATAGTTGACATACAAATTTTTTATACCAAACCCTTTTGCCCTATCAAGAGCAGATTTTGACGAATCTGCCACAGCAGTCACTTCAACGTTTGGAAGCATCAATGCATGCTTCAAATGCAATTGACCTATCCCACCAACGCCAATCAAACCTAACCTAATAGTTTTCATACCGAAAACCTCATTCTAACCCAAGCCGTCTACCCATACCAACCTTAACCAAAACACGCTTCACGCGACCCTTAGACTTCATTATAAAAGTAATCCTTGGATAAAGCGCTCTATAAAATTCGATCTCACCACCCTTAGCCACATAAGTTCGCGTACCAACACCCTCACGTTCAGCTAATGCAATATAAGAAATTTTATCAGGGTTTAATCCGGCAATTCTCGCAGCTACAACATCTAGAGCAACAGGATCTTTACTAGCCATTACTAACCCTATCTTGCGAGGTTGAACTCCAGCAGCAACGTTACAATCAATTAAAGTTAAATCAAAAGGCATCGCTTTGTTTAGTGCCACGATGACATTGCCAAGGTCATTGTGATACTTGAATTTTTTTTGATAAGGGTTGCATCCAAAAATGTTTTTAAGTGCACAAGTAAGTTTGATTGGGTCAACTGTATATTTTATATGAGCTACATTGATCTTTAGATCAGCATCAGCTATCGTTTTTGGCAACAAAAAATTGTAGTTACGACCATTACACGAGACATCTATACCATTGCTAGAATCTTCTGAAAGGTTAACTAGTCGCACGTTTTTTTCTTTTGCAAGTTTCTCATAACCCAACATTCGAAACGCATATTTGCACCGCATTGCTGAGGCATCAGATTCTATAATAGCGATATCTATATCGTAGCCGATACGTTGTCTAAGCACGTCAATAAGGGATGATATAAAAAAGGGATCGGTAGTTTGACCTGTTGTGCAGTCCCAGTAATAACATAAATTCGGTTTAATCACAACCCGTCGAACACCAGTGCCAAATGAATAATCGATAAGATTTATCGACTGTACAATTGCATCCTGTAAAGGGTTATTGGTGTTCTGCGGTATTGTTACAAGACTTACAAAACTCATTTTTAGAGACTTCCAAAGAAAAAACCATTAACAAAATAATGAATTAAAAACAGGTTAAATATAGCTAAATGAGAGGAAAATCTACTATTTAAACACTTAAAAGAAAAGTTAATGAAATATACTAAGTGTTTTCGAAACAATCGAGTATGATATGAAAAGAATTTTCTGCAAAATCCCGTGGGGTGCAGAAATAATATGTGAAAGATATAGAAGCAGTTCTGCACTAAAAAAATCCGTACGCATCGCTTTTAAAAAGCACGCCTTCGCTGTATCTTCATCCCCGAGATCTCTATAAGCCTCTCCAATCCTAAGAAACAGATTACCCCGTTGGCGCCTAGATAAATATTTACCGTATTGAACTAGGAAATAGCGCCTAATAAGTATGCGATCTAACAACCAACCGTTACGGTCGCGACAAATCGTGTTTTTTCCGTGAATACGATATTTTGCTAAAGACTCAGGAACAAAAAGGAAATCATGCAAATACCCCATATCAACCATGAATTGGTAATCACTTAAGTACCTCAAGGTAGCGTTAAAACGTAAATCCTGACAAAAATCACGTTTAAAAATCAAACTTTGTCCAAAAATATAGTTTTCATGGATTAATTCACGATATATTCTACCATTTACAGGTTTATTGCTACGTTGATTTAATTCAGAAAAATTTTTCCCAACTTCATTCCCTTCGGCATCAATGATATCACCTTCAGACCAAACAAGCATATCTTCGTTCTTTCGCAGAACCTCAAGTTGCAGCTCCAACTTTTTTGGAACCCAAAGATCATCTGAACCGATAAAAGAAATAAACCTACCCTTCGCAACATCCAAAGCATGGTTTACAGTTTTAGCAATACCCATGTTTTCCTTATGAAAAAAAGCATGCACCCGATTATCCTTAGCTTGATAGTCAAGTATAATTTGTTTTGAGCCATCTGTTGAGCAATCGTCAACTATTATTAATTCCAAATCAGAGAATGACTGCTTAAGAACACTTTCTATCGCTTCTGAGATATATCGTTCATGATTAAACGAAGCCATCAGTACACTGACTAAAACCATAGTTCACCTACCCAGAGAAGTTTAGTCGCTGAAAAACTTGGATGAAAACAAAAAGAACCGTTTACATTGACTTTCCAAGACTTGCCAAAAAAGCCTTCACCGTTGGTTAAAGCAAGGATTAAAAAAAGAAAAGAATTAGCACAAAATCTCCCCGTCAAAATAGTTTTGGTGTAGAAATGCTTAGCTAACTCTTTTTGTTTAAGCCCAGAATAGGCATGCCCAATCTTATAGTAGATATCCACCGCTGCTTGATTAGAAATAATCGTTTTTGTAGGCTTCTATGAGACTCTTACGTAACAGGATACAATCTTTAAACCACAAATTTAGGTTTTTATGTTATATTCTCGCCATGAATTCTATACTTCGTCAAAGGATCAGAAATGAAAAGAAAATCATGCTTTTTGGATAATTCTATAAAAAAAAATTGATGATCATAACATATTACAGGTTTTCACTAAAAGCAAATTCCATATCGAACTTTGTCTTTAACAATATACTTTGACCTAAATAAAATCCGCAATCAACAATTCTTGAAAAATATGCCCACTTCACCTCGATAGAGAATACAAAAACTCAGTCGTTACCTGACCAGTTAAGATTCTGCTACTATCGACAATTTGACCTTCAGACCAGAATATTTTATCCTCATTGCTTTCCATGACAGATAGCTGTTTCTCTAATTTATTGGGCAACCAAGCATCGTCTGAACCAATAAAGATCAGATATTTGCTAGTATCGTTTTTTAAAGCGTCATTTGCGCTACGAGTTATACCACAATTTTTTGTATGAAAAAACGGACGTACCCTTGAATCTTTGGCTTGACAAGCCTCAATTATTTGTCTAGAACGGTCTGTTGAGTTATCATCGACTATAATTAGTTCCAAATCAGGGAATGTCTATTGCAGTACGATAGCAATGGTTTTGGAAATGTATTTTTCATGATTATAAGATAACATAGAAACTGTTACTAAAACCAAAATTTTTCCACCGAAAAAAAGGTAGCTTAAGGGATTGAATATTTGTTTAGAACTTAGATAACCATCTGGTAAAAATCATACATAACTGCACTTGCGCCAAAATTTTCTTTGCGTTTAATCAAACCTAAATTCAATACTTGACCAAACTTTTCAGTAGATATGCCAAAATCAAAGTATCGTTTGCCCTTATAGTAATCGTTGATTAAGTAATCTTCTATAATATCTTGCGCACCAAGATTCCAACCTTCCACCGAGTTCGAGGCGTACTGCATGTGAGCAACATTTCGGCTTTCATACACAATAACACCAGCAAGCATCACACTGTCTTTGAAAGAGCCAAAAAGTTTAATGTTATTGGGGAAACGTTCAGCTAAAAGCGTGATTTCTTCGGCAGTATGCACTGGTTTTACTCCATGGCGCTTAACCAAGTTTTCCTCTTCAATTTTCATGAATGCATTAAAATCAAGACTCTGCTGCACCTGTAAATTATTCCGTTTAGCTTTTCTAATGTTATCTCTTCTATTGCCAGCAAACTTTGTTTTATTAGAAAGAGATATACAGGACGATACATTTCGAGCTATCAATTTAGCATTATTTATGAATAACGCATAGAGATCCTCTTGGGCAGGAACCGTATGATAGATGCAGGGAACTGGTTTATAGGTCAACTCACTTATTCCTTGATTACGGCAGTATCTAAGGAGCGCCTCGAATACGCCTAGCATAAGCGCAGTCTTCATCGAGTTATTTGAAATAACTCCTCCAAAGGTTAATCCTCCGTGACTTTGCAGGGTCATATTTGCCAAGTTAGCGGGTAATACTGCGACTAACCGGTTATTATTGAAAAATAGCAAGGAGTTATCTTTAAATCGGTTTTTATGGTATTCCATGTAATTTCTGTAGAATAAAAACACTCCATTTTTTGATTGCGATATAAAATTGTCCCATTCTTTCCTGTAACCAGAGGAATAAACTACAACTTCAATGGCGGCAGCCCTATCGTTAGCTACCATAATTTCTACACCTATTAAACGGATTAAATCATAAACACGCAATCTACAACTATCTTGAACATAGATACATCCCGTCAATTGTTAAGATGCGATTATACTGCTTCTTTTCCTTCAAAGAAAATATCTGTTTGTTTATTTTGTAGTTGCTTTGCAGGGTTACCAACATAGATTCGACCTTCTGAAACATTATTGATCACTACAGCACCAGCACCGATGATACAGTTTTTTTCAATCTTTACTTTGTCGATAATGCAACTATTTACTCCTAAAAAACAGTTTTCACCAATTTCACAAAAACCTGAAATTGCAACGTGTGAGGCAATAAAACAGTTATCACCAACTATAGTGCGATGCCCCACTGAACTACCGCTCCAAATCGTTACGTTATCCCCAATTGCTACGCCTCTTTGCAGGGTTACATTCTCTAAGATAAAGCAATTCTTACCGATTGTAACGTTTGTTCCTACGTATGCTTTTGGGCTGATATAGGAACAGAACGTGTAACCCTTTTTTTTAACTATATCAAAGAGTTTACAACGTAACCTGTTAAGGTTTGTATAGGATACTCCAACAAACGCTTCATGTTGATTCGGGGCAAAATAAGCTTCAACCTCTTCTAGGGGAACAACAGGCAATCCAAAAAGGATTTGATGGCGCTTAAATGCGGTTTCAGCACTAAACCCCACTACTTTGTAAGTCGTGTCTTTGCTAAAATAGTCATAAGCTAATTCTGCTGTTTCACCGTCACCGATAACAACAAGGTTTTGTTTAATCCCAACCATTAATTGCTAACCTCTTAAACTCATCGTAGTCCCTGATATAGTCTGATTCATCGTAAAGCTCAGAAACAAGAGAAAGCGCTACTGAATTTGAAGAGAAATTTGTTAATTCTCGCCAAATCTTCGGAGGAATATAAACACCATAGTGCGGTCTGTTAACAAAAAATGAATTTTTCTCATAACCATCGTCCACAACTATTTCAAAGCTGCCACTTAACGCTATCACCATCTGATGTAATGCTTTATGGGCATGTCCACCACGTGTAGCACCTGCAGGAACATCGTAGAGGTAGTATACTCTTTTTATTTTAAAGGGTAACTGACGGTTCTCTTCGATAAAAGAAAGGTTACCTCTATAGTCAATCACTTTTGGAAAATTGATGATTTTACATTCGCCGATTAAAGCACATTTTTCAGTTAACAAAAACCCACAACCCTAAAAAAGGAACAAATAAAACATTAGAACGTCATTAACATAGTATACACAAAACAACATATTTACTTTTTCAATGCACCTAATTTGTTAGCGCTTGATTGTTGACATTTCATAACTATGAATGATAGTTAAGAAACGTTCACGATTTAATTTCGTTGGAAACAAGTAGAATGCAATAGGCAAATTAACTTTTATGAATTTATTTTTCAATTCTTCAGGTGAAATTACGGCTTTACTCCAGTGAATGACTCTGTTTTCCCATATAAATTTGTAATTCATCAAACCCCAAACAGAAGCTTCCAAGATACCTAAAATTGCGGCAACATTCTTTTTTTGTATATTGAAAAAACTCATAACAGCAGTATGTAATATGTTAAACATCAAAGCTTTAGATAGATCCATTTTTTTATAGTAGACATCAAAGAGTAAGACGATGTTTGATTTGAATAGGTTATAGGTTGTAAACCTGATTTTCCATACATTGGTTGCACCACTGATATGAAATACTTTTGAGTTAGAAACAGTTACAACTTTTTTGCCGGCTAGTATTGTTTTTAAAGATAGTAAAGTATCATCGTAAAAAAAGGGAATCCGGTCATCAAAAGCGCCCATCACTTCCAAGATTTCCCTTCGTATAATCATAGAAGCACCGCAAACAAAAGAAACTTCAAAAGTTTGTTTATAAAGTGACGTATCAGGTTTACCTTCAAAAAGACCATACTTTTTCAGGAGATAATTGCTAAATAGCCAACCTGCTGTTTGAATTTTCTCACCATCTATTGTGTAGATTAAACTTTGGGCTATACCAATAGTCGAGTCATTTTCCATTGCATTAACTAATTGCGTTAACCAGTCAGATGCAACCGTTGTGTCATTGTTCAAAAAAACAATGTATTTACCGCTTGAATGTTGAAAACCAATATTGTTACCACCACTAAACCCAAGATTTTCCTTGTTTTGAATAATCCGTAGTCGAGGATTGCCGCCAAAGTAGGTTTCAGCCAGTTTTAGGCTTTTATCCGTTGAGGCATTATCAACTAGTATTAGCTCGTAATTTGAATAATCGTTTTTTAGAACCGAAGCAAGACAGTTTAAGAGATAATTTTCACCGTTATAGTTTAGCACTACTACGGACACAAGCGGAGTGGTATGTTTCAAAATTTATTCTCCACTAAAAGTTTTTTTAAATTTAGATAAATCAAGTATAGGTGAATATTGAACGCCTATATGTTTGTAGAGCACCCATTTTAATCCAATAATATTACCAAGCAGTATACCTTCTATTTTTCTTAGATTATAGGGAAAATTTGAAGACATATACTTTAAACTATGAGCTAAACGTAAAAGATCAGCCCTAAATTTTGTAAAAAGCGATAACTGTGGTTCATCACGATACAACCGATAGAAGAGCATTTCAGCCTCAATAGCCCAAAGCAAATCTGTTCTGGGAGAAAGGAAATCGCGACTCGATGTTCTACCATGTACAATATGGTAAACCTTTACGTTGGGGCTAAAAATCATTTTTAGGCCACGCTTCCAAATTAGCCAGCCTAACACCATCTCCCAAGCACAGCCTAATATCCAGTCACCACGTAAATTGATACTTCTTAAAACTTCACCCTCGACGGCCATGGATGGCCCTCTTAGCAGAGCCTTCGTTGACCCTCGTCTTCGCCAGTAAACGTTGTTTCCACGCTCATATACAAGACCAGATGTAGCGATACAATTTTTGTAGTCTTCAAGCCCATTTAAGGGATGACCGAAAAGTGCAAATTCATAGGGGGATAAAACACTGGGGATCTCTTTTTCTTCAACTACTTGAAAGTTACCAGTATTGAATAAAACTGAAAAAGCATCACCAGTAACGCCGGTGATCTGTTTAGTTTTAAAGAGTTTCACTGTTTCCTCTAACCAATCAGGAGCGGGAATAGCATCATCATCAAGAAAAGCAACTATATCGCCTGTGGAATATTTTACTCCCAAAAAATAGGCATCAACAATGAAACCAGATGTTTGGCGAACAGTTGTTATTTTCATTTTTTCTGAACCTTTTCTTAGCAGATCTTCTGTTTCATCACCTGAAGGTTTCACTACGACTACTAAGTCAAAATTGCGGTATGTTTGCTGTTCGAAGGCGGCAAGTAAGTATGAGAGAATGCCTGCCCGTTTGTAAGTAGGAATAACCACTGTTACAGAGTGATACTGGGAAAATGTATGGTTGGGCACCATATACAAGACCAATTGTTACTGTTTTGACGTTTAGAACTTAGGGTACATAGCGAACTTCGGTAGCGCCATTAGAGTAAACAACACTGGTTTGATTAACTAATCTTGGAATCGTTCCGTTTGAAGTTTGAGGCTCAAAGTTGATGCTTATGTAGCTTAGGTACACAAATTCGCCTGAAACAAGCGGAACCGTTGGGGTCAACTCTTTTATGTAGCCCCGATAAATAAGCCCATAGGCAGGCAAAGCCGTGTATAAAGCATTGTCGCCTACAAGGTTATACTCGTAGGGCACATAAGATGAAATCCATTTTGCACCATGTACACTATATGATTCAATGAAGCCTAAAGACCCATAGAGCAGCGTTGGATTCATACGGTAACCACTAAGCGGAACAGACCAACTTTCTGTTCCAGCAACTTCATAAACAAAGTTTGTTTGAAAAAGGAAATAAGGTGTAACCACCATGACTGCAAGCACTAAACAAGTTAATTCCGTGTTTCGTTTAGAAATATATCCAGCAACCATCCAGATACCAATGGCACAAAAGGGCGCCAATATCATTAGTAAAATGTGGTAAAACCGTGTCATCGACAACGCATTAGCTAATCCAGGAACCAACAGTAACAGTATAAGTAAAACAACTGTTAACATACTAAAAATAGCGTAATCTCGTGAAAACCGAAAAGGAATCTTTTTCCTAAATAATCCAATAACGCCTAAAACGATAAATATTTGCGTTAAATAAGCAACCCCTCGGCTGATTGCGTTAAGAAATGAAGGAGACTCAGCTAAACCTAACCCGGATAATACTGTTATTCCTCGAGAAGCCGGATTAAAAAATTCACCTAATTGAGCACTTATGTAACCAGTGAAAGATATAAAAGAATCAAAAACAACGGCTCCTGACGAATAAATGTACCAAAGAAACATTGCTACAAAAAAGAATACGATCATGCTCAACTGGAGATTAAAGCTGGGTCGCTTAAGATAAATAGCCGCAGTTATCCAAGCAGCAAATATTAAGAACAAGAAAATTTCTGCGAGGGCATAATGAGAGAATATTAAGCCAAAACTAAAAATGGCAAATGCAACAAATTTACCTTCATGCTTAACATTTTTGTTTAGCAAAGTTAATAGGAGCAAAACGAAAAAAAGTTCACCAATCATTTGGCGGTTGAGTGCAAGCATTTCTGTAAAAAAGGTTGATTGAGCCATAAAGAGAAAAGCGGCAATAAAAGCAAGTTTTTTATTAATGTAGGGTTGCCAGAGTTGATACAATCCTACAGGGACCAAGGCGAAGATAAGTGGGTATATGATTTTATAAACCCATGTTCCGTCAATGCCAAGCATACTCGAATAAACCGTTGGCAAAACGGTGATGCTTAGCATTGCGTTGTATCTGCCGTAGGCTTCGTCCGAGGGAATAGAAAAAGTTGCGTTCCAGTGTCCAGCTTGGGCGGTGTTTTGAAATACAAAAAGCTCAACGGGTGAGTCGCCGCCATAAGGAAGTATATAGTTAGAGACTAACGAGACATGCATCAATAATGCGATGGCAATCATGAGTATGGCAAACGCATAAAATTTGGTAGACTTACCGTAAAATACACCTACAGCAAACAGAACAGCTATGGAAATTATAGTGATAAGTAAAATAATGTTGTTACCAGTGCTGTTTAGGTAATAAGCTCCGATTATACTAAGAACCGGAATTAACACTAAAAGCAACGTTGACCGGCTAAATTTAAGACCCGGTGCTTGGATTATGGGTCTTTTTCTTTTCTGTTGTAATTGGACAAAACCGGCACCGATTATTATCAGAGTGTTAATGAATAACGAAAGCGGCATGGTCGAAAGAGGAAAACTTAAGTTCAAGAGATAACCGAATTGGTTAAAAATTAAACCTGAAAACATCAAAAAAACAACGCTAAAACCAACTGAGTAAAGGACAGATTCAATCATATTGAGGCTATCGAGTTTTAAAAGCCTGACTAATATGTAACCTGGAATAAACGTTAGGTATCCAATGCCTATAATGGCTCTTGCAAGTGGATAATTCAAAAACAGCGTTAAGTACAGAATAACTTGTAGAACTATCACTATGCCTAGAAAATGCTGAGAAAGATAGTTTTGATTGCTACTCATACTGCTTGCCAGCTTCAATTTTTACTTATAGAACGATAGAGCTCTAACATTTTTGGGGCCACAGTACGAATATCATAATCTTGCACTGTATAGGCACCGTTGCAGGCGATTCTTTGACGGAGCTCAATTTTCTCTATTGCATCTACCAGTTTCTCGGCTAAGTCGTCTTCGTTATTGGGATCAAAGAGTAAGCCATTTTCTCCGTGGTTGACTATTTCTTTAAGCACCCCAAAATTAGGGACAACAACAGCTAATCCAGCTGCCCAAGCTTCTAGAGTTGCAATATAACCAAAGTTGTTGGCGACAAAAATATCACTTTTCCAGAGGTAGCTTCTAACGTCAGTCTGTTTACCGGCCATACAGACAGAGTTCTCAATACCCAATTCTTTTACTAACTGCTTTAGGGGATCGTACATTCGTCCGTATCCGACTATTATTAACTTTGCATTAGGTAATTTCGCGGTTACTTTCTTAAATGCTCTAAGTATCAAATCGGGTTTTTGGACTGGTTCAAGTCTGCCAACATATATCACAGTAGTTTCATGAGAGGTTGTTGTTTTCAGATTTTTATAATATTGTTTGTCTAAAAAGTTTGTAATTAAATAGCTTTTTTTACCCAATCCCATACGTCGAAGTGTATTTAGA
>Ga0172382_10007855_pt1 | contig 15026 bp, 12 predicted proteins | sample Leawel138RmetaG_FD_122245 | JGI IMG/M metagenome (GOLD analysis project Ga0172382, IMG submission 122245) | Leachate microbial communities from a municipal landfill in Southern Ontario, Canada - Leachate well 138R metaG | ecosystem: Engineered > Solid waste > Landfill > Unclassified | place...
CCCGCTTATCGCACAAATACCGTTGAATGAGCATATCCGTGAAAGTTGTGATGAGGGGTCGCTTGATACCCTTTTTCAGAATGGCCAAATACAAAAAGTATTCTCCAGCCTGGCAGAGAAGGTGTTGGCATACCGGTGTGCATAATTGCATGGTTTGAAAACTATCAGAACAGTTTTGAGGATACAATAAAGATGACAAGTCCCACACTGCTCAGAAACGTATAGAACATAGCACGTTTCTCTTTCACCCCTCCCTTTAAAACAAGGGTATAGGCAATGATCTCCTCGCCAAATTCGTGAATGCCTATTCCCGATTTTTGTAGAGAGTGAATATTCCCAATCCATTGATGAGTGCTGCCAGCACGGCGAATAGAGCGATCCAGAAAAATGTATCGTTATCAAACTTAAACATATAAAATGTATGATAAGGATTTAATGATTTGATGTGCCCTTTGAGACTGATATGCTGATCATCCGGCTGAATATCAGGTTGTCTGTCACCTCTTCCGGAAATTTAATCTCTTTTACAAAGACACTGGTACTTACCGCAAATACATAAGTGCAGCTCCTTTTATCAACAAATATATAAAATAAAATGAACGTATGTTCATTTTAAATAGGTTAAATTCCATTAATCCGACTTTTCATCCTATTGCATTGCAGGTGTCGGATCTTGTGCATGGTAATACAATTGGGGTTGTTTTTCGTAAACTTCCTCCATAAAACATTCATCTGCGGAATCTGCGTTTCCGTGATACGGTTTCTTTATTCAGCTGAACAATATCCTCAGAATCACAATTGCGACAATGTCTCGCTTGTTTCAGGGTAGTCATCGTCTCGTTGCATTTGTGGCATTTATACCAAAAGTCCTCGATAACATAATTCCCTCCCTCCATAAGAATGGCCCTACTTTCAACAAATGCTTTTGCCACTTTTTTCCTTGCCTGATTGATAAGCCGGGTAAAGGTAGGCCGGGAGATATCCATTTTTTCAGCCGCTTCTTCCTGGCTGAGATCTTCGTAATCAACCAACCTGATCGCTTCAAACTCCTCAAAGAGAAGAGTGACCGATTCCAACTGGCGAAGGGGGATGCCGAATGGCTTGTACCCATCCATCGGTGGCGGCATCATAATTTTTCTATCTCTTACCTTGTTAGGCATAAAATTTTAGTTTTTTAATCCTGTCCACCTTACGTATTCATCTGTTCAGTTTGTAAGTGGCCCAATTTGGTTGTTTATATAATTATCCTGTAATTTCTCCACTACAAAAGTATAAAATAAAATGAACATGCGTTTATAATATACTTGTTTTACCTTTCATTAGGGTCTGCTGAAAAATTCATCAATTTCCATTGCGATGATTACTGGATATCTTCAGTATTGAACCGGGCAACACTTTTCCCTTTAAATTGGCTGAAGATCAATTTGAGATTAGTTTATACTATTCATATTTGTATTTTACTGACAATATGATTCTTAATTAAAATAATAATGAAAACTATTTAATGTCTTAAAAGGAAATAACATCGCCTGTTTTGGGTAATCTTATATCGAATTTTTCAGAAAATTGGACCAATGCAGGGAATGCCGTACAATGTGAAGGAATCACATGGGTTATCTTGTGATCCAAAAGATATTGGATGGTCTCCATGGTCTGTCTGTCTTTTTTTTTCAGATGGAACCCTCCCATGATACCATAGAGCCTGTTTTCATTGGTTACTTTTTTTGCATGTTCCAGGGTGTTGACAATCCCGGCATGTCCGCAGCCGGTAATGACAAAAAGACCCTGTTCTGTTAGAATGGCGACCGCGCTGTCATCCGGCACAAAATCGGGTATACCGTCTTCCAACGAGAAAGCTGTGCGGGTTGACTCAAAACCGGTAATTCTCGGGATCTCTCCCAGAAACAATATTGTGTCACTGATTTTATAAGGTTTATCAGTGGTAACAAGATCGAATTTTTTTGCTGTTTCTTGGTAACTCTGTTTTAACCCAAGATAGGAATGGTCTGCATTTCTGTATCTCTTTATAAAACAATCCGGGTGACAGACCAGTTTACCCCCGGGAAGATGTGCCAGCCCGTCGCCATGGTCAAAATGTCCGTGACTGAGAACGATCACGTCAATATCAGCCATATCTATCCCCATTATAGATGCGTTAAGCAGAAAAAGATCGCTTTGCCCCGTGTCAAATAGGAGACGCGTTCCCTTATGTTCAATAAAATAGGACAGTCCGTGCTCCGCAGTGGTATTTCTACCCGGGTAGTTGTCTGTCAGTATAGAAATTTTTATCATTTTTTTGAGCAAAAATAATCAAAATATTTCGGATTGAGCATCTATAAAATAGATCAAAATGGTCACTCCAGGTTAATGCCTATGTTGTATAGGAGGCTATTTTACAACAACAATCCCCTGAGCTCGGGGATTGTTGCAGTACTAAAGAATGGGAAATTCACTATTTTCCCTCATGTTCTTTTTCAACGTGCTAAATCTTTGTAAATTTAAATCCTCTCAGATTAAAACCAGCACCTTCAATATAAAATTTCATCCGGTAGCGTCCTTCCGACAAGTTGTTTAAAACCAGTTTAGGGTCGGAAATATAACGCCAGCTATTCCAGCTGCCATTATTGGGTACAATGATTTTCCCCGTAATATCCTGACCGTCTAACTCTAGATGGAAAGCTCCCGTAGTAGCATTCGCGGAAAGATTAACCTCAACTTCATAGCTACCCGCATCTTTTACCTCCAACGTATAGATCAACCACTCTCCTTCATTTGTGTATCCGATATTTGTTCCGTCACCTTCGATATCCACCTGGGCGCTTCCGGAATCACCGTTATCCCTCCTATAAGTATTGCCCCTTATAGTAGCATCGTCATGAAAAGCGTTACCTTCACCCCCGGTATCGAAATTGGCAGCAAGCAATTCGTAAGGTGCGTCAGCAGACAGGATGTGTGGCCCTTTAAACGGTCGGCTGTAGGCCGCGTCAATCTTCACCTTTCTAATAATATCTCCTGCCTGATAAGTAATATTCGTGACCCCTTCGCCTACCACGGAGATCTCTCCGTTCTCATTTACAGTGGCAATATTTTCATCCTCTGAAATCCATTTGTCCGCAGGTATATCATTGGCATTCTCCGGCACGAGAGTAACAAATATGGTTTTTGAAAAACCCGGGAACATTTCAAGGGTAGTTTCACTCAATACCACATCTTGAAGCAGCACCCTTTTTACCGCGGTCAGCGGCACTCTCGTTTCAATATCTCCACTTCGTACAACGATATAGGTGTTTCCTTCTCCAACCACAACTACCAAGCCATTATTGTTCACCGTTGCGATATCGGTATCCTCACTCGACCAGCCATATGTATAAGTTCCGTCGGTCGGACTTGCGATAAGCTGAATCTCTTCCCCTACAAATAAATTCAGGGAAACTATATTCACGGATATGTTTTTCTCGACTTCAGTTCTTACATATTCATTGTCACATGAATTGCACAATGAAAGTAAAAAGAGGACAACTCCGTATTTAAAAAATGAAGTTCTCATTATTTTATCTGTTAAATTTTAACTTAATCAATTATTTAAATTTCTCTCAAAAGGAAAGAGTTATCCGTTGATTCACAACCCTTCTTCATTCTCTTCATCCTGATTGAACTGAAGGCGTAACTCCTCTCTGACTTCATAGGTTTTATTTCCGGATTTATACTCATATTTCAAGCGAAATGTTTTATAAGTATTAAAACCATCATCCTCGATGAAGAAAATATTCGAATAATAAGAGTCGTTATCCCTCTGCGTAACCTCCACGTTTTTATATGACGAGATTGTAACCTTATTTTCATCGTCCATCGTCAACAAGACAGCAAATTTGCTAATCTCTTTTTCATTACCGGCTAAAATTCTTACCTGGTTGTTACTGATTGGCTGCACCACTTTTGTTCCCGGCATTTGCAGTTCGTATGTCGCTCCTATTTCACTGAGCTTCGCGTTCATATTATAAGTTGTTTTTCCACCACCTTCCGCCCAACGATTTTTAATTTCCACATTATATATGATATAACTCCTTTCGGGATTTACTTCATAAGCAGAATAGGATTCAACTCTGAGGGCAAAAGCATATTTCCGGTCGGGAGACAACCCATCGGGACGTATACGGACAGGCAACCTACCGCTTACTTTCCCTGCAGGTATCGTAAATCCATAGCTGTCGATGCTATAATTTTCTTTGGGTAGAGGCAATACATATTTTGTCTTGTCTACATCAAAATTTATCCTATTATACTCATCAATAAAATAGTTGTCTTCCACCAATGTAACATTGATATCTTTTGTTGTAGGGGTCGTGCCTCCCAAAGATGCTGAAATATATCCTACAGTCTCACCACCCAAAGAGTGATATTTACTGGATACATTTCCAGTGCCGCTTATTAATGCGAAAACATTCTTATATTGTTCTTTCTCAAAAACTTCATCCCTGTCGCATGAGCTAAACGCCAGCACTAAAGAAGTGAACAACAGTATTTGCATTTTTTTCGGCATGTTCATAAAGTGAATATTGTTTCTATTCCACCTTACGCTTCTGTATGTTTTCTCTGTATGTTTCATTTGAGTCAATTTTTTTAATTAATCTTCCCAGCCGGGATTTTGGTCTAATGAGGGTACTATCCTTACCTCGTTTAACGGCAGCGGCAGCAGTACCAAGCGTTTATTTACGATGCGGGAGCCTATTCGAGATGTATTTGGAATGACCCGAGAGTAGAAAGTCTCTTTTGTCCCCTCCACATTCATACCCTTGACAGGCATACTTTCCGTGGCTTCGTAGATGCCCCATCTTCTGACATCGTAATAACGTCGATTTTCGAAGAGAAATTCTATCATCCGCTCGTTCTCTATCATACTTTGAACCGTCGTCTTATCTTCACTACCATTTAAACCGGGCAATCCTGCGCGATATCGAACCTGGTTGAACGCTTTTTTTATCTCTTCCATGTCTCTTGAGAAGGTTTGTTGTTTCCCGCCGAGCTCAATTGTGTAGGTCCCATCAAGATTATTCAAGGCTTCTGCGTAAGAGAGCAGGATCTCGGCGTACCGGATAATTGGAAATGCCTTGTCCATTCTTCGCGCGTTATCGCCGCTCCAGGCATCATCAACATGAATGAATTTCTTGATCACATATCCTGTGATCGGATAATCATTTACCGCACTCACACCTCCTTTTCCGTCAGAAGAATCATAATAATAGGTGATGGTTTGGTTATACTGTCCGGAAGAAGTGGACGAGGTCATGGGCCAAAAACACTCACTAAACCCGACAGATGCATAAAAACGCATTTCACGATTATTATACATGTTATAGACACCTGCGTTGAGTCTATATCCCGAAAAAGTTTTCACACTGTTTGTAAAGCCTGTTTCGGAATAAGGATATTGCGAACTGGCGTTGTCGATGGTACGCCCGTCAGCCATTGAATAGGCATCTATCACCTTCTGTGTCACACACATGCCATTCCATCCGCTTAGATGCTGAGGAAAAGCCATTTGTGTATTATTTCTGATCGCAGCGCTCCTTTTCCCCCATACATATTCAGGATTGACAGGTATGACCGATTCTCCGGTGAACATATAGGAGTATGATTTGAAATGGTCTATTCCTGCGGCTCCGTTTGGATACTCTTTGTAATAGTCCGGGTCGTAAGTGACTCCCTCCGGTAGCGCAGGAGTATCCGAGTCGGCTGCTACGGTATGGAGCCTATATACTTGTCCGCCGGCTCCCTGCATTTCCATTACTCTTTTCGCGGCAGCCGCTGCTTTAGCCCATCTCTCTTCATCATAGGTCTGTTGAACATAAAAAGCCCCATCTGTTGAACGCTTCCAATTGCCGAATGTCCGGCGGGCAGCCTCTCCTCCATTATACAACGGGCTGGCGTGATTCAGGCGGATACGCGCTATCAGTCCGTATGCTGCCCCTTTTGTAGGAATACCAAACTGCATCAACGAGGTCGTCAGGGGAAGATACAGTGATGCTTCTTCCAGTTCATCGCAAATATATTCAACCGCCTCGTCATATGTGCACCTTGGACGGTCGTAATAAGAGAGCTGTTCATTGGAGTCCATGATTTCATCTCCTAAAAGGATAGGTGGCCCAAAATCAACCAAAATGTTATAATAGGCATACGCCCTGATAAATCGGGTGGTTCCAAGTATCTCAAACCGTTCTTTGGTTGTCATATCCTTAGCCTCGTCGATCCTGTTGAAAATAGTATTGCATTTGCGGATAATCATATAAAGATTTCCCCATGTGTTAAAAGAACGCAAACTGCTTGGTGTGACTTCTCCTAATACGAAGCTCATCCCATTATAATTATGAGTAGTGGAAAGGAAACTGGTGAACGCCTCATCGGTCGCCAACGGTCCCGGTGTATAATTATTTTGAAGTAGATTTCCTTCATCCGGGAACAAGTTTGCCGCACCCCACATATATGCCGTTATGTAACGGCTACTTGCGAAAACAGAATCCAATTTTATTTCGTCGCTGAAATACTCATCGATACTGAGATAATCGCTGCAAGAGAAAAATGACAAGAGAAGCACCAATAATGACACAAATGACGTGGAACTCTTCTTAATGAATATCCCAAGCCGATTATTACGATTTAACGGGCTGACATCTTCTACCCTTAAACCCTCTTTATATAAATTCACTTTATTCATTGCTTGATTGTTGTTTATAAGTTAATATACATTTGAAGAGCATAAGTGGTTGGAATAGGATAAACTTCCCCATTACGGTGCGCCTGTTCCGGGTCAAACAGTTTTACTTTGTCCCACAGCAAGAGATTATTTCCAATTAGCTGAAAATCAATTGACGCTACCTTTATCTTTCGAAGGAAATCATTCTTCAAATTATAATTAATAGTTACTTCCTGAAGCCGCAAATAACGTGCGTCTCCCTTCCAGAAGTCAGACCTTTGAGAGTTGTTCTCATTATAACCATAAGTGAGCCTTGGGAAACGGGCATTGGGATTCTCCGCATATTTCAAATCAATACCGTTTTGCATGGCGTATTCTTTGGGGATCCAACGGCTCAACGGGTCTTTAGCGATAGTCAGCACATTTCCGTTCACACCTCTGAAGAACGGCATATAGCCTATTCCATTGCTGTTGTAACCCACATGGAAAAAATCCGTTTTTCCGGTACCTTTAAAAAGTATGCCGACGGTAATTTTTTTATATCTGAATTCACCGCCAAATCCATACATCAATAGTGGATAGGTACTATAGGACAATGGCGTCATATCGTTGGAATCAATGACTCCATCCCCATTGACATCGCGGTATTTAATGTCTCCCGGCATCACTTTTCCGAATTGGGCGGGACTATTGTTCACATCATCCCAATCCTTGAATAAACCCAGGGCTTGATAACCGCGGATGGTTCCGTAAGGATAACCTGAGACCTCTTGGTATGGATAGCGGGGGTTCGCCTCTTCCCAGTGTTTCACATTGTTCTTCGAAAAAGTGTAGTTCCCTCTTATAGTGAAACTCACATCTTTATTGATATCATGAGCGAAAGCAATATTTCCATCCGAGCCATAGCTGCTCATTTCGCCGATGTTGCTATAAGGTTTTGTAATCAAACCCGCATAATCAGGAACCTGAACGCGTTGCATGAAAATACCGTCGCGGCGGTCGTTGAATATGTCAACCACCAAGGATAGTTTTTCGTTGAAAAGACGGGTCTCAATTCCCAAATTACCTTTCTTTGCCTTTTCCCACTCCAGGTTATCCGCTCCTATCCTTGACTCTCCTATGATTTCAAATCCGGCTGAAGAATCCCAAGGATATCCATGCCCCATATTGACCATTGTCAGATAGGGGAACCGGGTGGCGCTTATCCTGTCGTTACCCACAGTACCATATGATCCCCTAAACTTCAGGAAGTCGATGAAGGGAAACGTTCTCTGAAAGAATTGATAACCCGAGGGAACCCATCCCACTGCAATTGAGGGGAAAAATCCATACTGCCTTCCCGGCTGGAAGTTTTCTGAACCGGTATATCCAAAATTGAAATCGACCATGTATGTGTCTTTAAAACCATAGGTTAACCGGCTGGACACACCCTGGTACCGCAATGGAATGGCAGTGAGATTATTGGTGGAGTCACTTGCTTTCTTTTCATCGCTAAGATAGTAATACACCAATCCTGAAATCCGATGATCTTCGTTAAATACACGTTCGTAATTTAATGTGGATTCAAAGTGATATTTCCGGTATTGATCTGTACCGCGTCCATAGGTAATTGGACCCTCGGACACTCTTTGAACAGTAATGAGTTTCCCGTCTTTGTCGCGTCCAATCGCCTGAAACAAAGGGGGATTCAACAATCTCATTTCCGAAAAATAACTGTTAATATCATAGGATCCCTGTGCCTTTAATGTCAATCCATCAGTTATCATCGATAGATTTTGGTTAAGCGACAGGGTATACTTTCCTTTAAACGCCTGGTTGAGTCGTCTACCCATATAGTTGATTTGCACGATGGGTGAAGTGAGGGAACCTGTGCCTGACGCAGGATACTGTCCGTTTGAATACATCTTTGGAAGAAGCAGCGGATTCAAATTCGATTGGGCATACCAGATATAATCTGTGCTGGCGACTCCCGGATCTTTTTGTTGGGAAAGGAATCCGTCGGCTCCAAAATAAAGGGTGGTTGACGGAGAAAGCTCCAGATCTAGATTCGTCCTGAAAGAATAGGTATTGTATCCCACATTAGCGGCATACGGACTATTTTTATCCACATTATATGCTGCTGCTTCATTACTCATTCCCAGACTTATAAAATATTTAGCTACTTGGGCGCCACCTCTTGCGCTCACATAATAAGATTGTCTGAAGCCCGTATTATTCAATATCTCTTCTTGCCAATTCACATCGGGATAAAGATCGGGATCCGAACCATCTCGAATAATATCTAACTCCACACCCGTATAAATGGGCGATTCATTCCTGACCGCGCGGGCTTCATTTGCAAGCAGGGCATAATCGTATGCTCTCAAATAATCCGGGGTACGCTTAAGAGTGGAAATTTGATAGTTAACCCTGCCTGTAACGGATAATTTTCCCGGCTGACCTCTTTTTGTAGTAACCAACACAACTCCATTTGCACCGCGTACACCGTAAACGGCTGTTGCTGAAGCGTCTTTTAATACAGAAAAGCTCTCTATGTCCGACGGATCAATTGCGTTTATATCACCTTCCAGTCCGTCTATAAGCACCAAAGCGCTCGAATTGGCTCCAAACGTCCCGATACCGCGTACCCAAAATTCAGAGATATTCCTGCCCGGCTCCCCGCTCGTTTGCATGGATATGACACCGGGAACACGTCCGCCAAGCAAATTGCTTATGGACGATGCCGGCGTTTGCAGCTCCTTCACATCGATACTGGTTACGGCTGCTACGGAAGAGATTTTCCGTTGTGTCCCCAATCCGGTGACAATCACTTCATCCAAAGCTTGGGCAGTTTCTTTGAATTTAATAACAAGGTCTTTCTTCTCTTCGGTTACCAAATATTCAATTTGTTCATAACCGACGAATGAAAAGATAAGCACGTCATTTCTATTCACCTTTATGCTGAATTCTCCCTCTGTATTTGTTGTGGTTCCCACACTGATTTTATCCCTGATATAGACCGTAACTCCAGGTAAGGGGGTATCCAAGTCGTCATAAACAATTCCTTCAATGACAAATGTCTTGTTATCCTGTCTATTCTGCCCATTTAATGAGCCAAACAAGGTGGATACAATTAATAAAATGTATATTTTGTGTTTCATTATACTGATAATATATTAATGATTTAGCAAGGAGAATTATTTAATTGATGGAAAGTTTTCGGAGCCGTTTATTACCGTTATCCCCTACATACACTGTACCGTCCTTGCTGATACCGATTCCTGTAGGCTTGTTGAATAAAGCTTCTTCTTTAGTCCCATCTTTAAAGCCGGCAGTTTGGGGAAAGCCCAATACTGTTTCCACCATTTTTTCGGGTGTGATCCTGCGGATGCAGTGATTCATCTTGTCGGCCACGTAGATATTTCCATCCGCATCGCACATGATCTGGTTTGGCTGATTGAATTGAGCCGTTTCCAGCGGTCCATCCCTAAAACCTCCGCTGGTGGATCCACTCAGTTTTTTAAAGGTCTCATCGGGATTGGTGACATCTATACTGCATATGCTGTTGGCACATACTCCCGCATTGTTGTGGAAAGACATGTAAAGGATATTTGGTTCAAGCGGATTGAATGTCAAGCCGAAATTGTCTCCCTGCACTGTTTTATATATCAATTCCACTTCGTACGATTTGGGATCAATCTTGATGATATCTCCATAATAATAACGACAGTAAATATAACCGTCTTCAGGATTAAAAGCTAAAGCATGCTTATATCCGTTGGCAGGTTTATTCGGATAATCGTCCGGAAATTTAAGTTCTCTTTTACGCGGGCCCCAGAATTCTTTGGGATCCAACGTGTAAATGGAACCTACAGTGGCCTCCGTCGGGAAAGTGATTATTCCGGTTCCGGGATCTGCCACAGGGACGTTGCCTATCAATCCTTTCTCGATGGTTATCAACTCGTTTGCCTCTTGGTCTACCCTGGCCACGGCGTGATAATCTGCGTTTCCTTGATCATCCATGTAGCGGCACATCGCAAATATATTATCTTCCTCGTCCACGCAAACATAACGCGGACTCAATTTAGCTGCGGTCAAATCCCCATCCTGGTAGCCGCTTTCACCGGTTCCGGCAATAGTGGTGACCGTGACGGAAGCGAAGTATCTGAACGTTTTGTCATAGACAACCGAGTCATTTCCAATGGCAACTGAGATCGTGCATGTGTCTCCCGGCAATCGGGGAGCCTGCACATAGATACGAGAGCCGGTAGAGCCAATTACGGGTGCTTTCTTCTGATTAAACCAGACCCTTATTTGTTTTGGATCGGTACCAAAATTTTTTCCTTCCAACATCACTTTTTCCTGGTACCAGCCTGAATCCGGATAGAATCCCATAAGCTCTATCGGCTTCTTGGGATCATATTCTCCTCCCGGAGTTTTTTTGTCATCATTTTCTCTACATGAGAACATGACCAACATGCAGGTGAACAATATGACCCATGTGTTTTTAAAAACATGTTTGATTAATTTGTAGTTGTCCATACTTTCATTTTTTAATTAAAATTTGATTAAAGATTTATCATTATTGTTTATTTGCAGTTATAGGGTAATCGCTCCCTATTATTTTCCTTGATATTTGTTTCAGGAAGGACATAGTATTATCCATCCAACTAAGTTGAATTATGCTCATACTGAGAAAAGCTTTTTTATCACCTTGCCTAACAAGGCATTGTGTGTGAATTACAGTAAAAAATTATACAAAAAAAAAATTCTTTACACAAAAATAGAATAAATAATTCAAAAAATCTATTATTTTTAAAATTATTATCTCTTATATCTATTTATAAATAACCGGGTCGAGGCGAGCTTTATGGCCATCGATCTTTTCCCGGTGCAGGATAATTAAACGCAGCGTCATCCAGTACGAGTACCCAGTCGGTCAACTCTCCCCAATATCCATATTATTTGCTTGTCTTTATACCGTTTCCCGAGGAATTCGCCATAGGCACGCGCATTCTCAGGAGTAAAAATAGCTACTCCATCGTCATGCCAGTAACCTCCCATGAGAAGAGATATCCTGTGTCGACTATTTCGGTTTCACCGCAGCACACGAGCATACAACTAAATTGAATAAAATGTGCAAATTCATAAGCTTTAGGGTTAATTTTATAGCATGATGAGATTACCACTCGAGATATGAAAGCGAAAACATCAATTGTTGCGTTACTTTTGATAAATACGGATATAATCCACAAACATTCTATTTTTTGTCCCTTCGAAAGAGCCATAGCCCCCTTCAGGTATATTTCCGGCCCACCCTTTATCTTCTATTTCGGTGCTTAGGATCACATACTCCGGCACATGAGATATCGCCTCCGTCGTGCTCCAGCTTTTTTCTCCATCTATGTAAAATGTATATTCTTCAGGAGTCCACAGTAAACCATAAGTATGATATCCTTCCAGTTTTCCTCTCATTAACTCGCCGCTTCCAAGGGACTTATGGAATTCACCATAGCCATTCCAATGGAGATTATGGCATCCATAGCGACCGTTTTGTGGAACAAATTCCATAATATCGATTTCAACACCGGTTTCTCTTGGATTATCAACTGCAGTGAAGGCGCCCTTAAAGTTATTATACATAATCCAGAATGCTCCCCACGAGCCCATTTCGATATCAAATTTAATCCGTGCTTCATAATAGCCGAAAGTGAAATGCTCTTTTGTTTCGATCATTCCCGCATGATGTACGGTATCGGTAGCAGTTACTTCGGTCCAGTTACGGATCTCCAACTCACCGTTTTCATTTACGAGACATGCCTCTTTGATATTTACGGCACTTCTGCGTTTACCCAAGTTGTGAAAACCCCATACTGCTGTATCGAGCCTATTGTTATTGAACTCGTCCTGGAAGACCAGTTTATAATCGGGAAGATCAATATCAGGCCTGATTTCTTGCTTATTAATACCACAACCCATAAGCAAAATGGTTAATGGAAAAAGATAAAAAGATAATTGATTCATATTATTAAAGATTAAATTAAAGAAATAACTCTATAAGAAATTCTCGATAAAGATAGTAATTTATATTGCAATAAAAGGAGTTACCGAAATAAATCGATAAGCTTAATCAAGATTATACTCTACAGGATTTTTATTTACCGCTGAAGTATTATACCTGTTTCGTGGGAGAGGATCTTTGTCATTTTTATGATCACTACTATACAGAAATTTTTTCTACAGATCTTTGATGACTGATTTTATTTCGTTCCAAATAGCGGTTATGTACATTTTTGGCATAGGATCATTTTCGGCATCGGCAAAATACACTAAACTACGAATTACATTGTATTTTATAAAGAATTCACTGTAAGTTCGTCGCTATTAAATGCATTTAAAAAATCAATATACGAATTTTAGAACTCACCAAAAAAATCAAGATCTATGGAGAATTTATCATAAGTTGTGATAATTACTCCGTTGACGTGGATCTTACTTACATTCCAATAAAACCCAGGGAAGATTCGTTTGCAGATATCCATAAAAACCTGGCAATTATCAAGGAAAAGGTCAAGATGGTTATGCCGGATATTGTCATCACTGAAAAGCCGAATAAAATTTACTGCACACGCAGAGGGGCTATGGCGAAAATCGAAGTGAGTGGAACGAAGCGAGGATTGATTGATCCGGCTTCGATAAGGCCGCTATGCAATGTGGCATAAAATGAATTTGAGACGACAAACAAGGCAAGGATTGTTTCACTTTCGCAACTCTACGGCGGGAAAATTACCGCAGCTCTCGACCGCCAGCATCCCCGGGATCTGTTTGATGTGAAACTGATGTTCGATTTCATCACTAATTTTGACCAGGTTAAAAGAGGTTTTCTCTATTGCTTATTGGGTGGCGACCACCCTATTATAGTCCCTAAGAAACAGGATAGAGCATATAGGCCTTAACAACCATCAGTTCCGTCATTTGTCAGCGATAAAAAGTGTCGCACGTCAGCACTGGGCGGCCACGTGGACCAGTGTGAAGATTGCCGGGCCATTCACGTCTTTCCCCCGACCCGGGAGAAAGCACCTACCTGAACCACTGCCCAGAATGTAAAACCGGCACGCCGGTTACCCTGCTAATATTCAAGGGGCGAGCACCGTCGGAGTCCTGTTTTTGCGGTCAAACTCACGTTCCCCGCTAAAAAAGTGGGTAGGGGAAAGTAGAGAAACACTTACATCTATATCCTGTTTAATGGGAGCTCGAACTCCCATTATTTAATCAAATCGATTGCAATATCCCAATTACGGGCCGAAGCGTACATCTTGACAGTCAAAGAAATATTTTTTAATTCCGGATAATCGGACTTATACTTATCTGTCAAGTCTTCCAACAATCGTATTTCCTCAGATATGTAATCTGTTTCCTTCTCTCCCGAGGCTACATTCAAATAACTTACCAGTGAGGGAAAAATGTATTCGCCTCTAAAAATATTGAACTTGTGGGAGATTGTTTTATCGCCATCCTTGAAACTCAGATAGAGCCAATAGTCATCACCCTTCCGTTCAAATTGGTAGTTCCCAGCCAATAATATTTCCCCGGTTTGGGCCTCCTTGGGCGAATTGAACAGATACGCCTTATTTTCAAGGTTATTCCCTTCATTGGCCAACAATGTGACAACATAATCCTTTGTATGTAGGATATCATCTTTCACTTCCAAACTTAATTTATTTTTATCCTCCTTATTCTCCATATCAATAGAAGGAAAAGCATAATTCATATACAGATTCAAGTATTTTCGTGTTACGGTAATATCCAGCACTGCAGTTTCACCACTGACATTATCCTTCACGGTAAGCGTGGTAGTTCCTTTTTTAGATCCTTCAATACAGATATCTCCGGTCCTATCGTAAGAACCGGTTGCCGGTCTGTATTCCGCTTTGAAGATACTGGCATCACCGGGCGTAAGTGTATAGTTCTTATTCCCGCTATAGATAGGAATATAATTGCTTGCCTTCACTCCCACTGAATAGCTGCTGTTCCCGATATACAAATGCTGGATTTCGAGCTCCTTCTCGTTCTTATCACAAGAAAGCAATACGCATGACAATAACAAGGAGAGAAATAAAACCGATATTCTTGATAATTTAAATTGTTTCATAACTGTACATTTTAGTAATTATAGGGAATAGACGACACCGAACCGGAAGCCACTTTCATCTGTTCGTTGATGATATTTTTCCATAGAGAACGGAAGCAAGCTATGCATTTTAAAATAGGGATTGGCAAAGAAACCTACCGGTACATTTTTCAGATCATACTTTACGCCAACACCAATCATCGCCCCAATACCGGTCTGGCTATC
>Ga0172382_10007856_pt1 | contig 15024 bp, 16 predicted proteins | sample Leawel138RmetaG_FD_122245 | JGI IMG/M metagenome (GOLD analysis project Ga0172382, IMG submission 122245) | Leachate microbial communities from a municipal landfill in Southern Ontario, Canada - Leachate well 138R metaG | ecosystem: Engineered > Solid waste > Landfill > Unclassified | place...
AACTAACCGCAAAGCATTTCACAACTATTTCCTGGAAGAAAAATATGAAGCCGGAATAGTCCTGCTGGGCACGGAGATAAAATCTCTCCGGGGCGGCAGGGTAAACATGGGTGATGCATACGTCAAACCTCAGGGGGGTGAGCTCTGGCTGGTAAATGCCCATATATCGGCTTACCAATGCAGCGGACATACCAGCCACGAACCTTTGCGGGAACGCAAACTGCTTATGCACCGCAAAGAAATAGCCCTGCTTATGTCAAAGGTCAAGGAAAAAGGGCTGACCCTGGTACCGGTGCGTATCTACCTTAAAAACGACGTTGCCAAGGTAGAGCTGTCACTGGGGCGGGGTAAAAAGCTGTATGACAAACGGGATACCATTACCAAGCGGGATACCGAGCGTGAACTGGAGCGGGAAATAAAACACCGCAATTTCCGCCGTTAAACCAATATTATGGGGACGCGTGGTTTCGACAGGGAAGGTAGGCTACTGGATTGCAGGCTGAGGTGCCATCCACCTCATTAAACAGGTGGCAAAAAACAACTGGCGAACGTGAACTCGTTCTTGCTGGCTAAATAAAACCAGCACATCCTGCCTGGCCCCACCTCAACGGGCCGGGTTTGGGTGCCGATTAGTTGAGGTGCCGTTTCCCCAACGCCGATGAGGGGAACGAAAGAAATATCGGCTGGTTTGGCTAAATTAGGCCGGCAAAAGCTAGCCAGACAAGATTAAATAGACGGCTAATCCTGTAGTAGATCCTGGGTCACCTTTTCTGGACGGGGAGTTCGACCCTCCCCCGTCTCCACCAGAAACACGGACGAGCCGGCGGGTGAAGTACCCAAAGGCTCGTTTAAGATACGTATTCTGGATTCCTTCTTTGATACCGCCACCTGAAAAATGGGTTTAAAGGGCGGCTTCACCTTAACTGCAATCACCGAGCGGCTCTGTTTCACATCCACATACACCCCGTCCAGCATGGTCAGGAGTATCTTTCTCTGTTCAGTAAGGTTAGCTTTACCCCAGAGTACAGGCAGATTCTGGATGAGTTTCCCAGCCTGTTCAGAGGCATCATAGTCGGGTACTACCAGTGATTCCAGACTGAGTTCCAGAAGTCTCTTCTGCCTTAAGTATTCTTCCTCAGGAATAAGCCCGTCTATATAGGTTTTGGCCATACGGTGGAGTTTGCCGGTTACCTGCTCTTTTTCTTTCTTAACTCTTTCCACTTCATCCTTAAGGCTTATGATAGAGAGTACTTCCTCAAGCCAGCCCGGACCAAGCTCTATAGCGGAAACAAGTTCCTTTATCTGGTTATCTATTACATGGCAAGCTATGGTGCCGCCATGTCCGGGGCATTCCTGTATACTTCTTGAGGCTTTATGCTCCCGGTAGTAGCTGTTTCCACTTTTATAAGTCTGAGCCCACATTGGCATTCCGCAATAGGCACACCTGACCAGTCCTTTCAGCAGATACTCTCTATTAGGTGAGGTATTTAAGGTTTCAGATCTGCCCGAATTCTTTTTTAAGGCCAGTTGAACAGTATCAAACAGTTCCCGGCTGATTAAGGCTTCATGGGCACCGGCTAGGATTTCATCCCGGTGGTTTATCTGCCCGGTATAGAAGGGGTTATGCAGGATATTTCTGACCGAGGAACTGGTGAATAGTCTTGGCCCTGAAACCAATTCTCCGTTGGCATCAGGCAGATTCCTGGTATTACGGGTACGAAATCCCTGTTCATTTAGCCAGATAGCCAGCTGCGAAAGTGTTGTTGTACCGGAGGAGTATCGTCGGAATAGCTCGGCTGCGGCTGGCCCTTCCCTTGAATGGATGTGAAGTCCTCCGGGGTGTTCCTGCTCACAGCGCCTTTTCTTCTCTCCCTTTTCGCCTGTCTCCCAGCAGGATTCATAGCCGAATGGGATACAGCCATTGTGTTTGCCTTCCCTGGCTCTTTGGTCAAGTCCTTTTCTGACATGGGTACTTAAGGCTTCACTGAAATACTGGGCAAATGCCCCCAGCATCTGGGTGAAAAGGATACCGTCCGGTTTAGAATAATCCAGATTTTCAACAATAGAGACCAGCCCTATCCCGTACCTGCCCAGTAGTTTTAATGATTCCAGAGTAACGGTAAGATTCCTCGACCAGCGGTCAAGTGTATGTACAACTACAATCTCAAATTCATTTTTGGCTGCATCTTCAAGGAGTTTCCTGAAGACGGGTCGTTTATTAATACTGTCTACATGGGCGGATTTGCCTTCTTCCCGATATATATGCACAGCCTGCCAACCCCGGTTCTTGCAGAGCTCGGTAAATAGCCTTTCCTGAGCATCCAGAGAGTAACCCTCAACCTGTGAAGCCGAAGAGACCCGGACATAAGCAACCGCTCTCTTGCACTCAATCATTTTGATAATCCCCCCGGGATGCAACTGATAAGGCCACTTCGGCTAAGGCATTTAGAAATTCTTTTATCATTAACTGGTCCACCTCACTCTTGTCAGAATTGGCGGACAGTGTATAGGTACAGGGTATACCCGTCAACGAGTCTTTCTCCTGACAGGGTAATCTCTCTGGCATATCATGAACCCCTTAATCCTTGATATTTGGAATCAATAAGCCGTTTTAAGGTGGCGTAGCCAATGCCAAGTGCCCTGGCAGCCTGCCGTCTTGAGATCTGGCCAGCCCTCAGACGCTCTAAAATGTCTCCATAAGCCTGGTTGAAGTGCGGCCTTTGGGTTACCCTTGGCCGCCCTGTCTGGCAGCCCATTTTACGGGCATGGGCCAAACCAGACTTAAGCTTTCGATGCTGTCGATTCTTTTCAAGTGCTGCATAGGACAGGGTTAGGTGGTAAAGGACCCCACCAGAGACAGAAACCGTATCAAACCATGGTTCAGAATAAGACCGAAGGCCAGTTCCGGCTGACTTAAGCTCTTTTAAGATTTTGGCAGCCTCTGTTGCCGAGCGGAAGATTTGATCTAAACGACGGATAAGGATCAGTTCAAATTTATGTTGTCTAGCATCTACCATTAGCTCAATCCAGCCAGTTCGCCGGGAGTTGCCAGAGGGAGAAATATAATCCTGATAACAGTTATAAATCTCCCAACCTTGCGCAAGGGCAAACTCTCTTATATCCTGAGGGGAAATGGCTTTCCCTCTTTCCGAACTTGGCACTTTCTGGTAGATGGCCACCTTCATTACTCACCCCGCACCTGCCGGAGTTGGGTTTTAAGCCTGCGTTCTTCTCCATCCAGCTTAAGTGTTTCACGAAGCTCATTTATGAGCCCATCAACCCTCCCTGCAATACCCTGATATTCGGTGAGCGATTCCTCAAGCCGAGTTGAGATCTCAAGGCATTCCTGTTTCCCAATTCTGAGAATCGGCTCAAGCTCGGTTGGGTTAAGTACATACTTTGCCTTTCCGCGTGATATAGTTGTGGCAATACTCATGGCACTAAAGGCCTGTCCCACATTAGAGGGACTTATCCTGAGCCCAAACTGGCTAGCAGCTCTCGCTGCAATCTCCCCGGCAGTTGCCCGTCTGTTTCCTTCTAGAGACATACTATAAGCCGTCTGGAAGAGGGTCATGCAGTTTTTCATCCCAACCAGTGCTACCCCGGTTTCAAAGCATTCTTTTAAACTGGTCATGCTTTATTCCCCTTTCTGTATGTTTGTACATACATATATTCCGCCACATGGCGGCTACCCATCCCTCATACCCCTTGCTTTCTCTTCAAGCACCCTTGCGATATAGGTCTGATCAGAGATAAAAGCCCGAAAGTGCCGCCCGTCTTTCGGGCAGATGAGCATAATAAAGGGCTTGTTAGAAATCCTGCCTTTGGCCATCCTGATATTTAAGCGGCTTGTGCAAATAGGGCAGAGTATTTCATTCATTCTGGTTATCTCCTTTCCAAATAGAATTTACACAAGAGAAATATGGCAGTACTCCGGGTATTAGGGTTGTCCTTAGTCGAATTTTTAGCTATCGGCATAATCAGGCTAACTGCCTCTTGAACCGTTTCCAGTTGCTGGCGGGTAAATTGAAGTTGTAGGTGATTTAGCTTGGCCGCCTGAGCCTGTTCCCAGGCTTTTAAGTGGTCAGCCAACTCTTCTTCATTGATGCAGGAAATAGTCTGGAGGCTGTTTTTGGTTTCAGGCAGGAGCGATAGAACTTCACTTTCAGGTACGACAGAGAGTACTTCTTTAAGGAGCGCCCCTTTTAAAACCAGATCGTCCTGTCCTTTAATTCCATTAAGGGTTTGAGTAAGCAGCATGGCTTCAGCATCAGGTAAGTCCACCACCACACAGGGTACAGTTTTCAGTTTTGCCTCAAACAGGGCTTTAAGCCTCTGATTACCGGAGAGGACTTCAAAGTAAGTCTCATTTATCTTTCTAACCACCAGAGGCTCAACCAGCCCATAGCGACTGAGGCTGTTTTTAAGGAGTGTCCTGACCCTCTCGTCCATCTGGTTTGGATTCCATGCAGCTTCACATAATCTGGTAGTGGGGATTTCAATTATCTTCATACGTGACCTCTTTCTTTGGGTAAGGTTCGGGAAGCACCTTAAGTTTTGACTGGTAGCTAAAATCCAGAAAATAGAAGTATCGGTGCTTTCGGCTCTGGGCTACTACCCTGACCCTTACCCCGAAATTTTCAAAGTGTTTCATTGAGTGACTGCCGAAGCTATGGCTTAAGCTTCTTGAGTGCCGGGGTTTACCATCCCCGATATCAAAGAGGGGCATGGCTTCAGATAGTCCGGTATAAATCCAGCCGGTTGCCTGATAAATTGTGCCTAGATGACCCTGAGCAGGATCGGCATAACTGACTAAGAATCTTATCTGGGTAAATCGCCTTAAAGCCCTGAGAGCTACTCCCAGAACACGGGATTCCGAGTTTGAGGGAAGTTCGTCTGAAAGCCAGAGCCGGGAGAGGGTAAGACAGTCTGAAGGTTTTGCTCCTTCTACCATCCGGTAGGCATTGGCTGGACCTGAACCGAAGGTCATTGCCCCCATTAGCCTGTTTCCCAAAAAAACCCCGAAGGCAAGCTTGGTTCCTCCGGGTAGGGAGTGGAGGTAGTGATGTTTCTCAAGTACCATCTTGGCTGCCACAAAGGGTATGGGCTTGACCAAAATCAACTGGAGCGCCGCCGTGGGACTCGAACCCCGGCTTTCACTCTGGATGAGTGGCGTGCTTACCCCTACACTAGCGGCGCTCATGGCTTAACCTCTTTGTATTCTGGGTCTTTTAATACTTCCTGAAGCATTTTCCGGGCGTATTCCTCGCGCTTTGTATCCCCTTGGCTGATGCTCTCAGCTAAAATACGTCTCCAAGCCGGAATGGCTGATCTTCTCCATTCATCCAGAACTTCACAGGAAGTATCCTCAAACTGCCCTGAAAGACCTTCTTCAACTTCCACTTTTTTACTAACCGAAGCTTTATCCGTAACAAGCGTAACATTACGATTGGCATAGCTTTGGGAATTCTCCGTAACATTTGGCTCTTTTTGGATGTTTGTTACGGATGAATTTGGCTCACACTTTACGATTGGCTCAAAGCTGTCTGTTACGGATGTTACGGATGGAATGCCATCTTTGGGAAGATAGCGGCCAAAGGATTTAGGCTTGTATCTGACTACCTGATAGATGAGATTTCCATCTCTGTCTTTGTAGGCGTATAGAGAATCTATACGCCTTGATGTTTTGATTAGTTTGAATTCGGGTTTAAGGCCAAGCCTTCCAGCCAGTTTCTGAAGGCTGCCCTTTTCGCCGCAGGTCATGCATTGAAAGCCCTTATCAGTAAACCTTAGGTTGGGTTTGTGTTGGTCATCATGGAAGGGACACAGGGCTGTGTACCAGCCATTTTTGTCCGGACCTCTAGTTTTATTCAGGTAAGGAAGTATCTCTTCTAATTGAAGCTGTAAACCCTGCTTTGTATTCACCCCTGTATTTTAGGGGTATACAAACATAGTCAGGACAGCAAAATTTACAATTGTAAAAAATGAGGTCTAATGCCAGAGTTCACGACTGGCTCTAGGTAATTCAAGCATCATCAGATTGGATAATTTTGATGTACACCTTTGAACCTTCGTAGTAGTTAAAAAATACTTTTTTGAAATGGCTAATACAGATAACTTCAAATACAATCTATCAAACAGACAATCAAATTCAGTCTGATCCCACTTCACTCCATGATGATATCCCCACTCCTCCATTAATTCGTGTGCAAATTGACTATCCTCAACACCTAACTTAATCCTGGTTTGTTCACGAGTCATCGATGCCAACATCCATTCTTTGTAATTCCGCTTCGCGGAATTTCTAACCGCATTAGACGAATAGATTCTTTTACTTATATCCCGTTTGAACAACGAACCTAAAATGCCATCTAACGTTGGACCATGATTTACAAAACGAGTTGTAGAGGGGCAGGAACTGGCTATAGTTAAATTAAACTCCCAGAGAGGTGCCCACCAACACCTTAATCCAGCATCAAAATAAAGGTGAATTAAACGTTTTAGGTAATCTAGTATTTGATCTGAAATAGGTTTAATTATTTTTACCATTTCTTTTCTTACGCATCTTACCTGAGCATTTTCTGAATCATCTAATTTATCCATAAACATAAAGACTCCGCCCAATTCTTTACGGATATAGTTATCATGATAACGTTGACTAAATTCTGCGAGTTGGTCAAATACCTGTTGCACGCATGGATCTTCAACAACGGACTTTGCAACCGGGGATGTAAAATCTGATGGATTAAACAAATCTAAACAGTCATGAACAGTAACTGTCTTTACTACTTTTGTCATAAAGCGTTGACTGTTATTTCTTGAAGTTCCAAAAAGATTGCTATTCAACTTACTACGAAGTTCTGGTGCTTTCTGGTTGAGTTCAGAGCATAATAAAGCGCATTCCCGGCGAAGATTGTCTCTTGATTTTCTAAAGTCTTCGGCTTCCGAACGCTCATCGTAAATCCTCAGAAGCAAGGACATACCGACCAAAAAATCTATCAGGTCGTTAGTCCAATCTAGATGTTGAACTTCTTTAAAAGTTATGCATTCCAATAGTTTGAATTATACATCTGCAAGGAAATATTGAGTATATTTTCCCTAATAATTCTTTTTCTTACTAGTAGATAGTGGTAAAATACTTCAAATCTATCATTCATATATTTATCCTTGTGTGTAAATCGCATACACAAATTACGACACAAAAAATTGTAATATGCTTGTTTACAATCTGAATAGAAAAATTCCTTTCGCAACATACTAGCATTCAAATATAATTACACAATTATTTTAAACAGCACGAGTTGAGGGGAACCAGCTATGGCAAACAACAAAAGGGAACAGGAACGAACAGAACTGCATAACACTATTTGGAAAATTGCAAACGACCTGCGCGGTGCTGTGGACGGCTGGGATTTTAAACAATATGTTTTAGGAATGCTGTTTTACCGCTACTTATCTGAAAACCTTGCGAACTATATAAATGCCGGTGAAAAGGAAGCGGGCGAAACCGGCTTTGATTATGCCAAATTATCTGACCAGCAAGCTGAGCCGGCCCGAAAAGACCTGATTAATACAAAAGGGGTTTTCATACTGCCCAGTGAACTCTTTGAGAATGTACGGAAACACGCCGCCAAAGACGAAAACCTTAATGAGACCCTTGAACGGGTGTTTAAGAATATTGAGGCATCAGCCCAAGGTACAGCCAGTGAGAAAAACTTTAAGGGGCTGTTTGATGATCTTGACGTAAACAGCAATAAACTGGGTAGTACCGTAGCCAAGCGCAATGAAAAACTGGTAAAGCTAATGAACGGCATCAGCGAAATAAAGCTGGGTGATTATAAAGACAACACCATAGACGCCTTTGGTGATGCATATGAATTTTTAATGGGCATGTACGCCTCAAACGCCGGCAAGAGCGGCGGTGAATATTTTACTCCTCAAGAGGTATCCGAACTGCTCACCCGTCTTACATTAGTGGGCAAAACCGAAGTCAACAAGGTTTATGATCCTGCCTGCGGCTCAGGTTCCCTGCTTTTAAAATTTGCCAAGATCCTGGGAAAAGAAAACGTCCGGCTGGGTTTTTTCGGGCAGGAAATCAACATAACCACCTACAACCTTTGCCGCATAAACATGTTTCTGCACGATATTGATTATGATAAGTTTGACATTGGACACGGAGACACGCTTACAGAGCCGCTCCACTGGGATGATGAACCCTTTGAAGCTATTGTCTCAAACCCGCCGTATTCAATAAAATGGGACGGTGACAGTAACCCCCTATTGATCAATGACGAGCGTTTTTCACCTGCCGGGATACTCGCCCCAAAATCCAAGGCAGACCTTGCCTTTATTATGCACAGCCTTTCCTGGCTGGCTACTAACGGAACAGCAGCTATAGTCTGCTTCCCCGGCATTTTGTACCGCGGCGGTGCGGAACAGAGAATAAGAAAATATCTGATAGATAACAACTATGTTGATTGTATTATCCAGCTGCCGGGCAACCTGTTTTTCGGCACAGGCATTGCCACCTGCATAATGGTTCTTAAAAAGTCCAAAAACGAAAACAGCACCCTATTTATTGATGCCTCCCGCGAATTTGCCAAAGAGACCAACAGTAACAAGCTGAATGGTGAAAACATAGATAATATTTTAAATGCATATAAAGCCCGCTCCAGCCAAGGCCACTTTACCCGCCTTGTTCACAACAGTGAAATAGCCGCAAATGATTACAACCTCTCCGTTTCCAGTTATGTGGAACAGGAAGACAAGCGGCAGGCTATAGATATCAAAAAGCTGAACGCAGAAATTGAAACCATTGTTGCCCGTGAAAATGTGCTAAGGGCAGAGATTGCCGCCATTATTGCGGAAATAGAAAGTGCAGACGCATGAGCAGGCTGGATGACCTGATTGCCGAGTTTTGCCCTGACGGGGTGGAATACTTTGAATTGCATGATCTATTTGAAATTAGGAATGGCTATACGCCATCAAAAAATAATGCAAAATACTGGGACAACGGTATATTACCCTGGTTTAGAATGGAAGATATTAGAAAAAACGGTCGTATTTTATCTGACTCAATACAACATATAAGCTTAGACGCTGTAAAGGGCTCCCTGTTTCCAGCGCAATCCATTATCATAGCTACCACAGCAACCATTGGAGAGCATGCACTAATAATTGCTGATTCGCTAGCGAATCAGCGATTCACTTTTCTAACTAGAAAAGTGAATCGCATTAACACCCTTGATCCTAAATTTGTTTATTACTATTGCTTTTTGCTAGGTGAGTGGTGTCGCAATAACGTTAATGTTTCGGGTTTTGCATCCGTTGATATGGGTAAATTCAAAAAGTTTAAATTCCCCCTCCCCCCCTTGCCGGTCCAGCAGGAAATAGTAAGAATACTGGACAAGTTTACAGAGCTTGAGGCAGAGCTTGAGGCAGAGCTTGAGGCACGAAAGAAACAATACGAGTATTACCGTGACAAATTGCTAAATTTTGGTGATGAAGTTGAGTGGAGACCGCTGGGGGAGATTGGAAAACTTATACGGGGTAGTGGTTTGCAAAAGAAGGATTTCTCTGAATCCGGTATAGGTTGCATTCATTACGGGCAGATCTACACTCATTATAGTTTATTGACTAATAAAACAAAATCATTTGTGCCCTTAGAACTAGCACAGACATTAAAGAAAGTCCATAAGAACGACTTAATTATTACGAACACAAGCGAAAACATTGAGGATGTATGCAAGGTTGTTGTATGGCTTGGCGACAATGAAATTGTTACGGGTGGACATGCCACTATTCTCAAACATAATGAAAATCCCAAATATTTGGCTTATTATTTGCAGACATCCTTTTTTAATAAAGCTAAGCGTAAATACGTATCAGGCACAAAAGTAATTGACATATCAGCGACAAATCTATCTAAAATAAGAATTCCTGTCCCAGCCCTCGCCGAACAGGAACGCATTGTTGCCATTCTTGACCGTTTTGATTCACTTGTAAATGATATTACCCAGGGTTTACCATCTGAAATTAAAGCTCGGCGCAAACAGTATGAATATTACCGGGATAAGCTTTTGACCTTCAAGGAGAAAGTGCCATGAGTATGTACAACATAGTTGCCGCTTTCCGCGAAGCCACTGTTGTTGCCGAATATACCCCTCAGGAAACCCACTGCGCAGATTACCAGAGTGAAGCAGAACTTGAGGAAGAATTTATCCGCCAGCTATGCAGCCAGGGCTACGCATATGTCAGCATTACCAATGAAGGGGCACTTATTGCCAACTTGCGCCGCCAGCTCGAACTACTGAACAACTTCACTTTTTCCGAAAACGAGTGGGGCAGGTTTTTTACTCAGAATATTGCCGGGGCTAACGAAGGCATTATAGAGAAAACCCGTAAAATCCAGGAAGACCATGTCCAAATCCTCAAACGTGATAACGGTAATACCAAAAATATCTATCTGCTTGATAAAAATAATATACACAATAACCGCTTGCAGGTGCTTAATCAGTATGATGAAACTAGCGGCACTCACGAAACACGCTATGACGTAACTATACTAGTGAATGGCCTACCCCTTGTACATATTGAACTTAAGCGCCGGGGAGTAGCCATCCGCGAGGCATTCAACCAAATCAGGCGCTATCAGCGTGATAGTTTCTGGGCAGCTTCGGGTCTGTATGAATATGTGCAGATGTTCGTCATATCCAACGGAACACATACCAAATACTATTCAAACTCTACCCGTAACCAGCATATTAAAGAATCCATCGGCAACCATAAAAGTAAAAAAACAAGCAATAGCTTTGAATTCACCAGTTACTGGGCGGACGGGAAGAACCGCCATATTGCTGACCTGGTAGATTTTACTAAAACATTTTTTTCCAAACACACACTCCTTAATATCCTTACACATTACTGTGTATTTACCTCAGACGATCTACTGCTTGTTATGCGCCCGTATCAAATTGCAGCAACCGAACGGATATTAAACCGCATAGAAGTATCCAGTAATTATAAAAAAACCGGCACAATTGAAGCAGGCGGATACATATGGCACACCACTGGTTCAGGTAAAACCCTAACCAGCTTTAAACCGGCACAATTGAAGCAGGCGGATACATATGGCACACCACTGGTTCAGGTAAAACCCTAACCAGCTTTAAAACAGCACAGCTTGCCACGGCACTCCCTGATATTGATAAGGTGCTGTTTATTGTTGACCGCAAAGATCTGGACTATCAGACAATGAAGGAATATGACCGATTTGAAAAAGGTGCGGCCAACAGCAATACCTCTACAAGGATCCTGCAAAAACAGCTAGAAGATCCAAATACCCGAATTATCATTACCACTATCCAAAAGCTGGATGTTTTCATTGGCAAAAATAGGTCACATGATATTTACAAACAGCATATGGTTTTAATTTTTGACGAATGCCACCGCTCTCAATTCGGTGAAATGCATCAGAAAATTATCAAGACTTTTAGGAATTACCACATATTTGGTTTCACAGGTACCCCAATTTTTGCCGTAAATGCGGGCAACAATGGTAATCCATTTATGCGCACTACCCCACAAGCATTTGGCGATAAACTACATACCTATACAATTGTAGACGCAATAAACGATGGCAACGTGCTGCCGTTCCTCATAGACTATGTTAACACTATACAGATTGGGATTGGCGTAAAGGATAAAAAAGTACATGCCATAGATGCTGAAAAAGCCCTGTCTGCCTCGGGGCGTATTCGTGAAGTCACAAAGTATATCCTTGAACACTTTGACCAGAAAACAAAGCGCAGCAGTTACTACTCACTCAAAGGACAACGGGTAGCGGGTTTTAACTCCATTTTCACTGTAGCCTCTATTCCTATGGCAATGAAGTATTATACTGAATTCAAGCAGCAATTGGAGGAGCGGAATCGAAAGCTTTCCGTCGCAATTATCTTCAGCTTTAGCGCTAATGAGGATGATCCTGAAGATGTGTTTCCGGATGAGGGTTTCGATAACGATAAGTTAGATAAAACTTCACGCGATTTCCTCGATGCTGCAATTGCAGATTATAACCAGACATTCCACGTAAATTTTGATACATCTGCAGATAAATTCCAGAATTATTATAAAGACCTCTCATTGCGAGTAAAAAACCGCGAAGTGGATTTAGTTATTGTAGTTAATATGTTCCTGACCGGTTTTGATGCCACAACGTTGAACACACTCTGGGTAGATAAGAATCTCAGGCAACATGGGCTTCTTCAGGCGTTTTCCCGTACCAACCGCATCTTGAACTCAGTCAAAACCTTCGGCAATATCATCTGCTTCCGCGATCTCAAGCAGGAAACCGATGATGCCATCGCATTATTTGGTGATAAAGAGGCAAGCGGCCTGGTTTTATTCAAAACTTATATTGACTACTACAATGGCTATGAGGAAAAGGGTAAACATATGTACGTAAAATATCGGACGGGGAGTTCAACTTGTTAAAATCCCCATTTCTAATTTTGAGTAAATCTTGGAATAATAGAACAAGGAGGGAGTAACTCCCTCCTTGTAAAATGCCTGTTACTATTTCCTGAACTAGGCTTTCTTTGCCCTTCGAGCAACCAACTGCCAGCTAAGTGCCATCAGTATTAGGCTAGGCAATCCGGTTACCATCTGCCAACACCAGTAGTAATAAAGACTATAGCAAACTAATTAACAGAAGTTATCACCAATTGGGACAACTCACAAAACAACAATTATATAATTACCAATTTTGATTATGATAATTTCCCTTTACTTTTTAAGAAATCTGAAAATGAACTTGCTCCTAACTTCCGGTGCTTTGCTAACATTGAAGCCCAAAGTGAATCTGCTTCTTCTAGTGTTATATATCCTTTATCATACGCTTCATTTAATATTTCGCCAGTAGTAATGTGTTTTAAATTAAATTCAGTAATATATGAATTGATATCTTTTAAATTATTGCTTGCCACGATACCATTGTTAGCTTTAGCTAATGCTATAGATGCTGCTTCACCTTTGCCAATAATAACATGCCCTTTTGCAGGTAATACAGTGATTTGATGATACAAAGCGTATATATCTGTTTCTATATCAATACTAACTACTGTAACCTGATTGCCAGAAATCAATTTATCGACTCTAGCCTTCAACTGAGGAATACTCGGAAATGATAATTCATCATAAACCTGCTTTGGAATTATAACTCTTCCGGGGTATAATTTTACCAGAAGGTTTTCATTTTTTACCCATAGAAAAGCTGACAAACAGTCGGTATCGAAAAAAAGCGAATCAGTCAATCAACTCGACTCCATCAGTTTCTTTCCCGTAAACAAGATCAGCTCTATTAGCTGATAAGAGTAATTCCTCATATTTCCCACTAGATATTAAACCTTTTTTCAGAGCTTCTTCGGCTTGTTGAATATAAAAGCCATATGTCATGTATTTCTTATCTTCGGGTAGTGGTTTGTAGAGATTATCATCATATCCTAAATTCACAGCCGACAGAATCACCCCTTGTCTCATAGAGTCCGCTTCCTGCTGAGTGATTTCGTTTTCGTCAATCAATCTAAATAATAATGCTTTTCTGCTTACCCTAAAATATTGCTCAATTCGTACGATATCTTTAATTGACAATCTATCGGATTTATTTTTCTTTAAACAATTAATCATATCTGTTAACGCATCAGGAGGCATTAACAGATATGATGCAAATTGATCAGCCTGTTTTTCCACATATTGCCCTGTGCCTATTCCCATTGCGCATATAGTAGTCATTTGATCGTCATAGTAAAGATGAAATAACTCATGGGCCATTGAAAAACGTTGTCTCCCAAGTGACATAGATGAATTAATCGCAATAATTTTATTATTGCTTTTAATACACATACCACTGAGATTTTTGCCCATTGGATAAAAAACAATAGACAGGCGTTCAATTGAGAGAGCCAATGTAAAAATATCAATTGGAGATGTAGCGTCTTCTCCGAGTGTTTTTCTCAAAAAAGCCGCTTTTTTCCACAAATCCAGCTTATCCATTTATTTACTCTGCCTCAAGTAACTTTGTCATAAATTTACAATTTATGGCAATCTTATTTATGGCGCTAATTACATTTAAATCCTCTTCATTAATATCATTTGCCCTAAGTGCAATGCTTAAAGGTTTAATTTGATCAGCGTCAATAGTAACATCCAACAGATCAACTCCAAATAAATCAGTCAATCTTTCGAGCATATCAGCAGTTAATGTTCGTTCCCCAGCTTCAAGCTTTGAGATTAAGCTCTGATCTACATTTAAATATTTTGCAATATTGCTTTGATTAAAGTTACTATGCTCTCGTAACGACTTAAGTTTAGTTCCTATCTTGAGTTTAGTTTCTATATCAATAATCGAAGTATTCATCTCACCCCTCCTCTTCTATGCATAATATAAGCTACTATTGTCATATTTGCAATATTTTATTTTCTTAATTTATGACATTATACTAGCTAAAGTTTAGTATTCGCTGTTCAGGCCGCAGCCAACCCTCTTTGGTTTCCACCGCATAGCCGGTGCCGTAAGTCAGGCGTTTAGCCAGCTCTATGCTCATGGCGTGCTCACCGGCATTGCCGGTTTTGATAATCTCGGTTTCAAACTTGCCCTTGCTGGATATCAGGTGATTAAGGTGTTTATTGGTAACCTCGGAAACCCTGCCCCAGCGTTTGAAATACAGGTCTCCCACCAGCTTGGGCTTGTACTTCCAGAGCACCCGCACCATGGAATAGGGTGACTGTGCCAGATTAAAACCGGTAGCAAAATGTTTGGCGTATTCCCAGACCGCTCCCGGTATATAGTTGTCGGTATCTATAAAACCCACGTATTCCCGCCCGCTGAACATAGTCAGGATAATCCCCAGTATCATACCCTCGGCTTTGCCGCTGCGGATAAGCCCGTCTTTACCCAGCAGTTCGGGGTAGCCGGCATCTGCAATAGCACCTGCCAGTTCGGGGTTCTTCTGGTGGACAACTATCGCC
>Ga0172382_10007860_pt1 | contig 15021 bp, 28 predicted proteins | sample Leawel138RmetaG_FD_122245 | JGI IMG/M metagenome (GOLD analysis project Ga0172382, IMG submission 122245) | Leachate microbial communities from a municipal landfill in Southern Ontario, Canada - Leachate well 138R metaG | ecosystem: Engineered > Solid waste > Landfill > Unclassified | place...
AGCCGTCTTTAGCGGCTGTGGTAGTTCATTAGTTAGTCTAAATCTTTCTCGTTGAGCTCTGCAATAACTTCTTGTTTCGTTTTTTGATTCCGATGCTTTCTCGGATTTCCACACATCCAGCAGGAACAGGGTTTGCCATGCGTAGATGTATTTTTACCTACATTCTTCTCGCTCAGCAGTTCCCCATCATAACCCCATTGTTCTTTCATCATCCTTTTTATCTTCATTTTCTTTCGGGTTTTTTGAGACCTACGAATAGCACGATCTTTCATAATTCTCCTTTTGTTGTTGATTTTTTGGATTAATCAAGCGATAGTTCATAACATGAAATCGAATCAAAAAGATGAAGACCTTAAAGTGTTAACTCTTGCTATGTTAACCTTCTGTATTAGGAACAATAATCCCTTTATCAAAATTATTCAAGAGGCTAGTAATTTTTCTATACCTGAAGAGGTAATCAGAGATGCGATTTCAAAAATGGGTGATGATATGTATACAATACTAACCCTTCTCGCTACGACTGGAAAAATGACAAGGCGTTTAACTAAATTATTAGCTAACAATGTTCCTGTAGATATTCAAACTCCAAAGACATCTAAGGAGCTTATTGACAGGCTAAAAAGCGACTCGTTTTTATTTAGATAGTCAACCTGGATTTTTAAATTCCGGGAATGGCAATTTCTTATGTTGTCTTCTGGCGATTTCATTAACGCAAAAAGCACAAATCGGCTGGCAGTCCTTTCCTGCATAATATAGGTGGTCTCCGCAAAAGAAACCATTGCAAAAAGTATCAGAGCTGCCAATGTCATTTCCGCAGGCATAAGCAAGGCCTCTGTCTATTTTCTTCTTACATCCAGGATGTTCGCAGATTGCCTTTACGCCGTACCCCACTTCTTTTCCTTCTACTACTCCATATGACCAGCCCATATTAATCCTCTTTTGTTAATTCTATTATTCTCTTATTCGCTATTTCAGCAAAATTTTCTTCTTTTTCAATTCCTTCAACAAAGTCCCATCCCGCTTGTAAAGCTCCTATCATTTCGCTTCCAGATCCGCAGAATGGAACCAATAAATTCCTTTTCATACCTGTATTTGGAGGTAATATCATACTTGCAAGAAGTTTATTTATCCCAACTGGCTTCAAGGTCGGATGCTCATTTGCTTCCGTTTCTCCCAACCCAGCATTCCTCTCCTTCTTATTCGGCTTTTGACAATATATGAACTTTGTTATTCCGTCAGTATCTTTGCCTCCTAAAGCATTTTTGAAAGAAGGAACAGGACACCAAGATACGCACTCTTCTCCGCAGTTTTCGTCATGAGACAAAACAACATTAGTCGGCCATCTTCCAGATTTCCTTTTTATATACTCATTTTCATGAGGAACTTCGTCGTTCATCAGTTCAATTCTTGAGGCATCTATATTGATTCCCGCAACTCCATACTTCCTAGCGTTTATAGAGTAACTACCTTCAATCGGTTTCATGGCAACGATTATCGGCTCCCATATTGGTTTTAAAGCTGTCCCATATCCGTCCCAAATTATCCCTTCTGGACTTCCGGGCATTGTAACATCCAAGTTGTTTCTTGAAGACGCAAATATGTTAACAGTCCTTTTGTCTGAAGCCTTTTTAAGACCCCATTCTTTTGTCATCCCGGGAGGTTTGTATGTCCCTACCACTTTTCTATCTGCTCCATTAATTTTGTCCATGATTTTTGAAATATTTGTACTTTTAGGCATCCCAGTTCCATACATCCAGGCCATCAATCCTGTTTCTCCAAAGATGGAGAATAATTCGTCGGTTTGTTGTTCGTTAAGGCTTTCTAGAAACTTGCCGATTTTTTCCGAAGGACTTTTTACAGTTAATATACTGTCTCTTATTTGAAATCCAGCATCTTCTATATTACAAGCCAGTCTGTGATATGTTCTGGTCCCTCCGTAGGCAATTAAATGGGATCCTGGGACTAGTAAATTGAATACTTTCTTCCACATTTCTTTTGAAGGGACCCCTACATCCCATCCAGCTCCAGAGAAATTTAAACCATATGGAGGGTCGCATAGACAACCGGAGTATAATTCATCTGTTAACGCAGGAAGAATGTTTGAGCAATCTCCGATATGAATCTTGTAATTAGGCATAGTTGATTATACAGGTGAGTTTAAAATGAAATGGAATTTTTTATATGGGGAGCGTAAAACCCCGACATCTTTAGTGTCGGGGTTTTCGCTCCAAGAGTATAAAACAAGGAGTTAGTATGAGTAAAAAGAACAAAGAACAAAAACAAAAGAGATTCACATCTTTAACAGAAATGGAAAGAATATCGGCAAATATCTCCGTAGCAAACATGGGCATAAGCCTTGTAAATGCTGCGTTATATTTTGCTACTCAAAAGGACTGTGCAACATCTAAAAAGATGGTTAAGAATTCTGCAAAATACTTAAACGGCATTATTGAACAATTGCTAGAGAATCAGACTAGATAATTGACAAATTCAGATTCTATGCTATTCTCTTTAAAACTTCACAAAGGAGAATAGCATGAAATCGAAAGTTTTATATTCAGTTCAAATAGCTATCTTATTGTTAGCTCTGGCATTTTCAGCAGGATGCATTGAGGACACTCAAAACACCTGTTCTGCCCAGGTAGACAATCTTTTGAAGGCTGATTCTTCGGGATGGGTTTATTCAAACGGATATGTTACCTATCAGCTTTCAAACGGAACTATCAGAGTAAAATTCGACGGGGCAACAGATTTGATAGTTCAGCATGAGACAGGTCCTTCTGTTATCTACATCAGCGGCTCTAATGGGGCTCGGGCTGCTGAACTTGCCAAAAAATTCGGAGTCTCAAAGATGACTCCTGAAGATTTGGGCAGGTCTACAAATGTGAAGGAAGGATTGCTTTTTATGGCAATTTCAGAGATTACAAATATTGTTTCTAAAAAGGCCCCAATTATCTATGAAGAGGAAGAATGATTTAATTTTCGCAAAAGTCACTTTCTATTTTTCCAGTCGGTTTGAGATATTTTTTAGAAGTCATCCCGTTAAAAAGTGACCATCCTGTATATGCACATTTTGTTCCTGATAGAATTTTTGAAAACCTAGCACTAGGGTCCATCATTAGATAGTCTGTACAGTCGCAACGCATAGAAAGCTGTTTTGGAGACACAACTGAAATAATCCTTACGATTATAGAACCGCTTCCAAAATCTCTTTCAACAGTGTTTAGAATTTGCCATTGTCCGCTTTTTAAAGGGTCTCTTTTTCTAACTTCATTTATGGTTTTAAGAGGACAGTTTCTACGCCACTCATTAGGTTTTCTATTTTCAGAAGGGTATATCATCCAAAAATTCTTATCATCCCTTTGAACTGATTTCACTCCGACTTCAACAGGGAATCCGTTTAAGTCTGCTTCATCAAAGTCTTTTGAATCTCCAATTGCTAAATCGAGTTTTTTATTCGGGTCTAGCCCATAGAAAATATTTGTTGTAAGCTCTGCAATTTTTCCGTTGAAAATTCGTTTATATTGGCCAGCGTTGTCTCTTTCTCTTTCCGAGTCTTTCTTCTTTGCGCATTGAATGGAAAAGTCTTTAATTCGGTTTTCCCATTCCGAAGAGACAACAATTGCCGGGGCGTTTCTTATAATGTCCTCCATCCAACTTTTTGTCGCATTTTTACTTACTGCATTTCTTGCCCCGTTACCATCAGCCCATGCTGTTAATAAGTTGAAACTTTCGATTTCCTTGTCGCTAAATCCAGAAAGGTCTAGTCCTAGTAAGTCTTCGTCATTAAAACTGGACAATGCAGAGATGGCAGAAATCCTTAATTGATTTCTCCCAGGGTCTTTTGATAGGTCTTTCAGATTATAGGCAAAAAAGCTTAATGCAGCAATTATATCGTCGCAATCGGAGAGGGGAGTCTCTTTTGGAATGAACTTGAGGATCCTTTCAATAACTGGATGTCTATCTTTTAACCTTAAATCATTTATTGCTTTTTCAGGCCAAAAAGAAAGACAATGGACAATAGAAAAACACTCTGATTGAAAATTGATAAGCCTAGAAAGTTTGATATCTTCAGGTGTCAGTTTCATATTCTGTTCCTATCGCATTTTTAGCAATCATTTGAATCAACGGCACTATAACGCTGTTTCCAAACATACGCCAATTGGCGGCATTGCTTTTGTGTAGTTTAAATGATTCAGGAAAGCCCATCGCTCTAGCACATTCTCTTGGGTGTAGTTTTCTTACAACCCCGTTCCGCCCGCCTATGATATACAGCCCCGTTTTTGCTCCAATCCCTCCTCCATGAGACGAGAATGTTATTGCGTGACCCCAATCAGCATATATCCTTTCTCCCTGCCTTCCGCTATTTATATGCCCTATCCTTACTGGCTTTGAAATTGATTCCATACCAAAAAGGCCTTCTTCGCTCATTAGCTTTTCATTCTCAAGAATTACGGTCTTTGGGTCTATTTCTAAAAATGAAGTTTCTTCGGCTGGCAATAGAATGTCTCTTAAACAAATTTGACTTTTCGTTTCGGAAGGGAATTTAAAAGGACCGTCTTTTAATAGACAAACCATATAAGTTCTTGCCCTTGATTGGGGGACTCCGTAAAAGCTTGAATTTAAAACAGAACAATAAAAATGATAACCCATATCTTCCATTATTTTTCTAACAACAGACAATGTTCTACCATCGTCGTGTTTTGAGAAGTTTGCTACATTTTCAAGCAATACTATTTTCGGTTTATGTCTTTTTGCTATTCTTGCTACATCAAAAAACAAAGTTCCTCTGGAATCTTTAAACCCTAATTGTTTTCCATTTAATGAAAATGCTTGGCAAGGGAACCCCGCCGCAAGAATTTCATGAGAAGGGATTTCATCCTCATGAATTTTTGTAATATCTCCAGACGGTTTAACTCCGTAGTTATTTTCGTAAACTTCACAAGCCTGCTTATCTATGTCTGATGCAAATACGCATTTTCCTCCTAGATTAGAAAGGGCTATATGAAATCCTCCTATTCCGCAGAATAAGTCAATAAATTTAAAGAGGTTTGACATTGTTGATTATACAGTTATTTAGTTGACTACCTTCAGAAGAAAAGATATAACAACTGAACTAAATAAGGAGTCTTTATGTTTACTTTGAAACTTTTTCATTTATATCTCATAGCTTTAATTCCTATAATCGCAGGAATTATACTTTTTGTCTATTCAAAAGGAAGGGTCACAATTAAAGAATGGATTTTTGGCAGCGTTGCTGCAATTATCTGTGCTGGAGTTATGCATATTTGCTCAATAGCTGGTATGACTTCTGATACTGAAACTTGGTCTGGATTTGTGACAAAGGCAGTTAACGAGCCTTGGTGGAAAGCTAGATGGAAAGAAGATGACTATGTCAAAGTTCCATCAGGAAAAGACAGTAATGGATTTACGACTTATAGGAAGGTTTATGTCGGCTGGCATTATGAGTATAGAACCCATGAGGAAAGGTGGTTTTTAGAAACTGATTTAGGACAGTCTATAGATGTCAGCCAGGAGTTCGCAAATAATGTTTCGTCTAATTTTGGAAAATGGGTCGCACAACCTTGGAACAGGAATCATTATTTTAAAGGCGATGTTAACAAATATATCTCGGTTAATACTACCAAATGGCAACAGCCAGTTACTAGGCTGATGAGTTTTGAAAATAGAGCCAAAGCCGCTCCTTCAAAATTTAGTTTCAAAAAAGTACCAGAAGATGCTCCTGTTTTTGAATATCCAAAGAACCGGAACGCATTCGCTTCAGATAGACTTTTAGGAACTGCTAAAAAGACTTTTGATTTGTTTGAATTTGACAAGATGAATTCAAGACTTGGACCAATCAAATTCGTAAATGTCATTATTATTGGCTTCGGAGACCAGCCTCAATCCATAGTAGACCTGCAGAGAAGTAAATGGTACGGAGGCAAGGACCCATTGAGGCCCGCTTGGGTATCTGTTTTTGGCTGGAGTCAAGAAGGAGTCGACCAGTTACTCCTAGCGGTTATGGAGTCTTCCGAAATGAGTACTTCAGTCTTGCCAGAAATCGAATCCATTATTTCAGAAAGATATACAATGGTTGACTGGGATTCTATGACAAAGCAAATTGACATAGAAATGCCTACTTGGTCTTGGATTGTTATGATTTGCTTCATCCTTATTTCACAAGGCGGTTATTATTTCTGGTCATGGTATAATGATTTTAGAAATTAAAAGGAGGAACTAGTATGAAGTGGGAACTTAAAGACTTAATAAATAGCGCAAACAGTGTTGACGGTGAGATAAACGGAAAATAGGTTCCTTCAAGGCCTATCAACTGGAAGCATGAAACCTTGGCCGAGAGGTTTAGAAACGCTTGGGCGGTATTTGTAGGCAAGGCAGATGCTGTTGTATGGCCGGAGGGACAATGAAAGCAAGCTTTAATGGAGCAAGAAAAAATCTTGTTACAGATTTCAACCTTCTAGTGTGTACAAAGACTAGGCTGGACGATGAACAGAAACAAATCTTGAACGATTTGAGAAATACTATCGTTGGTCTTTTGTGCATGTATGACGAAAACGACCCTGAAAGTAGTTGCCTTATTGATACCATAATTTTGGAGGAAGTTTATGAAGACGGCATTTGAAGAAGAGTTGGCTGAAATTTGGAAAAAGAATGCTGAAAAGGATGGAGGTAGGTCTTTTATAAACAAGGTGGATAAGGAACACTCTAGAAGGGCTAAAAACAATAAAGACGAGTATGTTGCACTTCTATTTGCCAGAGAACCTTCATTAATGTTCCTAGACCCTTTCACAAGGGCTCGGGTTGATTTATATTGGATGATAGGGACTCCAGAACCTTTGATGATTGATGATTATAAAGTTAGCACAAAGCGAGAATTTGTTCAAAGACCAAGTAGAGTTATATTTGGCGGAGAAGACTGGAATAGGAATCCATTCATTTTTAAAACCGAATTTGAAGCCCTAATCTTCGTAGAAATGTTCAATTCTGCCGCCTGCAATGTTCTTAAGAAAATAAGCTTGAAGCCTTAAAATCCTTCTTCTTTTTTGTACGGTTCAAATCCCATGCCACTATGGCTTTTGTGATAGATAAAACCATAATAAGGTTCAGGTAGTTTCTCAATAATGTCAGATAGGGCATCTCGGTATTCTTTTGCAACCTTTTTTAGACCGTATTTTGGAGCATTTTCAAAAGGACCACCCTCTTTTGGTGGGTCAATTAGCGAGATAAAACTATCAAAACCAATACCTACAGTCCCTCGGTCTATTAATTCATCGATTTTACTAATAACCAATTGAGTAAGCTTATTTTTCCATTCTTGCATAACCGTTCCTTTGCAATAGTTGTGCTTGAGAATATTTTCTTAAATTGAACATATGGCTTGATTCGTTAATTTCTTTTGCTTATCCTTCTAATATGAAATTTCACAAAGTCATTAAGAACAAAGCGGTTGATATAATTCAAGAAGATGAGATTATAGGCCATGAATGCATCTTAAAATTTGCAGGGAAACGGCATATAGGGGAGGTCTTGATGCGACGTTCAAGATGGTGGGACAAAGAAGAGCCTTGGTTCTTTTTTCACGAAGAAGAAAGAGTCCCTTGGAAAGTAAAAGATATAATCAAAGAAGGCGGAGTTATAACTCGCATACTTGAAAAACAGGAGTTTTATGGAGACTTTTAATCCTTGGAAAAAGAAAGAGTGGACATCAAACGCTCAATGGCCCGAAGGCTCATTCAAGAGAACTTGCTCTGGGCAGAAGTCAACAGACTTTCATTTGACAGAAGCTGCGGCAAAGGCGGTCTGCAATATGCTTGAAAGAGATGGTCTTGGAGGGGAAGGGGAAATTTTCCCATTAAGGACATGGGTAGCAAAAATAGGAGACGAGAATGAAAAATAAGAAGGTATCAACAGACCAGGAGCTTATCGATACCATAAAAAAGTCGTCTAGTCTTGGTAAATACGGAATTAAGGGTAGTACTGGGTTGGGGGTTGAAGGTTTTTTCCATGTCTCTGCACCATACGATTCAAATGGAAAGGTTTTCGTCCATTATACCTACAAGCGTAAATTAGTTCAGGACGGAAAAGTAATCACAGAAGAAACGGATTCTTGGAAAAGGATGACTTTAGCCAGAGCGAAGCGGGAAAAGTGCCCAATAATCCGTTGTTCTATGTGTAAAGAGCCAGCAGTCTCTCTGGACCATATGTGGCCTTATGACATCTTGTATAATCGTTGTGCGGAACATTATAATTCAAAATCAGAGATGTAATATGAGTAAATTTGTTTGGTTGGTTTTTTACGGTATGATACATGATGGATATGAGTGTATAGGTGTCTTTTCTTCTGAAGAGAAGGCAAATGAGCATATAGCGAAACAAGACCTAGATGAAGACCCTTACGATTTGATGCGGATATTTGCTGAAAAAAGGGAAATAGATGTTCCCCTTAAGCCTGGCCCGATAGGTAATGTATAATGAGTTTCGATGTATTTAAAAGGGAATCTTTTGAATGCAAGAAGACTAGAAGACCGAAATACACTTTGGTAAAAAGCCTTCCGACTAGAGCAAAAGCCAGAAGTTGGTGTAGAAATCATTATTTTGAATGCGGTTGGAAAGAGTTAACAATTAAACATCCAGATGGAAAAGAAGAAACTTACGAGAGAAATGCGTAATGAATAAACATGACGATGAAGATTTGCTAAATGACGCAATAATCCATAGCTATTCGATTTATGATAGTTATTCAGAAACAGAACCTGATTGCTCTTGTGCAAAAGACCATTTAATGTTAGGTAGATGGCTTTCTGAATTAAAGGATTTGAGAGAAATATTAGGAGATGTTGAAGAGGCCGTAAATTCCAGAATCGACAATGTAACTTTTATGGAAAGAATTGGGAAAGAGGAGAGACAAAGGATTTATAGCAGGGGTAAGAAGCGTTAAAATGAATTATACTGCTCAAAAACTTTACGAAGCTAGAAAATGTCCAAGATGCGGGAGTCCTCTCTGCCCTCCTTGGACTGACCAGGATGGAGATCTAATCTGCAGGCATTGTCAGCTCAATATAAAGTGGATTAGGGAATGGATTGCAATTATTCCGGATGGAGATGATTTTAAGAAATCCGAGACTGTATAATCCTTAATGCATAAATATCCATTAAGAACGCTATCTTTGTTTAGCGGCATTGGGGCTTACGAAACAGCCCTTATGAATAACAAAACTCCGCATGTTATCGTGGGATATTGCGAACGGGACCCGATAGCAAGTAAATGCTATTCAATTTTGCACAATGTAGAAGAGTCTCTTAATTTAAGAGATGTCTCTCTAATTCAACCGAAAACATTGCCAGATTTTGATTTACTCACATTTTCCCCTCCCTGTCAGGACATTTCAAGTATAGGAGGGCATGCTGGAGTTTCAAAAGAAACAAGAACGGGTTTGATGTGGACTTGTTTGGACATTATCCGAGAGAAAAAGCCTTCTTATTTGGTAATGGAAAATGTCAAAAATTTAATGAAGAAATATAAGAATTCCTTTGCAGAGTACCTTGGAGAAATCCGAGACATTGGGTATGAATGCAATGCTGAAATATTGAAGGCTGACGATTATGGATTGCCTCAAATTAGACAGAGGCTTTTTATGGTTGGTGTGAGAAGTGATATCTCTAATAGTTTAGGAAGGTTTACCTGGCCGAATCCCATACCCTTAAAATCATCTTTAAAGGATTTTATAGATATAGGAGAGCCGATACAAACAATAAATAAACAAGTCTCCTATACAATTAGAATCGGAGGTAGAAAGTCTGGAGTTAAAAATAGGCATAATTGGGATGGGTATATGGTAAATGGGAAAGAGTATTTTCTTTCTCCTAAAGACTGCATGAGACTAATGGGCTTTAAAGAGAGCGACTACGATAAACTTAAAGCTGCCGGGATATCAGAATCAAGTATTTTAAAGGTATCTGGAAACTCTATTGCAGTACCTGTACTAGAGGCAATTTTCAGGTCTTTATTAGTCAAGTCAGAAGAAGTTCTTTTTCAGAATAATGAATAACACGAAGAGGTAAAAATGAGAAAATGTGATTGTAGAGCCTACAAACAGAATATAACAACGCTCAATGGTATCATTGACACATATGCAAAATCGAAGTCTGGGAATCCGAGAGGATATATTGGAAGACCTTTCGTATATTGCCCATGGTGTAGCAAGAAATTGATTGAATCAAATGAGAATTCCAAACCTAATATAAAAGGTAGAATAATAGGATAGGAGCATATGAAATACAAATTTTCAACTTTTCAAGAGCTGGTAGATAGAGTTCCTTCTCAGAGAATTAGGGATTGTTTAGATAAACTTGGAGAGAAGCTTGACGAATCTAAATTTCATGCAGAACTTGAATGGGGCATCGAAAGCCTTCGTAGCCAATTTGGGACAAACGGCGAGATTCCAGTAACATTCCCAAATCCTGCTAAAGTTCCTTCTAGAATCTTAATACTCCCTCCTTATTTTGAATATGAAGTAAATGGAGGAGAATCTTCAGTAGATATAAAGAGTATTCATTTTGTAAAATTTACGCCTAAAGAGAAATCAGAACAAATGACGATTCCAGGCTGCGAAGGTTTATAATGCCAGAAGAACAGATAAAGGTAGATGTTATCATTGTTGGAGCAGGGTTGGCAGGGCTGGCTTGCGCTATCAAACTCGCAAAAAAATCAGCCAGAGAAAGAAGGCTTTCTCAAAGAGCATCTAAAGCTATTAAAATATTGGTTATTGAAAAATCAGAGCAGATAGGTGGACACATCCTTTCTGGAGCAGTCATCCGACTAGATTCATTAAAAAATCTCTTAAGTAATAAAGAATATAAAGATATAGACACTGATAATATAGTTCAGTCGGAATCGTTTTATGCTTTAACAGAAAATCATAAAATCAAGATTCCATTCGTACTCCCAAAAATGAGACAGAAGGGTCTTCCTATTGTTTCGATGTCTAATCTCGTTGTAGAATTATATGGAATCGCTACAGAGCTAGGCGTAGAAATAATTACAGGACAGACTGTTGACTCTCTTGTGTGGGAAGGCGAACGGGTTGTAGGAGTCAAGAGTGGAACCGAAACGGTATATGCAAAAAATGTTGTAATAGCAGAAGGCCCTGCCGGCCTATTGACAAAAGAATTGACCGACAAGTTGCCAACTTTGAAAAATAAGAATCTGCAGACTTATGGACTTGGGATTAAGGAGCTATTTGAGATCCCTTCTTGTCCGGAAAAGAACGGGTCGGTAACTCATACATTTGGATATCCGTTAGGAACGAGTATATATGGAGGGGGGTTCATATACCACATAGATGATACCCATGTCGCATTGGGCTTGGTAACTGCTTTAGACTACAAAACCCCAGAGATTAATTTACATCAAGCATTCAGGAAATGGAAAAAGCATCCCATTGTTCAGTCTCATATTAAAAATGGGAGGCCTATTGGATATGGGGCTCGTTTAGTTCCAGAGGGCGGCTGGCATTCTTTGTTAAAGATGTCGTCTAATGGGACATTCTTGATTGGAGACGCAGCGGGACTTGTAGATACCATAGAACTCAAGGGGGCTCATTTAGCAATAGAGTCTGGGGTTGCGGTAGCCCTGGCAATAATTAAAGGCTGGGCATCTGTTAATCAAAATATTCCATCATTAGAAGGATTGAGACAAACTGCAAATTATAGAGCTTCATTTCGTTTTGGGCTTATAGCGGGGATACTTTTAGCTGGAGTTTCTTGGGTTACAAAAGGAAAAATTCCTTGGAAAAGAATTCCTCAAAGAAATGACAGGACTTGTTTGAACGAAATTCATTCTACTCCTCAAGAAAATGAATTGGACCATGGAGATTTAGATTTGGGAATAGAGTCGGACATTTATCTCTCTAATCTTAAAACGCAAAAAACAGAACACATAAAGATAATAGACGACAAAAAATGTTCAGAATGTTCAGCGAGATACTCATCTCCATGCTTAAGATTTTGTCCAGCCATAGTATATGGTAGAAATAAAGATGGTTCGATTTCAATTTGTTCTGAAAATTGTTTACAATGTCGTTGTTGCACATTAAAATGCCCTTTCGACAATATTGAATGGAAAACTCCAGGAAACGGTTCTGGTCCAAGCTACAAGAGGATGTAAAATGAAAAAATCTAGAGAAAAAGCCTCATGGGATGAATATTTTATGGGGATGGCAGAAAAGGCTACCGAAAGATCTATAGACCCAGATTATCAAGTTGGGGCAATTATCGTTTCTAAAAAGAATAGGATAATCAGTACAGGATATAATGGCTTCCCAGAAGGGTTCGATGAATCAGACCTAGATTGGGACCAAAAAGAACTCTTAAGGCCTTTCATAGCTCATGCTGAAATAAATGCAATTCTATTCAGCAGAAGAAAACTAAAAAAGGCAAGGCTTTATTGCACTCTGTGTCCATGCGAAAATTGTGCTCTTTTGGCCAGAATCGCAGGGATTCAAAAAATTTACTACAGAAACTCATATAAAGATGATGCAAAGATTTTCAAGTTCTGTAAAAGGCTTGGAGTCGAAATAAAGAAAATCTAACATCTTGACTGTTTTACTCCATTTGTATATGTTCTGTCTTGGATAGTTCACATACATACGGAGAGAATATGAAATACTTACAATTCGCAGTTGTCTTTTTAGCCATCGCCCTTTCGGGTTGCAAAACCTCTTTGACTAAAGGAGAGGTTGATACGGAAAATCAAGAAGGCAGGATTAAGGTTGTTTCAGAACAAGTCTATTCGGACTCTTTAGGAACATCTTATAGTGTTATTGTTTTGTTTGATTCTATCTCTGGGAAGTCATTCATATCTGTCCGAGGCGGCGGGATTTCCCCTATTGATTGAGGTCTTGTATGAACGATAAACTCGGAGATAGAATGAAACAGTATGAGCGTCTAACGGACTCCCGTTTGATGCCCCTTCTTCCAACCTTTGCAAGAGTTGACGGAAGATCCTTCCATTCTTTTACGAGGGGCATGAAAAGACCTTACGACATTGATATGTCTACGGCGATGATTCAGACTGCTCTAAACCTTGCTAAAGAAACCAATGCCTGTATGGCATATACACAATCTGATGAAATTACTCTTGTTTGGCTTTCTACAGATTCAAGAAGTCAGATTTGGTTTGACGGAAGACATTCCAAAATGGTCTCTCAAATCGCCGCTTTGTCGACTTTGTATTTCTATAGGATTTGCGAAGTCTCAATGCCTGAATACGCAAAAAAGCTCCCGTCTTTTGATGCGAGGGTTTGGCAAGTTCCAAATAAGACAGAGGCTGCAAATGTGTTCCTTTGGAGAGAACTGGACGCTATTAAAAACAGTATTAGTATGGCTGCAAGGGCTGTCTATAGCGACAAGGAACTACACGGAAAGCATAGTTCTGATAAGAAAGAGATGCTTCAGCTAAAGGGGCTGAATTGGGATCTGTATCCGTCGTTTTTCAAAAGGGGGAGCTTTATTCAGAAGAGAACGGTTGTTAGGCCATTTACAACAGAAGAGCTTTCTAATCTTCCGGAAAAACATGAGGCGAGAGAGAATCCTAATCTTACAGTTGCAAGAACTGAATTCAAGATTATGGAGCATTTGCCGAGCTTCAATCAAATCCAAAATAAAGAAAACTTTATCTTTGATGGTTCTGAACCAATTGAAAAATCAGACCCTTCTTAAGTAAAAATTTAGAACTATTGAAATAAACGGGACCCCATATGTTTATAGAGCGTATGATTTAGACCTTAACGAACATCGTTTGGTTCATGACGGAGTTTTGCACCGTCTTTTAGGAAAGGTAACAGCAGGATGAAAAAGATTTATTCTATCGGAGAAGAAACGCCATGGAGGCTTACAAAGGACTCTGGCTATAGATTATCAAAGGCAATAGTCGAGACAGGGGCTGAAGTCATAGCGAGCTATGTAGATGTCTGTAGCCCTCCTGTTCATGCCTGTATACGAATTAGGCTGGATGAAGATAAGATTTCTGCCTTTAAAGACATCTTTGAAGGGCCTTTTGAACCTGTGATGGCCGCGGGCGGGTGCAACGAAGAACAGAATACTCTCGTCCTTGATGAGACTGGGGAGGGACTATATCATTTTTGTCCTGTTTGTAGCGCCCATGCTGGACAAATGTGCTCAGAACCAGACCCTAATGCAGAAGGGCTCGGAATTGAATGGACTCATAAGATTCATGCTGAAAGAGCGACTAATACCAATGGCCTAATTAGGATTTGCGACACATGTAAAAAGGTAACAGCCATTGATTTAGACAATTCAATTGACAATAAAAAAGAAATGGAACTACCTGGACAAACGGTTCTGGAAATCCCTTTAACCGAGATGTCAGAAAAGTATAAATCTGCAAATCAGTGCGAATGTAAAAAAGTTGAAAAATAATCGGAAAACGGGCTGGGGAACTGCTCTTTGTAGTTAGGCGAAAATACTATGAAGACAATTACCGATGATTTTGAAGTCTTCTGTCATGACATGAGGACAGGGGAAATAGATATTAACAAGACCTACCATTGTTATATGGGTAGTGGACTTTACTTGTCAGCCAAAGGGAGCGATATCTTGAAATCATTGGAAGAACTTGATTCAATATTTGAGGGGGAATAGCCATGGAAAGTTTTGAAAAACAACAGGCTCGTAAATTGGTCAAATTCTGGGAAGACCAACTCGTCGACTATAAAGATTACAAAAAGAGAACTCCTGGAGCTATTGGAAAATATGGCTGGAGAGTCAGAATGAACGAACTTAAAAATAGCATCGAAATGACAAGGACTGTTTTTTGCCTATGGGATGATATGTTTTGTATTATTCCTGATTAGTTGCAACCTTCATATGAAAGTGGCAACTTCATATCTTTCCGAATAGCGTTTCACTTTCGATATGATTACCTGATAATGTTTTCTTTATTGAAATAGCAAGTCTATAAGCAAGTTCTACAGGAACGGC
>Ga0172382_10007862_pt1 | contig 15019 bp, 9 predicted proteins | sample Leawel138RmetaG_FD_122245 | JGI IMG/M metagenome (GOLD analysis project Ga0172382, IMG submission 122245) | Leachate microbial communities from a municipal landfill in Southern Ontario, Canada - Leachate well 138R metaG | ecosystem: Engineered > Solid waste > Landfill > Unclassified | place...
CTGCAAGGCGCATTCCCTCAAAAACCAGGGATATGGTGCTGATCGCCTTATTTGCGGCAATGACCGCCCTGGGTGCATTTATCAACATACCCACATCATCGGTACCTTTCTCCCTCCAGTTCATCTTTGCCGCTTATTCGGGAGCACTGCTGGGCTCCAGGAGGGGCCTATTGTCCCAGCTGCTTTATATAGGCATCGGTCTTGCCGGCATCCCTGTGTTTACCAAGGGAGGCGGGATCGGCTATGTATTGCAGCCCAGCTTCGGCTTTATTCTGGGGTTTGCCGCGTGCGCCTTCATAATCGGTCTTTTTGCAGAGAAAATGATTCGGCCCTCAATGCCCAAATTGCTGGCGGCTGTGCTTGCAGGCCTGGCATCCACTTATTTAATCGGTGTGCCGTATCTTTATTTCATTGTCAATGCCCTGGCGGAAGCGGGAAAGGGGATATCCTTCCAAACCGCTGTTGCCTGGGGCTTTACCCCCTTTATATTATTTGACATAATAAAGGCGGTTATTGTCGCCGCCTCCGGCACCGTTATCCTGCCAATACTAAGGAAGCAGGGCTTCAGCTGACTATTGCGGGTTCATATAAAAGCATAAATAATACCCAAGGTTAGGATGCATCCTTCCGTGAAATCATAATTTCGTGGACATCCTTTCCTTTTTTTATTATAATACTTAAAAAATGAGGTGATCGTATTTGGATGGCAGGACTATATCCTATTCCCGGGCGGTAATGTCCCAGGTTATGCTCCCCCATCAGGCCAATGCGGCCGGCAATGTCCACGGCGGTGAAATCATGAAGATGATGGATACCACGGCTTATGTGGCGGCGAGGAAGCATGCCCGGAGCAGCAATGTGGTTACTGCCCGGGTGGATGAGCTTGAATTTCATCTGCCGGTCTTCGTCGGCGAGCTGATAACCTGCAGGGCGCAGCTGGTCTTTGCCGGCAAGAGCTCCATGGAGGTCCATGTGGTGGTTGAGGTGGAGGACCTGGAGACCGACAACCCGCCCAAAATCGCATTGACGGCATATTTTACAATGGTGGCCCTGGACAAAAAGGGATCACCGACTCCGGTCCCGAAGCTTATACTGGAGAGTGAGGAAGAGAAGGCGGCCTTTGAAGAAGGGAAAAGGCGTTATGAAATGCATAAAAGAAGAAGGTCGTCATGACAGATCGGGGCTTTGCTGATTTCTTCCCGGATTGAAGCGGAAGGCTTCGTTATGATATAATAGGAATGGCTTGGAATTGGGTTTTTATGTGAAGGGAATGGGCTTTTATGGGAAAGGTGCTTGTGATAGCCGAAAAGCCTTCGGTGGCGCGGGATATCGCCGGTGTTCTGGGCTGCAGGCAGAAGGGTGAAGGATACCTATACGGTGACACCCATATAGTATCATGGGCTATCGGCCACCTGGTTTCCCTGTATGAACCGGAGGATTATGATGATACCTTAAAGAGGTGGCGGTTGGAGACGCTCCCCATAATTCCGGCGGACATGAAGCTAAAGGTTCTGCCCAAAACCAAAAAGCAGTTTGGCGTATTAAAGGGGCTTTTAAACGACAGGGATGTTGACAGCCTGATCTGTGCCACAGACAGCGGCAGGGAGGGCGAATTGATATTTCGGTACATATACCGGCTGTGTGGATGCAAAAAGCCGTTTCAGCGCTTATGGATATCCAGCATGACGGAGGAGGCCATTCGGGAGGGCTTTGCAAGGCTGCGGCCCGGAAGGGACTATGACTCACTGTATGAATCGGCCCGGTGCAGATCTGAGGCTGACTGGCTGGTGGGCATGAATGCCACCCGTGCCTTTACGGTAAAGCATGGGGTTCTCCTTTCCGTCGGCAGGGTTCAGACCCCGACCCTGGCCATATTGGCTGCCAGACAAAGGGAGATAGACGCCTTTGTGCCCCGGGACTACTATGAAGTGCAGAATGATTACGGGGATTTCAAGGGAGTTTGGTATGACAAGGATATTCAGCAAACGAAGATATTCGAAAAGGAACGGGCTGACGGGATTGCAGCCAGGGTCATGGGGCAGTCCGGCACCGTCTTTAAGGTTGTCAGGGAGCAGAAGAGCCAGCCCTTTCCGCAGCTGTATGATCTGACGGAGCTGCAGCGCGATGCCAACAGGTATCTGGGCTTTTCAGCCCAAAAGACCCTTACTGCGGCTCAAAGCCTTTATGAGAAGCATAAACTCATTACGTACCCCAGGACCGACAGCCGTTATTTAAGCACCGATTTGATTCCGGAATTGAAGCCGGTTTTGAAGACCCTTGACATTGAACCTTACTCAGGCTATGTCGGTGGGCTGTTTTCAATGTCCCACCTCCCGACAGGTCCAAGACTGGTAAATAATGCCAAGGTAAAGGACCACCATGCGATTATACCTACCAGGAGAATTCCGAACTTTAGCCAGCTCCCCAATGAGGAGCGCAGGGTGTATGACCTGATTGCCCGCCGGTTTATCGCGGCTTTTTATCCGCCCTATGAATATGAGCTTGCCCAGATTCATACCGTAATAATGGACGAGACCTTCATTTCCAGGGGTACTGCCATTAAAGCCCTTGGCTGGAAGGAGCTTTATAAGGACAGCAAAACCGACGGGGGAAGCGATGAACAGCCGCTGCCCCCGTGCAGTGAGGGTGATGGAGTCACAGCCCTTCAGGCTGAGGTGCTGAAAAAGAAAACAGCTCCGCCAAAGCCGTATACGGAGGCTGGTCTTCTGTCGGCCATGGAAAATGCCGGGCGCTTTGTCGAAGAAGAGGAGCTTAAGGAGCAGCTCAAGGACAGCGGGCTGGGTACGCCTGCAACCCGGGCGGCCATTATAGAAAGGCTGCTGAAGGTGGGTTATATTGTCAGGAAGGGCAAAACCCTGATACCGACGCAAAAGGGTATGAACCTTATAGATGTTGTGCCGGACGAGCTGAAGTCCCCCGAGACTACGGGCAAATGGGAGAAGGCCCTCAACCATATAGCAAGGGGAGCTATGGAGCCTGAGAAATTTATGGCCGGCATAACCCGTTACGTGAACTATCTGGTGCAGGAAGCTGCAAAGGGTAAGCCCGGTACAGTATTTGAAAAGGATAAAGCCAAAAGCTCGGGAACAAAGGCACAGGCGAAGACATCTGCACAGCCAGAGGCAAGGACTCAGGCAAAGGCAAGGGGACAGTCAAATATACAGTCAAAGGCAGATGCACAGGCACAGACAAAGGCTGCAGGAGGGGAACCCCTGGGGAAATGCCCCCTGTGCTCAGGCGGAAGCATAACCGCAAACAGCAAAGGCTATGGCTGCAGCAACTTCAGGAATGGCTGCAGGTTCTTTATCGGTGAGATATCAGGCAAAAAACTCACACCGGTTCAGGTTAGGACCCTTCTTGCAAAGGGAAAAACGGGAGTATTGAAGGGATTTAAGTCTGCCAAGGGAATACCCTTTGGCGGCAGATTGATATTGCAAAACGGGAAAATTCATATTGAGAGGGAGGAGCAATCAGATGGAAAAGATTAATCAGCATCAGGCGGTGGTAGCCGGCCATATTTGCCTGGACATTACGCCGAATTTCATTCCGGGCAATGCGTCGAACCTGGCTGATATCCTGAGGCCGGGACGGCTGACCAATGTGTCGGGCGTGGCACTGTCTACAGGGGGGGCCGTGTCCAATACCGGCATAGCTCTTTCAATATTGGGGATAGATACCAAATTGATGGGGAAAATAGGGAATGATTATTTCGGAGAAGGCATATTAAGGCTGGTAAGGGAGAGAAACCTCCACGACGGCATGACCATTGCAGACGGAGCTCAGACATCCTATACGGTTGTTATTGTGCCTCCCGGGACGGACAGAATATTCCTGCATGACCCCGGAGCCAACGATACCTTTACGGCTGAAGATATAAACTATGAGCTGACGGGCAGGAGCAGGCTGTTCCATTTCGGGTACCCCACGCTTATGAGGGCGATTTTCATGGACGGGTGCCGGGAGCTCATAGAAATATACAGACGTGTGAAGGAACAGGGTGTAACCACCTCTCTGGACATGTCTCTTCCCGATCCCACCGCGGAGGCCGGCAAGGTGGACTGGGACGCCGCACTGAAAAAGGTATTGCCCTATGTGGATGTATTTGTGCCCAGCCTGGAGGAGATCCTGTACATGGTAGATCGTGAAGAGTACAACAGGATTGTTGCAATAGACGGCGGAAAGGATTTCCTCAACAATTATGATCTGTCGTCCGTTCACAAGCTGGGAGACAAGCTGCTGAGCTATGGCGCCAAGGTTGTGCTGATAAAATGCGGCGACAAGGGATGCTATTTGAGAACCTCCGATGCCGGCACCATAAAATCCATGGGCGCGGCAGCTCCGGACAACCCCGGGGATTGGGCCGATCGCGAGCTTTTTGAGGAGATATTCAAGGTTCCGAAGGTCGTATCCGGCACCGGTGCCGGAGATACCTGCATAGCGGGTTTCCTGGCAGGCCTTTTGAGGAATTTTGATGCAGGCCAAAGCCTGAAGCTGGCCTGTGCCGTAGGTGCTGAATGCGTACAGGATTACGGCGCCCTTGGCGGGATAAAGCCCCTGGAGGTAACTTATCAAAAGGTCAGGGACGGTTGGGATAAGGTTCCGACAGCCCTGAAGACTCCCCATTGGACTTATGATAATACTGCCAGGGTATGGATTGGCATGAATGACAAAACAAGACGATGACAGGGTATATTATATTGGCTGCAGAGGCTGTAAACATATACCGGTAAAAGAAATACGAAAGGATTTTTGCATAATGAAAAGCACTACGATAAAAACGCTGTACCGGGAACCCGAATCCTTTTTCAACAAGGAGGTATCCTTAAGCGGATGGATCAGAACTATCAGGGATTCCAAGGCCTTTGGCTTTATTGAGCTCAATGACGGTTCATACTTTAAAAATCTGCAGGTGGTCTTTGAAGAGGAAAAGCTGTCAAATTTCAAAGAGATTGCCAGGCTTGGAGTCGGCACTGCCATACTGGTTCAAGGCGTATTGGTTGAAACACCCGGTGCAAAACAGCCCTTTGAGATAAAGGCGGACAGCATTGTGGTTGAGGGAGACTGTCCTTCAGACTACCCCCTCCAAAAGAAACGGCATTCCTTTGAGTTCTTAAGGACAATCGCACATTTAAGGGCCAGGACCAACACCTTCTCAGCCGTGTTTCGTGTCCGTTCCCTGGTGGCCTTTGCAATCCACAAGTTTTTTCAGGAGAGGGGCTTTGTTTATGTCCATACTCCCATTATAACCGGCAGCGATTGTGAAGGCGCAGGGGAGATGTTCAGGGTATCCACCCTTGATTTAAACAAACTGCCCAGGGATGAAAAGGGTGATATTGACTTCTCAACCGACTTCTTTGGCCGTGAGACCAACCTTACCGTCAGCGGGCAGCTCAATGCCGAGGCATACGCTATGGCCTTCCGCAATGTATATACCTTCGGCCCCACCTTCCGTGCCGAAAACTCCAATACCCCCAGGCATGCCGCGGAGTTTTGGATGATAGAGCCCGAGATGGCCTTTGCCGACCTTAATGACGATATGGCCCTGGCTGAGGATATGATTAAATATATATTCCAGTATGTGCTGGAGAATGCCCCCGAAGAGATGGCCTTTTTCAACAGCTTCATCGACAAGACCCTGTTTGAACGGCTTGACAATGTCCTGAATTCCGATTTCGGCCATGTAACCTATACAGAGGCTGTAAGCCTGCTTGAAAAGGCAGATGTTAAATTTGACTACCCGGTAAAATGGGGAATTGACCTCCAGACGGAGCATGAACGCTATCTGACGGAGCAGGTGTTCAAGAAGCCCGTATTTGTCACCGACTATCCGAAGGAAATAAAAGCCTTTTACATGCGCATGAACGATGATAATAAAACCGTAGCGGCCATGGACCTTCTGGTTCCGGGTGTCGGGGAAATCATCGGCGGCAGCCAGCGTGAAGAGCGCCTGGACCGCCTGGATCAGCGCCTTCAGGAGCTTGGAATGTGCCCGGATGACTACTGGTGGTACAGGGATCTGCGAAAATACGGCGGCACCCGCCATGCCGGGTTCGGCCTGGGCTTTGAGAGGGTTATTATGTACTTGACCGGCATGAGCAATATCCGGGATGTCATACCCTTCCCGCGCACTCCAAAAACCGCAGAATTTTAATCGGTATATCTATTGTGCATCGAATGAACAAAAAGGAGCGGTTCTCATCGCTCCTTTTTTGCTGCATTTATTTCCAATGATTTTAAATTATGCAAATACCCCCGTCAGGCATACATTTTGGAGAGAATGTACTCCACCAGGCGGGAGGGGAGAAGGCGTTTCAGGAAAACCAGCACCTTGTAGTCAAAGCCTACGGTAACCCTGACAGGGGGATTCTTTTTATTCAGGACTCCCATGACAGCTTTTACGACAACTTCAGGTCCCGGCCCGTTTTGCTCGTCCTTCTCCATTTTTCTGATTGATCGGGCAAACCTCTCTCCATAGGTGGAATTCCCGGCAGCCCTGCAGATATTCCGTGCATTGGTAAAGCCTGTTTTGGTATCACCGGGCTCTATGACCACAGCCCTTATGCCAAAGGGCTTAACCTCGATGCGCAGGGCTTCCGTATAGGCTTCAATCGCATACTTGCTCACGGAATACATGGATTGAAACGGTATGGAGAACAACCCTGCCACTGATCCGATATTTACAATAAGCCCGTTTTTTTGCGAGCGCATTATGGGTATTGCCTGCCGGCACATTCTGACCAAACCCAAAAAGTTCGTATTCAGCTGGCTGTATGCCTCTTCCACGGATGTCTCCTCAATTGGGCCTGCAATTCCGAAGCCGGCATTGTTTATAAGCACATCCAGCCTGCCCTCAGCCTTCATCACGAAATCCACCGCAGCCTCCGCCGAGGCATCGTCACAGACATCCAGCCGAAGCATCTTTAAAAATCCCGGCGAAGCATCGCCGTTTAAAACATCCAGGGAGGGGCTGGTTTTGGGTTGGCGGGAGGTGCCGTAGACGCGGTGTCCCTTCCTTGCCAATGCCTCCGCCGCAGCCTTTCCTATACCGGATGATGCGCCTGTAATTAAAATCACAAGGTTTTCCTTTGATGTCAAAATCATAACCCCCTTTGCCTGATTCAAGGCAGATAACTGTCTGCCGGAAATGCATCCTATGTCAATTAACATCTGGGACCGAACCGGCTCCATTGCTATAACTATTCTACACAATTCACGGTTTTCCTTCAAAGAGATTTTACCGGGCATGTTTTTCTAAGTCGCAGCAATATCTTGAAATAATTGGTGAAATAGTGTATCATATTCAGGAATACTGCGAGAAGAGTCATGGGCAGAGCTTATGCAAAAGCTTTGCGACGGTCCTGCATGCAGCGGAAAATGTAAAAAATCCTAAGATAATATACTGGTTTGGAAAGGTCATAGTTATGAAGCATACTATAGTTGATAAAATAAGAAAAACAGCCGGCCAATACAGCTATTTGTCCGTTCTGCTGTTTTATCTGGCCATTCAGGCGGTTTTCAGCCACCTGGAGAATACCGTGGTTCCGAGGTATTATATGGAGAACAGGCTTGACAGATACATCCCCTTTGTCAAGGTATTTGTCGTGCCTTATTTATTCTGGTTTATCTATATAGTCGGCGCACTGGTCTATCTTGGCCTAAGGTCCAGGAAGGACTTTCTGGGCCTGTGTGCCTTTATGTTCATTGGGATGAGCATCTGCATGGTTATTTATTACCTGCTTCCAAACGGGCAGCGGCTTCGCCCGATTATTATGGACACCGACATTTTTTCAAGGATGATAAAGGCTGTATATAAAAATGATACGCCGACCAATGTGGCCCCGAGCATACATGTGTTGAATTCTATAGCGGTGCACGTTGCCCTGGTCAGGTATGAACCCTTCGGTAAGAACAGGCTCCTGAAATGGACATCCTTTGCAATAATGGTATCCATAATTCTTTCCACTGTATTCATCAAGCAGCATGCGGCCATAGATGTGCTCTGGGGCATGGTGCTGAGCTGTGCAATGTATTATCTTGTTTACAGGGTTCTGCCCTTTGATAAGCCCTATGCTGCATTTGACCGGGTTGTCCATGAAAATGTCGGCAGCCGGAGCAGCGGCTGAGGATGCCGGGACATACCTTTGCTGTTTTGCATGAACCTTTGGCAGGAGGCAAAGTCCCCTGCCTAAAATATAAGGGGGGCTGTATATGAAGCATTATCTTTGGGGAATTTTTTTGGTCACGTCCGGTATTTTTCTTCTGTTGAAGCACTACCTTAACTGGAATGTACCCACACTAAGAATTATCTTTGGACTGTTTGTGGTTTCTCTGGGAATTTCAATCCTGATTGGCGGTTTTGATGCAAGGGAAGACAATAATATTGTTTTTGGAACGGGCAGGCTGAGGGTTCTGTCCGGCAAAACCGATTACAGCATCGTGTTCAGCAATGGGGTTGTCGACCTGTCCTCCGTCCCCGAAGGTACGGATAAAATTGAGATTAGTACAGTATTCGGAGAATCGGAGGTAATCCTGCCAAAGGACATGAAGATATCCATAAAAGCCACTGCGGCTTTTGCTTCAACAGAGTTTCCGAACGGCTCAAGGCTGTCCTTCGGCGATCAGCTGTATAATGCGGGCTCGGGCGAAGAGGGTGCGAGGGAGCTTTTGATTGAGCTGAACACTGTATTTGGAAGCACCAAAATCAGGGAGTAGGCTCAATGTACTGATTAGTCCGGCCGTAATGCGGCATATTCCTGGCACCGGCTAAGATTGTGAATTATATAAGTAAAAGGGCGTCTGCCCGGGAATGATGTATCGGGACTTCAACTGCCGTTCCCGATTAAATATTCCCGGGCAGACGCCCTTTATTTCAGTGCAGGCCGGAGGTATCCATTCTGAATGATTTGCCTGATACCTTCAGCTTTGGCATTATTACAGATTACTCAAAGACATTTATAATATTTTTAAAGATATCCTTATTGTCCTTGAGCTTGGACTCACTGCCCAATACGCAGATATATTCATTCTTCAGGACATCCTGCAGCATAGGGGCCAGGCCGCGGATATCCTGAGGCGTGGTTTTCAGCACTTCGTCCCTTTCCAGTTGAATGTCGGCCTGGGTAACACCGGACAGATAGTTGGAGACTGCCCGTTCACCCTTCATCTGAGGAGTCAATGGGGTATCCAGCCTGCTTATGGTTCCTATTATGTATTTCGCCATCTCGCGATTGTCGGCATCAAAGCCTTCCAGGTATTGAACCATCTGATCATATGCCGCCAGGGTCTCTTTCAGGTTTGGATCCCTGTAGGATACAAAGATCATGGCACCGCTGCGTGAGAAATTGGCAAAGGCGCCATAGGCCCCGCCCTGAACACGGATCCTGTTCCACAGGTAATCCAGACTGGCTATGGACCTTAACACCTGCAGGCTGCCCGTATATTGCCAGCCTGCCTTTTTAAAGCTGAACCCCTTGGCCACATACTGCACCTTGCCGGGGGTCATCAGGCCTTCATTGGCCGGTGCCTGTTCAAAGGCATAGGATTGGGGCGGCCTTGCGGCTGTATCCGGGAGGCTGTCGGCAAATACGGCAAACTCATTGGCAAATGCGGAGTAATCTTCGGGCGATATGACCACACTGGCCATAAGGCTGGATTTTTGGAATATGAACTCCGATACTGTCTTCAAGTTGTGGATGATCTCGTCCTTCCGGGAATCAAAGCCCTTTTCGATGCCGGCCAGGAAACGATAAAAGCTGATGCCTGTCAGGGTTTCGTTATACTTGCCTGCAGGAGAAAAATAGCTGTTGAGCCGGGTCATGGCCATGTAGTGGCCCTGGCTGTAAATGCCCATTTCAAGCCTTGAGCGCCCCTCCTGGATGATCTCCTTAAGCCGCCTGGCATCATCGAATACTGTCTCGTTTATTATTTCCCCTGTGAGCCTCATAAGCTCAGGGAGCTTGCCTGACAGCGACTTGGCCTTTACAATCAGCCTGGGAGCATAATCGTCGTCACTTCCAAGGATCGGGAAGGCCTGGTTTGTAAAACTGATGCCGCCGGTCTGGATGTTTATCTCATTGGCCAGATCCTCATACCCGCGCTTTCTGGTACCGATTTCACTCAATACCGCTGCCAGCAGCCCTGCATAAGGGAGGAGCCCCTCAGGTACCGCCCTGGTATCAAAATACAGACTGACATAGGCAATACCGTTGGTGTGTATTTCATGGTTCAGGGTTTTTACACCGGAGATATCCCTTTCCTCCAGGGGCAGTACTTCAGCCTCAGCCTTTATGTCCTCAAGGGAGATCATGGGAATCGTGGCCAGGGCTTCGGGAGAATCCGGCTCCGATTGTTTTTTAACCAGCTCACGGGTGCATTCCACTATCCTGTTTATCTCTTCTTCGGGCAAGGATGCCTTGTATTCCTGAAGCTTTTGGCAGATCTCCCTTTCACGGCTTTCGGCCATGCCGGGCTGGGGCTTTACAACCAGCAGGCTGCAGTGGTTATTCTCTAGCAGATGTTTTTTTATCAGGTCTTCGAACAGGGGCTCTGTGAGGGCGGCCTTGACTCTGCCAAGGGGCTCCTCGAAGCTGAGATGCATGGTGGGATCCGCGTCATACAGCCAGCTGTCCATGCAGCGGATGTTGTATATAAGCCCCTTGGGCCGGCCCCCGAAATCCGCTTCCCGAAGCTTAAATTCCCGGTAATTGATGGCTGCTTCTATCAGCCGCTTGTCAATGCCCTTTTCTGCCAGCTCCTTAAGGGTATTTGTGACTATTGCCTTAAAGTCTTCCTTTTGCTCAACGTCTGCATCCTTGGCCACAATGCTGAAAATCGGCTGCAGGATTCCGTTGTCAAAGGACCCGAAGACATCCTTGCCTATGCCTGCCTGAAGAAGCGCTTTTTTAAGGGGCGCGGCAGGGTTGTCCGCCAGCAGGTACTCCAGGATGTCAAAGGCCAGGTACAGGAATGGATCGGTGGATCGCCCTATTGAGAAATTCATGCTCAAATAGGTTTTGCCCTCGGTGCTCTCTCCAGCGGATATGGAATATTCCGCCGTTGTCTCCCTTATATCCGGGAAGGGCTGCTGCAGCGGTATCCCGGAATCGATGTCGAGGCTGTCGAAATCCTTCAGGTACTCCTTGTCAATAAACTCAAGGTGCTTTAAAATATCGCCGTCTCCATACAGATATATGTAACTGTTGGATGGATGGTAGTATTTTTTGTGAAAGCTCAAAAATTGCTCCTGAGTAAGTTTCGGAATATCCTCCGGATCGCCTCCCGAATCTACGCCGTAGGGGGTGTCGGGATACAGGGATTCCTGGATTTTGCGGAAGAGAACCTGCTCGGGGGAAGAGAAGGCACCCTTCATTTCATTGTACACAACGCCCTTGTAGCTCATCGGGGCATCTTTATCCTCAAGCTCATAATGCCAGCCCTCCTGCATCAGGATTTCCGGCTGGCTGTATATATTGGGATAGAAAACCGCATCCAGATAGACATCCATCAGGTTCATGAAATCCTTGTCATTTGTGCTGGCAATGGGGTACATGGTCTTGTCCGGAAAGGTCATGGCGTTCAAAAAGGTGTTGAGGGAACCCTTGGCCAGCTCCACAAAGGGCTCCTTTACCGGAAACTTCCTTGAACCGCAAAGCACGGAATGCTCCAGTATATGAGGAAGGCCTGTGCTGTCCGGCGGCGGTGTTCTGAAGCTTATGGAGAAAACCTTGTTGTCATCGTCGGCTTCCAGGTGCAGCAGCCGGGCGCCGCTCTTTTCGTGGGAGAAAAGCCGTGCCGTGGCATTCAGCTCCGGTATAAGCCTGATGCTCAGCAAGCGGAAGCCGTGGTATAATTCGCCTGTTTTAAATAGCATAGTGGCAGCTCCTTTCTTACAATCGAAACCTGTTTGATCCGGACATAAAACAACCACTTGCATAAGGTGTTTAAGTACAGATCTCCGATTCTTTTATCTTTAGCCTTACCTATTCTACATATACCACAAGAAATCCTGCCGCATCATTATTTGATCCCAAATATATATCCGGAATCATATACTGTATTGCAGAGAGTTTAAGATGCAGGAGCCAATTGTGACAGAACGGCTGAAGAAAGGGTGCGCAAGCTGCGTGATGCTGGGATGTCAGGCAATTAAGCGGAAAGGGGAGGAACACAATGGAAAGATATGAACAACGTGGGATGGCTGCGGCTATCATAAAGGGAGGGCCGTTGGCGCCTCAAATCAGCGGCATTGTATATTTCAGGGACGTTGCCGGGGGGACCATTGTTACCGTACAGCTGGTGGGGCTGCCGCCCTACAGTCCGGGCTCAGACGGGCAGAGCCCAATAGGCCCCCATGGCTTTCATATCCATGTTAACGGGACTTGTGAGGTTGGGGATCCTAAAGAGCCCTTTATGACAGCGGGTGAGCATTATAACCCCCATAATCAGCCCCATGGCAACCACGCGGGGGATTTTCCCGTGCTTTTCAGCAACAGGGGCAGGGCATTCATGAGCTTTTTTACAGATAAATTCAATGTGGCTGACGTAACAGGCAGGGCGGTGATCATTCATCAGAACCCTGACGATTACAGGACGCAGCCGGCGGGAAATGCCGGCAAGCGCCTGGCATGCGGGGTTATTGAATGGTCCAGGGGCTGAGGCTTAAAAAAGCCGTGAGCAGCAGGCGAATCCGGAGAGGCTTTTTGCGAACCCCTTACACAGATGCATTAAAAATGATATAATATTGGGAATGGATTTTTGAAAAGGGGTTTGCCGATGCTTAACATACCGGATTCGCTCATCACCAGTTACTGCATGTCTCCCCAGGCCTATGAAAAGGGCATGGAGTATTACCGCCGGGGCAGGATCAAAAACCTGAGGATGCTGGAGGACAGAAATATAATCTTCAGTGTTGTCAGGGGCAGCAAAGATTATAATATCAGAATAGAATTTGATCAGAGGGGCACTTTCGTAGGAGCGGAATGCTCCTGCCCCGCCTCAAACAGGTATTGGGGCCATTGCAAGCATATTGTGGCGGTGCTTCTCCATCTTAAATGGCTGAAGGAAAACGGCGGTTTCCGTGAGATTTTGGCACGGAAGATGGCCAGGGAGGTTTTCGGCTGCTTTCAGCATAATGCCTCCGCGGTAAGGACTCCGGTAACACTGCTTCCGATATTTGAATTCAATTCATCTATGTACCACGGTGAAGAAGCGGGCTCACTGCTCAGCTTTAAAATAGGCACAGGCAGGCTCTATGTGGTCAAGAGCATTCCCAGGCTGCTTGAACAGATGGAAAGCGGCGAGACGATAGAATTTGGGAAGGAGTTTACCTATGACCCCTACTGGCATGAGCTGGCGGAAGAAGACAGACCGCTTTTTGAGTTTGCCAGGGAGGTATACGAGATAAGCCGCCACAGCAGCGAGCGTTCCAATGGGACCGGGGGCATGTTCAGGGACAAGCATATGATCCTGCCCACTGCCCTTGTAAAGCGTTTCTTTGTCTTAATGGCTGGTAAATCCTTTCAGGCTGTTCTTAACGGCAGGCAGGTGGAAACCGGAATCCTTAATCGTGATATCGATATAAATTTCAATCTGGACAGATCCGACAGCTATCTGACCTTGGATATGAACCTGGACGAGGAGATTGTGCCGATAATTCCAGACGGGGAGTATGTGCTGGCAGGTGACAGCATTTACAGGCCTTCAAGGGAACAGGTAAGAAGCCTTATGCCCTTTTTGCGGGCAGTATCGAGAACAGGGGGGAAACGGCTGGTCTTTCACAATGATGACAAGGAACGCTTTATCTCGGAAATCCTTCCCCATGTGGAAAAGGCGGGCAGGGTTGCCATCAGTGAAAGCGTTCAGACAATGATAGTCAAGGAAGACCTGTCGGCTGAGGTGTACCTGGACAGGGAAGACAGCGGAATCAAGGCCAGGGTCAGCTTTGTGTACGGCAGCCGGGCAATCGACCCCTTTGATCCGAAAAGCGGGAAGGGTTATAACGATGACAGAATCCTAATCAGGGATACGGTCGGCGAAAGGCGCGTCCTGGAGATTTTTGAGCAGTATTCCTTCATGGTCAGGCCAAAGGGTATATTCCTGGAGGATGAGGATCTTGTGTTCGAATTTCTTTACTCGGGTATTCCGCGGCTGGCGGAATTGGCTTCCATCTTTTACTCCGAGGACTTCAAGCTTAACATAAGGGAGAGGGCCTCATACAGCGCAGGGATACGTCTGACGGGGGATTCTGAATTTCTGGAATTCGCCTTTGATGCAGACGGAGTCTCGGGGCATGAGCTCGATGAAATTTTCGACGCTCTTCGTGAGAAAAAGAGGTATTTCCGTTTAAAGGACGGATCCTTTATCCCCCTGGATTCCAGGGAGATGCAGGGCATTGCCCGGCTGGCGGAGGATCTGGGCATAAAGGGCAGGGATTTTGATGAGAATGTCATACGCCTGCCCAAGTACAGGGCATTGTATCTGGAGAAGCAATTGAAGGAAGCAGGCATAGTCAATGTCAGGAAGAACAGAGCCTTCAGCGAGCTGGTAAGGGACATCAGGGAACCCGGCGACCTGGAGCTGGCAATACCCGAGCCCCTGGAAGGAGTGCTGCGGGACTATCAGCGCCAGGGCTTCAGATGGCTCAAGACCCTGGCCCGATATGGGTTCGGCGGTATACTGGCTGATGATATGGGCCTTGGCAAAACCCTGCAGGTTTTGGCCCTTGTCTATTCGGAGCGCAGCGAGAAGGGAAGGATGCCCTCACTGGTGGTGGCACCTACATCCCTTATATATAACTGGGAGGCCGAGGTTCAAAAATTTCTGCCGGATCTTGATGTTATGGTGATTTCGGGGAGCAAGACAGAAAGGCTGCATAAAATGGCATCGATTCATGATTGCGACCTTGTGGTTACCTCTTATCCGCTGATCAGAAAGGACAAGGAGGACTATGCAGCATATGAATTCAGGTTCTGCATCATAGACGAGGCCCAGCATATCAAAA
>Ga0172382_10007866_pt1 | contig 15013 bp, 15 predicted proteins | sample Leawel138RmetaG_FD_122245 | JGI IMG/M metagenome (GOLD analysis project Ga0172382, IMG submission 122245) | Leachate microbial communities from a municipal landfill in Southern Ontario, Canada - Leachate well 138R metaG | ecosystem: Engineered > Solid waste > Landfill > Unclassified | place...
ACGCTGCAGTACAGGTCGTCAAAGCGGCGGAGGGCAAGTAATGAGCATCCTGATCGACAAGAACACCAAGGTAATCTGCCAGGGCATCACCGGCTCGCAGGGCTCCTTCCACACCGAACAGGCTATTGCCTACGGTACGCAGATGGTTGGTGGTGTCACTCCCGGCAAGGGCGGCACTACTCACCTGGGCCTGCCGGTCTTCAACACGGTTGAAGAAGCGGTCAAGGCCACTGGCGCTGACGCGTCCGTGATCTATGTTCCGGCTCCTTTCTGCAAGGATTCCATCCTCGAAGCGGCTAACGCCGGCATCAAACTGATCGTCTGCATCACCGAAGGTATCGCTACCCTCGATATGCTGGACTGCAAGGTCAAGTGTGATGAGCTGGGCGTACGTCTGATCGGACCCAACTGCCCGGGCGTTATCACTCCCGGCCAGTGCAAGATCGGTATCCAGCCTGGCCACATTCACCTGCCGGGTAAAGTGGGCATCGTTTCCCGCTCTGGCACCCTGACCTATGAAGCAGTCAAGCAGACCACTGACGCTGGTTTCGGTCAGTCCACCTGCGTTGGTATCGGTGGTGACCCGATCCCTGGCTCCAACTTCATCGACATTCTGGAAATGTTCCAGAATGACCCGCAGACCGAAGCGATCGTCATGATCGGTGAGATCGGCGGCAGCGCTGAAGAAGAAGCCGCAGCCTACATCAAGGCCAATGTGACCAAGCCGGTTGTGTCCTACATCGCAGGCGTAACTGCTCCGGCAGGCAAGCGTATGGGCCATGCTGGTGCGATCATCTCCGGCGGCAAGGGTACTGCCGACGAGAAGTTCGCCGCATTGGAAGACGCTGGTGTAAAAACCGTGCGTTCGCTGGCTGACATCGGTACTGCTCTGTCCGAGCTGACCGGTTGGGCGATGAAGTAATAGCCTGGCGCAGGTGGTAAATCCCCGGCGCTCGCCGAGGATAACGCAGTAGGGGGCTGGCCCTGTACTGCGTTTCCACCCACAGTCATCTTCGCGCAGGCGGGGATCCAGGAACAGAACCCCGCTTCGGCGGGGTTTTGTTTTATCTGCGGTTCATGAACCACATGACCAGGGGCAAGCACGTTGTCCACCGTGTTGTTTATAATGCCCGGCATTACTGTCTGTACCAGGCAGTCCCTGACAGAAGAATATCAATGAAAACATTATCGCCGGCCAATGTCCTGGCCCTCGGTTTCATGACGTTCGCCCTTTTTTTGGGCGCAGGCAATATTATCTTTCCACCCAGTGCCGGGCTGCTGGCCGGTGAAAACATATGGCCCACCGCGCTGGGCTTTCTGATTACGGCGGTCGGTCTACCCTTGCTCACCCTGGTTGCGCTGGCACGGGTAGGGGGTGGTATCCAGGAGCTGACCGCGCCGCTGGGCAAATTGCCCGGACTGATTCTGTCCATTCTGGTGTACCTGGCGATCGGGCCGCTGTTCGCAACCCCAAGAACCGCCGTGGTGTCCTACGAGATCGGTATTGTCCCACTGGTAGAGGATAGCTGGCAGACGTTGCTGATCTACTCGCTGCTGTATTTTGCTGTGGTGCTGTTTCTCGCCTTGAAACCGGGCCGTCTGGTCGACAACATCGGTAAGCTGATCACGCCCATACTGCTGCTGGCACTGGTCATCCTGGGTATTTCCGCCGTGCTGTTCCCCGCGGGAGAGCTTGGCCAACCCGCAGCAGCCTATCGGGAGTCGCCTGTTGTTGAGGGCATTCTGCAGGGTTATCTGACCATGGACGCGCTCGGCGCGCTGGTATTCGGTGTGGTTATCGCCCGGGCTATTCGCGACCGTCAGGTGCAGGAAACCCATATCGTTACCCGCTACACGATCGTAGCTGCGGTGATTGCCGCCATCGGCCTGGCGTTGGTCTACCTGGCGCTGTTCCAGCTGGGTGCCACCAGCGGCTCACTGGTCGAACCGGGTGCCAATGGCGGCCAGATCCTCGCGGCATTCGTTCAGTACCGCTTCGGCAGCTTCGGCAGCATCCTGCTGGCCATGGTCATCACGCTGGCTTGCCTGACCACCGCAGTGGGTTTGATCTCGGCCTGTGGCGCCTTCTTCAGCCGCGAATTCCCGGTCACCTATGCGCAAGTAGTGTGGGTCTTCACCATCTTCTGTATGGCCGTATCCAATCAGGGGCTGGACAGCCTGATCAATATCTCTGTCCCGGTGCTGGTGGGACTGTATCCACTGGCTATCGTACTGGTCTGCCTGGGACTGTTCTCCAGCGCTCTGGCGCGCCCGCAGAACATCATGCGCCCGGTCATGGCTGTGGCGCTGGTATTCGGCATCATTGATGGTCTTAAACAGGCCGGCTTCATGGAACGGGATGCCGCCTGGTTGAGCGCCGTGCCATTTTCCTCCCAGGGACTTGGTTGGTTGGTACCGGCTGTTATCATGCTGCTGGTTGCTCTGCTGGTGGATTACGCCCGCCATGGCAAGGTGGGGCACGCCTGACACGTTTAAGGAATCGCAATGAACAATCCTCTTCTGCATGCCGAATCGCTCTGGCTGAACCTGACCGCCTTTTGCTGGTTCATGATCTGTTGGGTGGGGTACACCAGATATGCATGGCATCGTGGGCGGGATACGCCTTGCCTGGCGAGCGTGCTGCACCTGTACCGCAAGGATTGGATGGGAAGATTGTTGTTGCGTGAGCAGCGGATAGCCGACGCCAGCCTGATCAGCAACTTGGAGCGCAATACCTCGTTTTTTGCCTCCAGCACCCTGCTGATTGTTGCCGGTCTGATTACGGTGATGGGCGCGACCGATCAGGCGCAGAACCTGTTGCGGGATCTGCCTTTTGTTGCGTCGGTGAGCCGTGAAATTTCAGAGATAAAGCTGCTTATCATGCTCGGCATCTTCGTGTATGCGTTCTTCACTTTTTCCTGGGCGATGCGCCAGTACAACTTCGCTTCGGTGTTGTTTGGCTCAGCACCCCTGGTTGGGGAAAAGCATGTCAATGAGACTGAGCGTAAGGCGTTCGCCAGCAGGGCCGCCAAGGTATTGTCGATGGCTGCACATTCGTTCAACCTGGGCTTGCGTTCGTATTACTTTGCCCTGGGTATGCTCAGTTGGTTCATCAACCCATGGGTGTTCATGGGTGTGACCACAGGCGTGGTGTATGTGCTTTATCGCCGCGAGTTCAAGTCTGCGGTGCTGAAAGTGCTTATGGCTACGCCGGCACATTTTCCGGAATCGTCCACACCGGAGCAGTGATTTATTTCTCTGCCAGAAACAACACCGGCCGCATAAGCGGCCGGTGTTGTCGTGGGATACAGCAAAACAGCAGTGTTACTCGCGATTCATACGCTCTTCAAGATCATTGCGGGCGTCAGTGGCTGCATCACGTGCCTGCTCACCTTTCTCCTGCAGATAATCAGTAGAATCATCATACGCTTCGCCGATGCGATCACTGGCTGCGTCCAGATTTTCCTGCATGCGCTCGGTGGCGGTTGGCTCGTTGTTGAACGCTTCATCGGTGCGTTGCTCGATAGCGTCGCCGGTATCTTCCATCGCCTCGCCAATATTGTCCGCCGCATCCGACATGGATTCACGGGCCGATTCCATTTTGTCTTCCGGACTGTCCTGGCAGGCTGCCAGCAAACCCAGACCGGCCATCAGGATGGCTGTTGCGCAAAGTTTTTTCATCTCATTCTCCAAGTGATGATTCACCGTCTGGTTAGTCCCATCTAAACGGCATGAGTTCCCGCTTTGCTTGGTATTACATAGAAAACCTTAGGTGGTACTGCACACAGCATCATCTTTCCTTCATATTTTTGTCATTTCCGGTCCTTATAGTGACTTTTTTTGTATCCAGCGTGTGCCTAGTTGCCCCAACCAAAAAGGATAAGTTATGACTAACTGGAAAGTGATGTGCGTTTTGGTGTGCAGCAGCCTGTTGCTGACTGCCTGCAGCTCCGACAGTGACGATGATGATACCGCTCAGACCCCAGAGGAAGGCTTGGCCGAGCGCTTGGCCAGCTTCCCGGATGATGGCGTTGAACTGCCCTTCACGCTGCTCCGTGACGATCTAATTGATGGCAAGACAATGAGCCCCTTCGAGGTGCGCAACGGTGGTTTTGGTTCGGCGATGACCGCTCACCCGAGCAAACTGGATGAATTCTATGCGCTGACTGATCGTGGTCCAAATGCGGACTTTAACGGCGATTATGGCAATGGCAAGAAATTTCCTGTGCCGGATTACACTCCGCGCATGGGGCACTTCCGTTTGACAGAAAACGGCGGGGTTGAGGTACTCAACACCATTTTGCTCAAACGCCCTGACGGTACTCTGATCAGCGGTCTGCCGAATACTTCAGCCTTGGGCGGTACGGGCGAAACGCCTTACAACCCGGATGGCAGCCCAGTGCTGGTAGACCCTTCACAACCTTACGACGCGGCCACCAATCCGATCAAGCTGGACGACTACGGTCTTGATGGTGAAGGTCTGGTTGCGCTGAGTGACGGCAGCTTCTGGGTCAGTGATGAGTATGGACCGCACATGGTGCACTTTGACGCGGACGGCAAAGAGATTGATCGCATCAACCCTTTCCCGATAGATGCACGCACCCGTTTCAACTTGCCTGCAGAATTTGCCTATCGTCGCGCTAATCGCGGGATGGAAGGCTTGGCAATTACCCCGGATGAAAAAACGCTGGTCGGCTTGATGCAATCCACCATGGACTTGCCCACCAAGGCCGTACGCGCCTTGACCATCACTCGTATAGTGACGGTTGATCTGGAGACGGGCGCTATCGGTCAGTATCTTTATCAGCAAGAGAAGGCAGCCAACTCCAATTCGGAAATGGTCGGGCTGAGCGATACGGATTTCCTCGTGCTGGAACGTGATGGTAGCTTCCTTTATGGCGGTCCAGATGGCGCTGCCGGCGTCAGCCCCAATGCACAGAAACAGGTTTATCGTATTGATCTGTCTACGGGCACCAACCTGGAGACTGTCGCCCTTCAGGCTGGCATGGTTCAGGACGCAGACCTGGGTCTGACCATCGATGGTCAGACACTGGAAGAGGTCGTGCTGGATGGCGGTTGGGCCGCCCTGGCGGCTGTTGGCATCTATCCGGTAGACAAGACGCTGGTGCTGGATATGGTGGTAGAGGCGAACTACCCACATGATAAAATGGAAGGTTTGTGGCGTATCGATAACAAGCACTTGGGCGTGCTTAATGACGATGACTTTGCGACTTGGTCCACTGGCGGCGAGCTGGAGCAGAAGATGCTAGATGCCGGGACCATTGATGCGGGGCGGCTGTATATTCGCGAAGTGGATATGTCCGTCGAGTGAGTGCGTATTCCGGCGAACGTGACCGGTCATTCCGGGGGTTTGCACGCGGCCTTCACGCTGGAACGGATTTTGTACTCTGACAACAAAACCAAAGCCCCGACTCATTTCGAGTTCGGGGTTTTTTTTGGGCCTGAAATACGGGATTGAATGCAGCTATGGGCGCACTACTGCGCCGTAGCATGGGAGGATCTCCATTACGGGCGTTTCTTCCATGCAATTCTTTCGAAGCCGTATCCTAGCCAAATCCATTTCAATAGCGATGTCGCTACTGATGTCGATGCCCCTCACTGTACTCGCTGATGATGGGGCGATAGCACGAAGCGCTTCATCCGCGCAGCAGCTGGGGGGCCAGGTTAGGCGCCCGATTGTTGTTTTAACGGCACCACACATTGAAAAGCTGATCCCACCTCGTCGTATACCCCGGGCTCATCAATTCCCGCCGCATCCCCCACCCAGGCTGCAATGGCACCCGGGCAGGACGCAAGGTCCCTTTACCCCAGCGCGCATTGATCTGATCCAGCACACCCATCACCCGCTCTGTTTCCACCGGCTGCACAGTGGCGAAAAGATCACCAGTGAACTCCCCTCGCTGGCACAAATCAAGGAGCATGATTTCTGCCTTGGCATAGGCATACCCCGCCTGAAACACTGACTCCAAACCTTTCTGCGCCGCCTTAATTACCAGACGCGTATCATCGGTGGGGAACGGCAGGTGACAAACAATGCCTCGGGCAAACTTGGCTTCATCGGGGTTGAACATGCCGGTTCTGATGCTGATGCGCACTTTTTTACAGAGGGAGCCTTGGGCGCGCAATTTCTCGCATGCACGAGCGGCGTAGGTTGCTACGGCCTCACGGATGGGCTCGATATCATAAAGACGTTTACCGAACGCGCGGGAGCTGCATATTTCCTGCTTTGCCGGCGGAGCCGCCTCTAATTCCAGGCAAGGCGTACCGCACAACTCACGGGCAGTCTTCTCCAGTACCACGCTGAATTGCTTGCGTAATGTCCACGCATCAGCATTGGTCAGGTCCCAAGCTGTATTAATGCCCATTGCTTCAAGGTGCCCGGTCAGCTTGCGGCCGACACCCCATACCTCAGTCACCGGCATGACCTTCAGCAATTTATCGCGGCGTATTGGATCGCAGATGCTCACCACGCCACCGGTCTGGGCCTGCCATCTTTTTGCCGCCGCATTCGCGAGCTTGGCCAGCGTCTTTGTCGGTGCGATACCTACTCCGGTTGGGATGCCGGTCATTTTTAAAACCTGTGCCCGTATTGCTCGGCCGATTTGCTCGTGGTCCGGGATTCCGGTCAGGTCAGCAAATGCTTCGTCGATGCTATAGACCTCCAGTTCTGGCACCATGCCTTCAATAACCGTCATTACCCGCTGGCTCATGTCACCATAGAGTGCGTAGTTGCTACTGAATGCGAGGATGCCATGGCGCTGGAGCGTGTCTTTGACCTGGTGATAAGGCTCGCCCATTTTTATGAATGGCTTGGCATCGGTGCTGCGGGCAATGACGCAGCCGTCGTTATTGCTCAAGACGACAATGGGGGTGCGTTGCAGGTCAGGCCGGAACACGCGCTCACAGCTTGCATAGAAGGAGTTGCAGTCAATGAGCGCGATGGCACGCTCAACCATGGACTGCATGCCTGCGCAGGCTGGCCACGACCACGCCCCAGATCATCAACTCATCACCTTCCATGATATAGCGGGGCGGGAATTTTGCATTTTCGGACAGCAACACGACTGATTCGCCCTGCTTGCTCAGTCGTTTGACGCAGGTCTCGCCATTGACGGCCGCAATAACGATATCGTTATGCGCTGCCGTCCGGCCACGGCTAACCACCAAAATATCGCCATCGAAAATACCGGCCTGGATCATGCTGCTGCCAACAGCCCGCACCAGATACATGTGAGGCGCGTGGATATCCAGCAGCTCATCGAGCGATAAAGCCTGCTCCATGTGATCCTGTGCCGGGCTCGGGAACCCGGCTGGCACACGGTAGGAGTAGAAAGGCAGCTCAGTGGACGACTGACCGAGCGGGCCTAAAATGATTGCAGTGTTCATGTTTCTTGCCACGGAGTTTGCTGTATGTAAATACAGTATTCCTGTGACGCGCGGTCGTCAATTGAAATCAAGCGGAGGAGGTAGGTATGCATGGTCCGCTCGCGCAATTTCGAGCAGCTTGGAAATCGCCGCGGGCTCGTCGGGCTGCACGTCCCGCTCCAAAGTCCAACTTGTTTGTGATGACTGGCTAGTGGTCGCTGCCCGGGCGAGCAGAGCTGCGATGCATCGCCCATACACGCTTGACCTGGCTTTCGCTGCACCCCGCCAGCTTGGCAGTCGCTGCAATGCTGTGACCTGCCGAACGCAGGGCGATGATGCGGCTGTGAATGTCATGGTTGGTCTTTCGACCCGCGTATTTCCCGGCCTTTCTCGCCAACGCAATGCCCTGCCGCTGTCGCTCACGCCTGTCTTCATAGTCGTCATGGGCTATCTGCAACGCCAGTTTCAGGAGCATATCCTGGACAGATTCCAGCACCACCTTGGCCACCCCTTTTGATTCTGCCGCCAGATCCGTGAGGTCTACTACACCGGGCACCGCAAGCCGGGCACCTTTGGCACGGATAGAGGCTATGACCTGGGTAACGGCTACGGCCATATCGCGCTGGAAGTACCGGATGTGTACAAGGCGTGTGAGGTTATTCGTGAGAAGGGCGGCAAGATTACCCGCGAGCCGGGTCCGATGATGCACGGCAACAGCATTCTGGCGTTTGTTGAAGATCCGGACGGCTACAAAATCGAACTGCTGTCGCCGTCGCGTAATGACTGACAGGCTTGGCCTGCAACAACAACGTGCCATGTTCCGGTGCGTTTTTTATGGCTGAAAGTGTAGTTGCTGCACCCTTTCCTGAAATTGCTCAAGCCCCGGCGGTACATCGTGGCTGACCAGCACCAGAATGCTGTCTTGCTGGTGCTGGCAAATGCTGTGCAATACCCGGCTGGCGCTGTCTGTATCCAGTCCGGCAAAGGGTTCATCCAGAAGCAATAAAGGCTGGCGGCGCAGTAGCAGGCGGGCCAGCGCAATGCGTCGCGCCTGCCCGCCGGACACCGCCACCGCATGCTCGCCCAACGGGGTATCCAGCTGTAGCGGTTGCGCCTTGGCCCAGTCTGCCAGTGCGACCTGCTCCAGTACCTGCCAGAGTTCGGCGTCGGTAGCCGCAGGCACACCAAGGCGCAAATTTTGCGCCAGACCCAGATTAAACAAATCAAACTGCTGCGGCAGATAGCCGATCATGCCGGCGGCACTGCTGCTGTCGTACGCTTGTCCGTCAAACAGGCAGCGGCCTTGTAACGGCGGCAGGTGGCCGGCCAATGTTTCCAGCAGGCTGCTTTTTCCGCTACCCGACGGGCCGGTAACCAACAGGATGTCTCCGGCTTGCAGCTCCAGGTCAAAACGGCGCTCGCCGGCATGTACGACCTGCAACTGCTGCAGGGACAGCTGCGGTGCGAGCTGCCCGGCTTGTGCCAGCGGGTTCAGCGCTGCAGATGCTGGCGCCTGTGTCTGGCCCAATTGGTTCAACCGGTCGCGAGCGGCCTGGCTTAGGCCCAGCGCAATAAAACTGGTGGTCAGCGGGGCCACCACCTCGTAAAAACCCAGATAGGCCAGCAATGCTGCCACCAGCCAGGGCAGCTGTAGCTGCCCGCTGGCCAGCAGCGGCCCGGCCACCCAGAGCATCAGCAAAAAACCCAGTGCCAGCGCCCAGTGCTGCCAAAGCAGCAGGCGGCTGCTGGCGATGGTTTGTGCGGCCTGATGTTGCAGGTAATCGGCGTCCAGCGCAGCAAATTTCTGCTGACGATTCTGCCATTGCTGCCAGATCACCAGCGGTACCCGCAGTTGCAGGCTGTGCAACAAAAACACACGGCGCTCTTCGGCTTTGTCGGCGTCCAGCCGGGCTAGCCGCGCAACTTGTTGCCCGGTCAATAACGGCAACAGCAGCCAGCCAGACACAAGGCCGGCCAGAGCGGCATACAATAACTGTGGAGACAACCAGGAGTAAAACGCCAGCAACAATACCAGAATGCTGCTGGCCCAGAACCAGGGCGCCACTACGCTCAGCGGAAAACGATCCAGCAGGTCAATGTCGGCCACCAGCCGGTGTTGCTGGCGTGCGGAGGACTGCAGGGTACTGGCCGGATTGGCCGCCAGTCGACCAAATACGCGGCAGCGCAAGTCCTGCAACAGGGCCAGCACCGCATGGTGGCTGCTCAGGCGTTCGGCATAGCGGCCAGCGGTACGAGTCATGGCGGCCAGGCGAATCAGCGCCGCCGGGCGGAAGAAATCAAAGGAATAGGCACCAGCCACCAGCAAGCCGGCGGCGGCACTGGCGGTAATAAACCAGCCGGAAACCGCCAGCAGCCCCAGCACCGCAATCAGGGTAATCCAGCCCAATAACAGCGACAGGCTCCAGGCACCCTTGCGGCTGGCCAGCAGCTGGCGCAAACGAATATCAGACGGTGGCATTTGGCACCTCTGCCACTGTGCTGGCTGTAAGCTCCAGACGCTGATCCACCCAGTCCAGGTCGGTACTGCTGTGGCTGACCAGAATTAGGCTGCGGCCACGGCCCAGCTGTTGCAGCAGCTGGTGAATCTGCCGGCGGCTGTCCAGGTCCAAATGCGCCGTGGGCTCGTCCAGCAGCCACAAAGGGCGATCACGCAGCAGCAGTCGGGCCAGTGCCAGCCGGCTCAGCTGGCCACCGGACAAACCACTGCCGCGCTCGGACAACGGCCAGTCCAGACCGCGTTCTGCCAGCAGTTCGCCCAGCCCCACCTGCACAAGCGCTTGTTGCAGCTGCACGTCAGTAGCCTGCGGACGGGCCAGGCGCAAATTGTCGGCCAGACTGCCTTCGACAAAACCTGGCGTTTGTGCCAGATAGTCCATTGTATCCAGCCAGTCAGGCAGGTGCAGGGTGGCAAAGTCTTGCCCATTGATAGTCAGGCTGCCGCTGTAGGGCAAAGCGCCCAGTAGCACTTGCAGCAAACTGGATTTGCCCGCACCGCTGGCACCCTGCAACAACAGGCTGTGACCGGCGGGCAGGTGCAGGCTGTTCAGCTGCAGGCGCAATCGCCCGTTCGCACTGCTGACAACTAAATCATGCGCCTGGATACACACCGGCAGGCTGCCTTGCAGGGGCTGCTCGCCTGGGTGCTGCCAGCCGGACTGTTGCAACAGCGGCTCCAGCTCCTGCATGGCCGCCTCGGCATCGGCTTTGGCGTGGTAATCGTTACCCAGTTGGCGCAGTGGTGCATAAAACTCCGGCGCCAACAGCAGGATAAACAGTGCCCCGGCATAGGGCACCGGAATCACTTCCTTGGCCCAGGGTAAAATGCCGAGCAGGCCAAGGCCCAGATATACCGCTACCAACGCAATTGACAGGGCGGCAAAAAATTCCAGCACTGCGCTGGATAAAAAAGCCAGGCGCAGCACCGCCATGGTGCGCTGACGATAGCCTTCGGCTGCCTGTGCCACCTGCTCCTGAGCCTGTGCGGTGGCCTGTAGCTGCTGCAGGGTACGCATGCCGCGCACCAGATCGAGAAAGCGCCCGCCCAGCCGGCTCAGTGCCTGCAGTTGTTTGCGGCTGCTGGCGCTGGCTGCCTTGCCCAGAATAATCATAAATAACGGCACCAGTGGAGCGGTCAACAGCAGCAAGAGCGCTGCCAGCCCGCTAAAGGGCGTTATCACCACGAGCAACAAGAGCGGCACCAGTAGCGCCAGCTGCGCCTGGACCACATAGCGCTGCAGATAACCGTCGAGCGCATCGACCTGATCCAGCACCCGGCTGGCCAGCTCGCCCTCACTGTCGCTGTGGGCCAGTTGGCTGGCGGGCTGCGCCAGAGCATGCAATACACGCTCACGCAATTGGTGGCGAATCTGCACGCTGGCGGTCAGGCACAGGCGCTCACGGCCATATTGCAATGCCGGGCGCAACAGCATGCAACCAGCCAGGGCAATAAAAACAAGTAACAGCATGCGGGGCGCTGTTGCAGGAAAGTCAGGGTTGATCGAGGCTTGCAGCCACTGGTTGAGCAGCCAGGCCAATAGGCTGTACTGAGCAATCAGTAGAACGGTATTGCTCAAGGCCAGCAGCAACGCCAAGCGCAAGCGCCCCTTCTGGAGCGCCTGTAGCTGACGCAGCTGACTGACAGCTGGTGGCGGGTTATTGTGGGTCGCTGTCTTCACCGGCATAGCCGTTGAGTTCCAGCCACATGGCATTGATGATGCCAAACGAACAGGCCAGCAACACGCCCAGAATCCAGGTGAAATACCACATGGTGAACTCCTTAATACAGTGAATGGCTGTTGTCACGGATGTGTTGGGCACTGACTCGGCCACGCATCACATAGTAGCCCCAGGCGGTATATCCCAGGATCAGCGGTACAAAAATCAGTACCACCACCAGCATAATCAGCAGCGTCAGCTCACTGGCGGTACCGTCCCACAGGGTCAGGCTATGGTTGGGGCTGATGGAGGAAGGCATGATGAACGGGAACATGCTCAGGCCAAAAGTGACAATGGTGCTGGCAATGGCCAGTGCCGAAGACACAAAGGCCAGTGCATGGCGGCGCAGCTTGCTGAGTAGCGCAGAGCCGGCGAACCCGGCAATAGTCGCCAAAGGCAGCAGCCAGGCCAGCGGCCAGCGTTGATAGTTGAGGAACCAGCCATGGCTGATTTGCTCCACCTGCTTGCCGATGATGGTGCTGTCGGCCTGGGTATCCAGCCCGCCGGTTACATGGAAGCCGTCCACAGCAAACCACAGCCAGATGCCGGCCAAAACAAAGAGTACCGCCGCGACCAAACCCAGCCGGGCACTGACGTTCTCTGCACGCCTGAGCAACGCACCTTCGGTTTTCATTTGCAGCCAGGTGGCACCATGGTTGACGAACATGATCACGGTAAACACCCCCACCAGCAGGGCAAAGGGATTGAGCAAACCCCAGAAGTTGCCGGTGTAATGGATGCGCAGCAGGTCATCAAAATGGAACGGGACGCCCTGCAGCAGGTTGCCAAAAGCCACGCCAATAATCAGCGGCGGCACGGTAGAGCCCACCGTCAGCGCCCAGTCCCAGCGGTCGCGCCAGGGCTGGTTGTTGATTTTTGAGCGGTACTCAAAGGCAATCGGGCGAAGGAACAGGGCAAACAGCGTGAGCATCATGGCCAGGTAAAAACCGCTGAATGCTGCCGCGTAGACGGTTGGCCAGGCGGCAAACAGGGCACCGGCGGCGGTAATCAGCCAGACCTGGTTGCCGTCCCAGTGTGGCGCCACGGTGTTGATCATGATGCGCCGCTCCTCGTTGTCACGGCCAATCACTTTCAGCAGGCTGGCCACGCCCATGTCAAAGCCGTCGGTGACGACAAAGCCAATCAGCAATACACCAATCAGCACCCACCAGATAAAACGTAAAGCTTCGTAATCCATGATCAGGCCTCCTGGGCTATGCTGGTTTCAAGGTCGTAACGCCCGGTTTTAAGGCTGGCTGGCCCCTTGCGCGCATAGCGCACCATCAACCACATTTCGATGGCAACAAAGATGCTGTACAGCACCACAATGCTGCCCAGCGTCAGCAGGACATCCCCTTCGGTCAACTGGGAGACCGCCAGATCGGTCGGTAAAATCTCGCCAATGGCCCAGGGCTGACGACCATATTCGGCGACAAACCAGCCCATTTCACAGGCAATCCATGGCAATGGCAGCGAGAACAGCGCAAAACGCAGCAGCCAGCGTGGTTTGTTTTCTGTGCGGCGCGCCACATGCCAGGTAGCAAAAGCAAACAGCACCAGCATGCTGAAGCCGGCAGCCACCATGATGCGGAAGCTCCAGAACAGCGGCCAGACCTTGGGAATGGACGCATCCACTGCAGCCTGCAACTCGGCCTCGGTCGGATTCATCGGATCTTCGGCATAAACCGACAACAGCAGGCCATAGCCCAAGTCATCGAGAATTGCTTCGAAACGTTCACGGGTTTGCGGACTCTTGTCACCTGTGCGAATTTGCTGCATTAACCTGTCGGCTTCACGGCCATTGAGCATGCGCGCGCGGTGCTGTTCTTTCAGATCGACCAGGCCGGTCACCGGCTGATCCAGCGAGCGGGTGGCAATCAGACCCATGACTGCCGGAATCTTGATGGCGTACTCCGTGGTTTCGGTTGCCTGATTGGGCAGGCCGACCAGGGTAAAGGCTGCAGGTGGCGGTTCGGTATGCCATTCAGCTTCAATGGCCGCCAGCTTGACCTTCTGCACATCGCCCATTTCATAACCGGACTCGTCGCCCAGGATGATCACCGACAGCGAGCTGGCCAGGCCAAACACGGCAGCAATGGCAAAGCTGCGGCGGGCAAAGGGAATGTCACGGCCCTTGAGCAGGTACCAGCTGGAAATCGCCAGCACGAACACAGCTGCTGTCACATAGCCGGCTGAAACGGTATGCACAAACTTGACCTGCGCCACCGGGCTGAACACCACCTCGGCAAAATTGGTCAGCTCCATGCGCATGGTGTCCACATTGAATTCCGAACCAATCGGGAATTGCATCCAGCCGTTGGCTACCAGAATCCACAGCGCCGACAGGTTGGTACCGAGCGCCATCAGCCAGGTCACGGCCAGGTGTTTGTTTTTGCTCATCCTGTCCCAGCCGAAGAAGAACAGACCCACCAGTGTGGATTCCAGAAAGAACGCCATCAATGCTTCAATGGCCAGCGGCGCACCAAAGATATCCCCCACATAATGTGAGTAATAGGACCAGTTGGTACCAAACTGGAATTCCATTGCCAGTCCGGTGGTAACCCCCAGAGCAAAGTTGATGCCAAACAGCTTGCCCCAGAACTGGGTCATGTCCTGATAAACCTGTTTTCCGGTCATCACATAGACCGACTCCATGATCGCCAGGATAAACACCAGACCAATGGTGAGCGGGACAAATAGAAAGTGAATCATCGCAGTGTAGGCAAACTGCATTCTGGATAGCTCGACAAGATCCATCGCATTGCTCCGTTAGTGAGTAATAACGGGCCGGGCAGAGGCGGTATGACCGGATCGGCTTAGCCCAAAGTCCATGCAGACGGGCTTATTTTGGTTGATTCTTGATTTTGGTCAATTATGCAGGTTGTCGCATGTCGCAGGAGGAATCCCCGGCGTTTAGGCCGGGGAGGATGTCAAGTTCATTGCGATCTAAAGAGCTACGCAAAAGGAACCATTCGCCCCGCCTCTGTAAAAGCGGCGATTGAGAGTTTGGCAAAACAAGTGGCATGTGCCGAGAAGAGCGATAGCTGGCGAGATTTTCATGGTCACGATCATGTAACCGCCTCAATCTGCGGCCTGTTGTTTGTCTATAACCATGATGGTGAGTACGAGGCAGATTTTCAAAAAAATCTGATAGGCATCAACCCTGAATCCCTCCAGCTTCCTCGCGGCTCTAAGGAAACGCTGCATAAATCCACCAGTGCTACCTGATCGGGTAGAATCCAATAATTCCGCCCTCATCTGATAGAGCCCCCAAATGAAGCAGATCTCCTTCGCCCAGGCAGAGCATCAGCACAAGAAGAAAGTGACTCGCCGCGAACGTTTTCTTGCACAGATGGACAGCCTGCTGCCATGGCAGCGGTTGATTGATGCG
>Ga0172382_10007867_pt1 | contig 15012 bp, 10 predicted proteins | sample Leawel138RmetaG_FD_122245 | JGI IMG/M metagenome (GOLD analysis project Ga0172382, IMG submission 122245) | Leachate microbial communities from a municipal landfill in Southern Ontario, Canada - Leachate well 138R metaG | ecosystem: Engineered > Solid waste > Landfill > Unclassified | place...
AATGCCGTCTTTCACATCTTTCTTGTTAGGCAGGCCCAAATGCTCTTTGGGTGTCACATAACACAGCATGGCAGTGCCATACCAGCCAATTAAGGCTGCACCAATGCCTGAAGTGATGTGGTCGTAGCCAGGCGCAATATCGGTGGTGAGCGGGCCAAGCGTATAAAACGGCGCTTCGTGGCAATGTTCCAGCTGCATGTCCATGTTTTCACGAATCAGGTGCATGGGCACATGGCCAGGGCCTTCAATCATGACCTGCACATCATGCTTCCAGGCCACTTGCGTTAGTTCTCCCAGGGTTTTCAGTTCGGCAAACTGGGCCTCGTCGTTGGCATCGTAACCCGAGCCCGGACGCAGGCCGTCGCCCAGCGAGAAGCTCACATCGTAGGCTTTCATGATGTCGCAAATATCTTCAAAATGCTCGTACAGGAAACTTTCCTTATGATGCGCCAGGCACCATTTGGCCATAATGGAACCGCCCCGCGACACAATACCCGTCATGCGATTGGCAGTCATGGGAATAAAGGGTAAACGGACACCGGCATGAATCGTGAAGTAATCAACGCCCTGCTCGGCCTGTTCAATTAACGTGTCACGGAAAATTTCCCAGGTCAGTTCTTCGGCCTTGCCATCCACCTTTTCCAGCGCCTGGTAAATAGGCACGGTACCAATCGGCACGGGCGAGTTGCGGATGATCCACTCGCGGGTTTCATGAATATTCTTGCCGGTGGAAAGATCCATCACGGTATCGCCGCCCCAGCGAATGGCCCAGGTCATTTTCTCTACTTCTTCGTGAATGCCCGAACCCAGTGCCGAATTGCCGATATTGGCATTGATCTTGACCAGGAAATTGCGTCCAATCGCCATGGGTTCAATTTCAGGGTGGTTGATATTGGCTGGAATAATCGCACGGCCACGGGCAATTTCATCACGCACGAATTCAGGCGTAATACGCTGGGGAATAGATGCCCCGAATGACTGCCCGGGGTGCTGGCGGCTAATACGCGCGGCCAGTTTGCTACCTTCGGGACCGCTTTGGCGCAGGCTTTCCAGGTACTGCTCCACCCGCATGTTTTCGCGAATAGACACAAATTCCATTTCGGGCGTCACTATCCCTTTACGCGCATAGTGCATTTGCGTCACGTTTTGGCCTGCTTGGGCGCGGCGTGGCGGGCGTTGCAATTCAAAGCGCATGGCAGAAAGCTGCGGATCTTGCAGGCGTTGCTGCCCGTATTCACTGCTGGGGCCGCTTAACACTTCGGTATTATTGCGTTCTTCAATCCAGGCTTTTCGCAATGCAGGCAAGCCTTTACGGATATCAATCTTCACAGAAGGGTCGGTATATGGTCCACTGGTATCATAAACGGTTAGCGGCGGGTTTTTTTCGCCGCCAAACATGGTGGGGGTATCGTCTTGCGAAATTTCCCGGAAAGGCACGCGAATATCAGGGCGTGAACCCTGCTCATAAATTTTGCGTGACCGTGGCAATGACTGGATGGCCGCATCATCGACCTGTGCCGTTGCGGCTGTAAATGTGGGTTTAGCGCTCATGTGTGCTCCAAATGAAAAAATTGGAGCCGAATAGGGAATGACTTTCGACTGATTCGAATGTTGAACTCCCAGCCTCGGCATTATCCGTACTGGTACAAAGGGTATTTCTCAACCAAGCTATTGCTTAGTACCCCTGCTTGAAGCGAAAATTATACGTAGACGACTGCTTTATGTCCAGATTATTTTCTGGCAAGAAAAAAACAATGAGTTTTCAAAACTAATTAGCCAAATTCCATGAAAATCAATCGCCTATACGCAAATTTGTCATAAAATCTTGGCTTCCCTACTATTTATGCAACGCATAAAAAACGCACCCACTGTACCTTTCAAGGAAAGATCATGTCTTTAATAAAAAAAGCATTGTTTGTTGGCCTGAGCCTGTGTTTTTCTGCCGCATCCGCTACCGCCTCTGCCCAGGACACCACAAAACTGACTATTGGCATGTCTGGCTGGACCGGATTTGCGCCACTGACCCTGGCAGAAAAAGCCGGCTTTTTCAAGAAACACGGTTTGGATGTCGACATCAAATTCCTGCCCGTTAAAGACCGCCTGCTGGCATACGCCTCTGGCTCTTTGCAATGCGTAGCCACCACCATCGACAGCTTCATTGCCTGGAATGCCAATAATGTACCGGTTACCCAGATATTCATGCTGGATGCATCCCATGGTGCCGATGGTATCGCCGTACGCAATGACGTTAATGACATCAAGGAACTGAAAGGCAAAACCATTGCCGTGGAAACCGCAGGTGCATCTCCTTACTTCCTGCTTTCTTACATGATGCACAAAAACGGCATCAAAATGTCTGAAATCAAAACCAGCACCCTGTCTCCGCAGGCTGCCGCCCAAGCGTTCAATGCCGGGCAGGTTGATGTAGCCATGAGCTACGAGCCCTATCTTTCTACCGTCCGTGAAAACTCAACAGGCGGCAAAATCCTGGCAACAACCATTGAATACCCCGCAATTATCGACTTTGTTGGCTGCAAACCCGACTGGTTAAAAGATAATCCCCAAGCAGGCCATGCGCTGGTTGCTGCCTATACCGATGCACTGGACATGATCAAGAACAATCCGCAGGAAGCCTATACCATTATGGGCGCCCAGGTAAAACAGTCTGCCGAACAGTTCGAAAAATCCGCTTCCTTCCTGACCTGGAAAACCAAGGAAGACAGCAAAGCCTACTTCGACAAGGAAATCATTCCTTTCATGGAAGAAGCGACTGAAATCCTGCTTGATACCAAAGTCATCCGCAAGGCACCAGCAGACCTGAACGTCCTGTTTGATGCCACCTATGTTAATTAAGTAATACCGTCATAAAAAACGCAGTAATGAAACCGACACAACACAAAATTTTTGAATTCAGGCCGTTGCAGCCCATTCACCCCCGTTTCAAATGGGTGCTGGGCCTGCTCTTTTTTATTGTCTTTATTGCCGGCTGGGGCATTTTTACTTTGGGCGGGTTTGTTTCCCCCACTTTCCTGGCCAGCCCCATGACAATGCTTAAAGAAGGGCACCTGCTTTTCACCGAATACAATTTCACTCATGATATTGGCATGACGGTCATGCGTGTGCTGGTCGGTTTCATTCTGGCCTGTCTGGTTGCCGTGCCACTGGGCATTGCCATGGGCACGTTCAAGTTCGTAGAGGCATTTTTAGAGCCGTTTGTTTCTTTCTGCCGTTATTTACCGGCATCCGCGTTTATTCCCTTGCTGATTCTTTGGGCAGGGGTAGATGAGAAACAAAAAATCCTGGTTATTTTTATTGGCTCTGTTTTCCAGATTATCCTGATGGTTTCCGTGATTGTAGGCAATGCCCGCAAAGACCTGGTGGAAGCCGCCTATACCCTGGGTGCCCGCAGCAAAGGCATTGTGCACCGCGTGATACTGCCGGGTTCCGCCCCCGAAATAGCAGAAATTTTGCGACTGGTACTGGGCTGGGCCTGGACCTACGTGATTGTGGCCGAATTAATTGGTGCCTCTTCAGGTATTGGCCACATGATTACCAATAGTCAGTCATTAATGAATACCGGCCAGATTATTTTTGGCATTATCACCATTGGCATTATCGGCCTGATTTCCGATTTCGCCTTCAAGGCAGCCAACCGCCGTTTATTTGCCTGGAGCAACCTGTAATGAGCCAGCTGGAAATCCAAAACGTCAGCCGCATCTTTCCGGGTAAAAAAGGCATGCATACCCAGGCGCTAACACCCATTAATTTCAGTGTTAATGAAAATGATTTTGTTACTATTCTAGGCCCCTCAGGCTGTGGAAAATCAACCATGCTACGCATTATTGCCGGGTTAGACCACCCCACCACCGGCCAGGTTTTGCTGGATGGCAACCGCATTACCGGCCCCGGTGCCGACCGTGGCATGGTGTTCCAAAGCTATACCCTGTTCCCGTGGCTTACAGTAGAACAAAACATTTGTTTTGGCTTGCGTGAAAAAGGCATGCCTGCCGCCGAACAAAAAGAGCGCAGCGGTTACTTTATTAACCGCGTGGGCTTGAAGGGATTTGAACAGCATTTCCCAAAACAGCTTTCGGGCGGCATGCAGCAACGTACGGCGATTGCCCGTGCGCTGGCCAATGACCCTAAAATCTTGTTGCTAGACGAGCCTTTTGGCGCCCTGGACAACCAGACCCGACTGCTGATGCAAGAGCTACTGCTGGGCATTTGGGAATCGGCCCAAAAAACCGTCCTGTTCGTGACCCATGATATTGATGAGTCTATTTTCATGGCTAACCGGGTCGCGGTTTTTAGTGCCCGCCCGGGACGCATCAAGACCGAAATCAAGGTTGACCTGCCCCACCCGCGCCACTATACCGTCAAGACCTCGCCCAAGTTTATGGAACTGAAGGCGGTACTGACTGAAGAGATTCGGGCCGAGGCGATTGCGGCGGAGCAACGGTAAGCGCTGCCTTCAAAACAAGAACTCCAGGCAGGACTTTGGCCATAAAGGGAGGTAACCGCCCCCTTAATCAAACCAAAGCCCGCCTTTTATTATTTCTAATTACCTTTTCCCTCTTTTCCCTCTACAATAGATTTTCCTGTAACCAATTAAAACGTAGAGACAAAGAGTGAAGAAGACAAAGAGTGAGCAACAGCAGGACATCCGTTTACTGGGCAAAATCCTGGGCCAAAGCATTCATGAATCCGATGGCAAACCCATTTTCGATGTCATTGAAACCGTCCGGCGTTCTGCCGTCAGCTTCCGCAGGGAAGGCAATATCAACGACAGCGAAGTATTGCTGGATAAAATCACCTCATTGTCTGATGACGAAGCCAATACCCTGTCACGGGCGTTCAGTTACTTCTTGCACCTGGCCAACCTGGCCGAAGACCGTGACCAGAACAAGCGTCACCGCCGCATCCTGCTAGAAAACAGCAATGAGCTGCGCGGCAGCTTCAAGCACACCTTGCTTAAGCTTAAAGAACAGGGCGTGTCAATGGAAGCCATCCGCGACTTCTTCACACAGGCCTGTATTGTTCCTGTTTTAACTGCTCACCCTACCGAAGTCCAGCGTAAAAGCACGCTAGACCTGCATCGCGAAATTGCGCGTTGCCTGGCCTTGTACGACAACCCGCTGACCGAATACGAACAGGCCGAGCTTGAAACAGAACTGGCGGGCCATATCAAAACGCTGTGGCTAACCCGCATGCTGCGTTTTAACAAACTGATGGTAGATGATGAAATTGAAAATGCCATTGCCTATTTCACCAATACCTTCCTGCCCGCCATTCCCAAACTGTACTCCCGCCTTAATCATTACCTCAAAGCGCTATCGGAAGACGGTCAGGCCGCAACCCCGTCCCTGCCCGCCTTCCTGAAAATGGGCTCCTGGATTGGTGGTGACCGTGATGGCAACCCCTTTGTAGATGCCGACACCCTTAAGCATGCCGTGCTGCGCCAGTCCACCACTATTTTTGAATACTACTTAAATGAAGTACACCTGTTGGGTTCCGAGCTTTCGCTAAGCACCTCGCTCACCGAGGTAACCGAGGCCTTGCAAGGACTGTCCGACCTTAGCCCCGACCACTCCAAACACCGCCAGGATGAGCCCTATCGCCGTGCGCTTATTTATGTTTATGCCCGCCTGGCCGCCACCGCACGGCTGCTAACTGACCAAAGCATTATTATCCGCAGTACCCATGCCGCAACGCCTTACACCACCCCTGCTGCTTTTGCCCGCGATCTTGAGATCATTATTGACTCCCTGAAACAAAACCAGGCCAGTGCCGTGGTTGCACTGCACCTGGAAGGGCTTTTGCAGGCGGTACGCATTTTTGGTTTTCATCTGGCCACCCTGGACTTGCGCCAAAGTTCTGATGTACACGAAAGAATCCTTACCGAACTGTACCGCCGTGCCGCCATTACCTTCAAGGGCAAGCCGGTTGACTACGCCAGTTTAAGTGAAGAAGAAAAAGTAGAATTGCTGCTGGAAGAGCTCACCCAAAGCCGCCCCCTGGTATCCCCATGGCAAGGTTATAGCGAAGAAACCAGCAAGGAACTGGACATCCTGCGCGCTGCCGCCTTTGTCTGCAAGCGCTATGGCAAGCAAACCATTCAGCAAAGCATTGTTTCCCATACTGAAACGCTTAGCGACATGCTTGAACTGCTGGTATTACAGCAGGAAACCGGCCTGATCACCCAGGAACGTGATGAAAACGGCAAGCTGCTGCCACTGTCGGAAAATGACGGCCTGATTGTAGTCCCCCTGTTTGAAACCATTCCCGATCTCCAGGCCGGTGCCGACATCATGGATCGCTGGCTTAGCCTGCCCATCGTTAAAAACCGCATCAAACACGCCCAAAACGGCATTCAGGAAGTCATGCTGGGCTATTCAGACAGTAATAAAGACGGTGGCTATCTGACGTCCAACTGGGCCTTGTATAAAACCGAACTGGAACTGGTTCAGGTTTTTGAGAAACACGGTGTCCGTCTGCGCCTGTTCCATGGCCGCGGCGGCTCGGTGGGTCGTGGCGGCGGTTCCAGCTTTGATGCCATCCTGGCACAGCCACCGGGCACGGTTGCCGGGCAAATCCGCCTGACTGAACAGGGTGAGGTTATTCAAAGCAAATACAAGAATGCCGACATTGGTGGCTGGCACCTTGAACTGCTAGTATCTGCCACCCTTGAAGCAAGCGTAACGGCCAGCACCAGTGTGCAAGACAAGCATATGGAACATTTTGGCCATGCGCTAGATAATATGTCTACCATTGCCGAAGAAACCTACCGCCATCTGGTTTATGGCACCAAGGGTTTCAATGAATATTTCTTTGCCGCCACCCCGATTCATGAAATTGCCGGGCTGAACATTGGCTCGCGCCCCGCGGCACGCAAAGGTGGCCAGCGGATTGAAGACTTGCGTGCCATTCCCTGGGGCTTTTCATGGGCGCAATGCCGCCTGATGATTACCGGCTGGTATGGCGTGGGCACCGCTATAGAAACTTACCTGAATGAAGGCACGCCCGATTCCCCCAAAACCGCCAAGGCCCGCCTGAAGCAATTGCAGGAAATGGATCAGCAATGGCCCTTCTTCCGTACCTTGCTATCCAATATGGAAATGGTGCTGGCCAAATCAGATTTAACCATCGGCAAGCAATACAGCTCACTGGTAACCCAAAAATCAACCCGGGAAAAAATCTTCGGCATGATTGAAACCGAACACGCCCGGACGCTGGACATGCTTAAGAAAATAACCGGACGCAAGCTACTGGCCGACAACCCCGAGCTGGTCTCTGCCCTGCAAGAACGTTTTGCTTATATCGACCCGCTGAATTATTTGCAAATTGAAGTCATTCGTCGGCAACGCCAGTATGAAAAACGCAAGGTCAAAGTCAGCAAATTTGAAAGCGCCCGCAGCCAGCGTACGATTCATTTGACGATTAACGGGATTGCCACCGGGTTGAGAAACTCGGGTTAATGCCACGCCACGCCTGCCAACAAACCGGCAGGCGGTAACTTCACGGGCACCGCACGGAATCTCAGTGTTCAGCGCTAACCTGCAAATTTCATCAATAAACTTGTTGAGGTGATTATTGGTCCAGGATCTGGAACGGTGCAGCAAGGGGGTCAAAAATAATGACCATTGACAGCAAGAATTGCCTATTCTTTTTAAGCGACTCGTGAAATTTACAGGCTAGAGCCCACTTCATCCCTGTGGCTCAAACATTGGAATGCAACACCACTCAACACTTCAATGTGATCATACTCCTCACGTATGCTGGAATTGTGAAAAAGGATATTGCCCGTTGCTCGTTTAAGCAAATAGGCATGGGTCGTCACGCCTTCAAATGGATGCTCAGCACGAGTTTGCCAAAGGTCCGGAAATCTGGTTCATTTTTTCTCTTGAAAGCTTTGGTGTTGAGATGCCGTTCATGACCTATTGCAAATGAAGACGGTGACAAGTCCGAACTTGAAGATGTCATCATCGACAGTTCAGATCGTTGGGTTATCACCGACAAAGACCTGCTTGCCAAGCCTCTAGCTAAGCTGGCAGACAATTCACAATGTCCACAAAAAACACTTTTTTCAATGAACTACCCCCAAAAAATTGCACATTTTCCAACTTTTTTTGGGGGGCTATTGCCAAATAGAGAACAACACACAAATAACAAGTTGTCCTTGTCATCCGACCTATGCAGGCTAGGGTAATATATCCACACTCAAAATATGTGTGTAATACCCATATTGAAGCCAGAGGTGTTCCCTCCAATAGCCGTGGCTTTTTGCCCGTTAGAGAAATAAGCCTCAGCACCCTTATTATTAAATGTCCGGGCATAAGTCGTGTACACAGACGTACGTTTGGATAATTTGTGTAGGTATCCAAGCCCAAACCTGTTAGCCGCGGCATCAAGCGTTTTATTATCTGTGACCTTGCTATGAATATAGCTTGCTCGAATTTCACCACTACCAACCGGCACCTTGACCCCAACTAACAGAGAAGAGTTCTTGCGTGCGTTAAGCGTGATTTTCTCTCTACTCCATAATACACTCAGTTTCATGAAATCAAAATTCCATGATGCCCCAGCGTTGATATTGTTGTAATAACCGCGGACTTGTGGAGCTGCTTTCATTGTCGATTTTCCATAACCGGCAGCAACATCAAGCCGATCTTTTTTGTAACCCAAACGGGCACCTATGTAGGTTCCATCACTTTGATGCTCACCACTTGTCAGTCCTGCATTAGCATACATGACTGTGCCGTAAATCCCATTTTCCATTTTAGGCAGATGATAAGCAATGGAATTTGAAGCCCGTACATTAGTACGTACGGCACTAGCCGAGGCGAGCGCCAACGTAACTCCATTACCATAGGCCACGCCACGATTGCCAAATGGATCGAAAACAGAATGGTTCCGGTAAGAAGGAACAAGATCTCGACCGATACGCAATTCACCAAATCCCCCCTCGACACTCAGAGTAGAACGACGATTAAAGGCCAGACCACTGGCTTTAGTCAATGATCTGTTATCGGTCGATGTTGCCTCTCCGCGACCTGACGCAATATCAAACCCCGCTTCAAGCCAGAACGAAACCTTAAGTCCATTATCCAGTTTTTCAGAACCACGGAATCCGATTCTACTGGCAAGGTTTCCGCCTGAGATTACGTCATTAGTTCGTTTTGTGCCATCGCCTGAGACGGTTCGGAAAGCTGCATCAGCAACACCGAATACAGTAACTTCGGCAAAGACTTGATTACTACTAATAAACCCGGTTACTGCTAGGGCGGCGCAAAGCTTTTTTTTCATTAATGTCTCCTATTTGCGTATCGTAATTATGAATTTTTATATTTACATCATGGTATGCAGTAATAAGGCATGATCATTGCGTTGATTTATAACGTGTATTGAAATGCTTTATTCCAAATTACTGTTAGTTGATACTGGTCCTTCCATTGGTTGTAATCAGGAGTTACATCCGCGGTCTACATTTTTTTCTGGAGTGCCATCTAAAACAAATACATCTATCCAGCCCAGAACTAAATTAAAAATGGTTCAACCAATGAACTTAATGATTATTCATTCTAAAAGAAGAGTCAAGCACAAATAAACAAACCAAGGGTTTTACCTAGGAAAATTACAATTCATTGAAACCTTGGTCCATTAACTGAACCATTAATCTATTGGTGCGTTATAATCCTTATTATTCGCCACACACCGTCAAGGTGTGAGTTTTTGACGATAACCAGAAAGGCATTTGATGACCCAGCCCGAACAAACCATTGATGGAAACCGCGCCATCTTCGCCCCCATCAGCACCGACAGCGCACTCGACGAGATCGCAAAACAAATCCGCCAGGAAATCAAAAATAATCGATTGAAACCTGGTCAGAAACTACCTCCGGAACGCGATTTATGCGAACATTTCGGCGTCAGTCGCAACACTCTGCGCGAAGCCTTACGAGCCCTTCAGGTATCTGGCATAATTGAAATCAGAAAAGTGGCCTCGGGCGGTACTTTTATCAAGCAAGGCGACAAAAACGTGGTTATTACCGGGCTGCGAGATTTATATGACCTTGGTTCCATCACAGCAGAACAGTTGACCGAAGCACGCATCATGTTGTCAGATCCCGTAATACGTGACGTTTGCGTCAAGGCAACTGACGCTGATCTAGCTGATCTTGAAGAAAATGTAGCCTTGGCGGAGGCGGCACATAAAGCGGGAAACCATGATGAACGTGCACGTCTTCATCTGCAATTCCATCGCCAGCTTGTAAGAATTTCAGGCAACCCTATTCTTATAATGACTATGGAGGCCATTCTGCAAGTTTTGTCTGAATTCGTGGCACAGATCGGTTATGGTGAACACAAGTACGTAATTCCATCACGCCGCAGGCTCCTTTCGTTTCTGACTGAGCGCAATGTCGACGCGGCGGCGGCCGAAATGACCGCACACCTGCACCGCGTCCACCAGCATTATCTGTCACTACGCAAATCGAGCAACTAAAGCGCGCCCAATTATGCGCAAGTTTGTATGCTGCCAAATACTCCATCACTGCTCAATTCCTGTATGCGCACATCATCATAGTTCAGTTCATCACGCAAGATTTCCAATGTATGCTGACCTACCGCAGGAGCCGCATGCGGGTTTACTGCCGGCGTATCCGCAAGACGTATCGGTGTTTCAATATTGGGAATCCAGCCTTTGACAGGGTGTGGAATCCGCGTTGCGATATTTCTTGATGTGGCCTCATCAGATTGTAAGGCTTCGCCCAATGTCCGAACCTCGCCATGCGGAACCGATGCTGTACGCATTTTTTCTTGCCAGTACGACCAGGGTTTCGTAATAAACGCTTCTTCAAGAACAGTGAATAATTCCTTGCGGTGATTTAGCCGATCCAAGCTACGTAAAAATTCCGGACGGGAGGCAATATCGGGCCGTTCAAGCACTTCCCTGAAGAGTCGCTGGAAAATACCGTCGTTACCGCAATGTAAATAAAATGGTCGGTCAGCAGCCTGAAATACGCCTGAAGGGCATGTATCGGGCGTTGCATTACCATGTCGTTTTGGTTCGTAACCTGTCAAAAGATGCTGCATACCCGCAAAGCCAGTCAGCATAACTGCCGTGTCAAACAACGATACCTCAATGTACTGGCCCTTGCCGGTGCGCTCCCGGGCCAACAATGCCATCAGTATTGCATTAGAGGCCATAATCCCAGTGCCAATATCCATCACCACCGGACCACTACGCACACCCGGACGGTCCGGGTAGCCGTTCATGGACATATAACCGCTTTCAGCCTGTACGACGGGATCAAATCCCAAACGATCAGCGAACGGTCCTGTACGCCCATAAGCCGATATTGAACAATAAATCAGCCGGGGATTGAGTTCAATACACGTTTCATAGCTGAGCCCGAATCTTTCCATTACTCCCGTAGAAAAATTTTCGACCAGGACATCTGCTGATGCAATAAGTTCTAACGCGATTTTCTGGGCTGCTTCGTTTTTGATATCCAGAGCAAGACTGCGTTTGTTGCGATTGCTCCAGATAAATGGCCCGCCTTGTCCGGGTACATCGGGATCCACTGGCGGATAATAACGGAAGTCATCACCCCGACCCGGCCGCTCTATCTTGATAACATCCGCTCCAAAATCACCCAACATCATTGTGGCCAGAGGGCCGGCAATGTAATGCGTGAAATCGACAACCCGCAAGCCATTTAGGGCACTATGGGTTCCTGCTCGCGACGGCCGTTCAGGCAGTGCTTCGATCTTGCTTTGATTGAACATATATACTCCTGCAACCAACAAGCCAATGGGTCAACCAATATAGCCGTTAGTAAAGTTAAAATCATACGTCAACAGCTTGAACCAACTCTGACTGCACACTTGTAAAATTAAATTCTTTGATGTTTGGTTCAACCATTTACATAAATATACCACAACAAAAGCATTGGTTGAGCTAAATTTTCTTTGCATAAACTCTCGTAAGTCCTGCAAAGGGCCAAAATTAGCCATTCTTCCCTTATCTCAAACCTGGACTAGGGATAAATACCAATATCGCAATACTTGAGTTTATTGTGAAGTGTCGATAATCCACACCAATGGACCAACCATTGAATAACATTATCTGAAGGTGACATATGTTTATCGATCAGCTTAATTCACGAGCCCAAGCCTGCCAGCTTGAATACATTCCAGATGACATCACCCAACAGGCAAAACTGTGCATTCTGGATACGATCGGCTGCATTGTGGCAGGCATGCAAGATGACACGGCTAAATTTCTCGTGGCACCTGGCAACACAGCAGCGACCGTTAACAACTCGGCTACTGTATTTGTTCACGGCCACAAACTGCCCATCCGGGATGCCGTTCTCGCCAATGGCTACGCCGGCGATATTCTTGAACTTAACGATTTGATTGGGGGACATGCCAGTATTGGTTGTGTCACGGCAGCCCTTGCGGCTGCAGAAATATCACGGTCCAGTGGCCGCACCCTAATAGAAGCCGTTGTGCGTGCCCTTGAAAGTACAGCCTCGGTTTACAACGTGATATACCCGTCATTGAAACCATACAATGAAGTTGGCATGACCCCGGTTGGCATACCGTCGTCAGTCGGTGCGGCTGCCGGTGTTGCACATTTATACGACCTAGACAGCGAAACAACACGTCATGCGCTGGCGATCGCCTGTGCCCTTGCAGGCTGGTGCCCGTCAGAAGTCATTTTTCGCCAAGGCGGAACCTTCAAGCCAATGCTTTTTGGCGCACAACCTGCTGCCACGGCTCTTGACGCTGTGCAGTACGCACAGCGCGGCATGACGGGTCCTCTAGAAATCCTGGATGGTGAACTGGGGTATTTTTCCACAGTATCCACCCATGGACGACAAGACGCCTGCGTGAACAAAAATCACTGGATACTCCGTTCTCCTCGCCGAAAAATGCACGCATGCTGTGGCTATATCCACTCAGCCGCCGATGCACTGTCCGCCCTTCGTACCGAGTCAGATTCGACGCTTGAAGACGTCGAGATTAAGGTTAAAGTTCCCGAGTATGTCCACAAATCCGTATCAAAAACCGTATTGCCTTCCACACCAAACGAAGCTCGTTTCGATATCCGATATTGCCTTGCGGTGATTGCTTGCGGTGCAAATGTCATCACTCCCGAACACAGCCTGAACCTTCAAGAACAAATCAAGCGCCCTGACGTACAACGTATGATGTCACGTATCACCGTCATACCCGACACCCAGCTGACTCATTATGAACGCAGTCACGTCACGATTCGTCATCGTACATCCGGTCAAACCATAACCAAAACGCAGAATGCCCCTCGAGGCGCACCGTCATTACCGCTAACCAAACAGGATCTAATCGACAAATTTCTACTGCTAACGCAGTGGTGCATCCCTACCGACCAAGCGCTCAGGTACGCACAACAAATTCTTTCCCTTGAAACCGCCGAGAACATCGACTGGATTTTTACCGGGCTGCAACACAGCTAAGCAGCGCATAACCAACACACTCTAGGCTCAATAATGGCAAACAATATTCAGGAATTTGGCAATGCACTGTATGAACACAACGGTAATATTGCCATCGTAACACTGAACCGACCCGACCGCCACAATGCACTCGGACCCGCTCTTCGCCAAGGTCTTATCACCGCCATGGATACCGCCAATCAGGATAGTACCGTGCGGGCTGTCATTCTGACCGGCAACGGCCGATCCTTCTGTTCTGGCGGTGATCTGCAAGAACTTCTTGATCGTGCAAAACATGGTCTTCCCATCAGTGAAAAGCTTGACCCTCAGCGCGACCAAACCCTTCTGGCCGTTTATAAATGCCACAAGCCCGTTATTGCGGCTATTAATGGTGCTGCAATGGGCGCTGGCATGAACCTGGCGCTGGCTGCCGACATCCGGATCGCATCTCGCACAGCAATTTTCGCCCAGTCTTACACCAAGCGCGGCATGATGCCCGACTACGCAGGTACTCATCTTCTGCCCAACCTTGTTGGTTATTCGAAAGCCAGTGAACTGATCTTTACAGGCGCCACAGTAAGCGCTGACGAGGCCTTGCAACTTCAGATTGTCAGTCAGGTCGTTACGCCAGAAGTGTTACTGGAAACAGCACTGTCACTAGCCGAATCGATTGCTCGCAATGCCCCAATCCCGATACGGTTGGCTAAAAAAGCCCTCCAGCAAAATCGATATGGTGACATACGCGAAGCCCTTTTTCGCGAAACTACCGCACAAAATATTTGCTACGAATCCATGGATGCTCAAGAAGGATTTAAAGCGTTCCAGGAAAAACGGGCACCAATATTCAAGGGTTCCTGATCAAAAATCAAGAACTCTGGCCCTGTAGAGCCCATCTCAGGATTAGCCACTTACCCTGCCACACCAGGATATTTAGCTAATCCACAAATCAGACAGCAGACCACAACCCGTTTTAGGTCACTGATTAATTTAAATTTAGAGGTCGCAAAATTTTTCGACATAAAAATTTCACTACGTCAATGAATTAACTATTGAAATACTTTTGTTATATGGAGACAACATGTTTAAAAAAACCTTAATACTGCTCACAACTCTTTTACTTGCCGGCACCGCAGTTGCCGGAACATACCCTGAACGTACCATAACGCTCGTCGCCCCCTTCCCGCCGGGCGCAAGTTCTGACGTAACGGCCCGACTTATCGCGGAACAGCTGACCAAATCGCTAGGCCAGTCCGTCATCGTTGAAAACAAGGCAGGCGCAAACGGCGGCATAGGGATGCAGTATGTTGCACGCGCCAAGCCGGATGGTTACACCCTAGTGGTTAGCACAGGGTCAAGCACGATTGTGCCACCCATTATCTCCAAAAACGTCCTGTTTGATCTGTTCAAGGACTTTACCCCTGTTGCCACCATGGCCAACACCCCTCTTCTACTGACAGTTAATGCAGAATCCGAATTCCACTCAGTCGACGATATTGTAAAGAAGGCAAAGGCCGAACCAGGTAAACTGACC
>Ga0172382_10007870_pt1 | contig 15007 bp, 11 predicted proteins | sample Leawel138RmetaG_FD_122245 | JGI IMG/M metagenome (GOLD analysis project Ga0172382, IMG submission 122245) | Leachate microbial communities from a municipal landfill in Southern Ontario, Canada - Leachate well 138R metaG | ecosystem: Engineered > Solid waste > Landfill > Unclassified | place...
AATTTCAACTTTACCTGGACCGGCACTCATGGATGGCCCACGCGCGGTACGGCCTAAACCAGAGACCTGCTGCATGGCTTCGCGGTAAATCTCATAAGCTCGCACCAAAGGCACTTCAAAGTAACGCTTGGCACCGGTGTCACGCTCAACAAACATATAGTAGGGGATTAAACCTAAACGCACCTGCGTACGCCACATGCGCACCCAGACATCCGCATCATCATTAATATGCTGCACTAACGGCGCTTGTGTACGAATCACTGCTCCAGTGGCACGAATGCGTCGAATTGCTTCGCGCACAATCGGGGTTTCCATTTCTCGCCAGTGGTTAAAGTGCGCCATAATCGCGATATGCTTACCGGCTTTTACCAGTTTGCTAAACAGCTTGAGTAAACCTGCAGCATCATCGTCAGTAACAAAACGTTGTGGCCAGAAAGTCAGCGCTTTGGTACCAATACGTACAGTTTGTAAATGCTCCAATTCAGGTTGTAGCAGCGGCTCAAGGTAATTCTCTAGATGACGAGTCTTCATCACCATCGGATCACCGCCGGTAATCAGCAGATCAGTAATATTTTTATCTTGGGCTAAATAACGGTGCAGCGACTCAGCCTCATTACTGGCAAAACGCAGCTCTTTATTGCCGACAAACTGTGCCCAACGGAAGCAGAATGTACAGTAGGTGTGACACACCTGACCTTGGCTGGGGAAAAACAGCACTGTCTCGCGGTATTTATGCTGCATACCATCCAAGGCTTGACCATCAAGCATTGGCACGTTCATTTCTTGTTGACCGGCTGGGTGCGGATTGAGACGCGCCTGAATTTCACGGGCCAACTGGGTGATGTCCGCGCGTGGTCGTTCATCGCGTAAGGCTTGCGCCATCAAATCGTAATCAGATGGCTCTAACATACCGCGCTGCGGGAAGGTCAGTTGGAAGATCGGATCATTGGGCACATTATCCCAATCGATCAGCTCATCAATCACATATTGGTTAACACGGAATGGCAGCACACTGGCCACTACACGCATTTCAAAACGCTGTTCTTCAGACAACCTCTGCAGCGGTTCAATTTTATCAAATTGACGGTCGGTATAAACCTGAAACCGCGTATTTTCTGTAAAACCTTCATCACTGAGAGGCATTATTTTTATAGATTGAGTCATGGTTACTCTCCACTCTATGCGGACTCAGTACAAACTAAACGCTTAAGGTTGAACTCTGAGTCGGCTTGTTGGGGATCCCCTAAGGGGGAAAAGATAGCTACATATAGGTAGCATAAAGCTACGATTAAGCACGCTAAGGCGTGACATAACCGCCATAAAGGGTGGGAAGAAATGCTTCCCGAGGCGTCGGATTTGATCCGAAAAGGGGTAACCGTGTTGCTAAAAGAAGGCCTAGAATACGGTATTTCTCAAGGCCTCTCAATTATTAAACATGTATTACTTGTGCTTAAGCAATTCCACTACACGTGTTTTATCACGTGCAAAAGCATCCTCAACTTCTTTTTTACGTTGCAAATATCGCGCAATTTGCTGCTGTAAGCGCTGCTGATCAAGGCTCACTTCTGCAATTTGCTCAAGTAGTAGCGCAGAGACTTCAGCGCCGGCACGCTCCTGACTCGCCGCCTGCCCTTGCAGATCCGTTTTTAATCTATTAACCGATAATAAATTACCGCGGGCAATGCTAATTTGCCCATCAATATTGGCGGTTTTACGCTCGAGAGCACGATCAATATCCTCAACGCGAGTGTACAGCATCAGCAACTGTCGATCGGCTTTAGCTTGTTCATTTGCGGCCTGTGCCGTCCTATATTCTTCAGGTGTCAGTGCGCGAGGTACAACCCGCACAACGCGGCCTTGTTCATTCAGCACGTCATAGCCATGACCAATTAAATCCGAGGGTACACCCTGACGGCTAATCACCGTAATGCCACGCGCATCGCTATAACGGTAATATTCAACCGCGTAGGAGACACTGCAGGTCAATAACCCAAGTGCGAACAAACAACATACTGGACCGCGTAATCGCATCACGAGCCTCCTGAAAGATACTGACAACTGCTGCACATCGTATTAGATGCCATACTCTTCACGGTAACGCTCTACCGCAGGCAAATACTGCTTGAACTCGGCACTGTGCGCCAAATATTCTAACACTTGTTGCAAGGATACAATGCTAATGACTGGCATATTAAAATCACGCTCAACTTCTTGAATCGCAGACAAGGCACCCGTGCCACGCTCTTGACGATCGAGTGCAATCAACACGCCCGCGGCGCGAGCGCCTTGCGCTTGAATAATCTGCATCACTTCACGAATCGCCGTACCTGCAGTAATCACATCATCAACAATCACTACATTCCCAGCTAAAGGTGCGCCAACCAGTGTACCGCCCTCGCCATGATTTTTAGCTTCTTTACGATTAAAGCACCAAGGCACATCACGCTGATGATGTTCTGCCAATGCCACCGCCGTCGTCGCCGCTAAAGGGATGCCTTTATACGCCGGACCAAACACCACATCGTACGATAATCCACTGTCGACTAGGGCTTGTGCATAAAAACGGCCGAGCTTGGCCAGCGCCAAACCGGAGTCAAATAATCCTGCATTAAAAAAATAAGGACTTACTCGTCCTGACTTCAAGGTAAACTCACCAAAGCGCAAAACACCGCGCTCAAGTGCGAACTGAATAAACTCTCGTTGATATGCTTGCATAGGTGGGTCCTTAATACGTTGGGTTTAGCCAATTTAAAGTACGTTCGGTATGATACACAAAGAATTTTTTTAGGGGCTATCCATGCGGGTTATTAGTATAAATGTGAACGGTATTCACAGCGCTATTGAACAAGGCTTACTTGATTGGTTAGCAGTCCAAAATGCTGATGTGATTTGCCTGCAAGACACCCGAGTCAGTGCTTACGAAATGGAAGCGCCAGAGGTGCAGTTACATGGTTATTTTTGTTACGCTTGTGACGCCGAACAGCCAGAGCAAGGCGGCGTGGCAATTTACACACGTATTCAGCCAAAAGCTATTATAACCAGTTTAGGCTTTGAAACAGCTGATCGTTATGGCCGTTATATTCAAGCCGATTTTGATAAAGTCAGTATCGCCAGCGTCTTAATGCCTTCCGGCTATAAAGGCGAAGACGAACTGAACCAAAAATTTAAGTTTATGGATGACTTTGCCCGCTATCTCGACAAGCAACGTCGCAAACGCCGTGACTATATTTACTGCGCATCATTGTTTATTGCGCACAATAAGCTCGACGTGAAGCACTGGCGCGATTGTCAGCAAGAAACCGGTTTCTTATCGCCTGAGCGTGCTTGGATGGATGAAATAATTGGCAGCATGGGCTATGTCGATGCACTGCGTGAAATCAATCGCGAAGGAGAATTGTACAGTTGGTGGGCCGATAGCGAACAAGCTGAGTTGCTTAACTTGGGCTGGCGTTTTGACTACCAATTACTGACCCAAGGTATGCGCCGCACAGTACGCAACGCTAAGCTGTCAAGACAGCCGCGGTTTTCCCAACATGCGCCTTTTAGCGTGGACTACGACTGGGTTCTAACCGTTTAAATACAGGCTGAATAACACAAAAAGCCCTTTCGTGTTATTCAGCGCTGAGATATCGCGCTTTATTCTGCAATAAAACGCGCGCTCCTATCGCGTCGATTAATCCTTACTCGCTCTGCAATGCCGCTTGCTGCAAGGCAAACAACTCACGTACACCTTTGTCAGCCAAGGCTAACATTGCATTGAGCTGCTCGGTACCAAAAGGTGCACCTTCAGCAGTACCCTGTACTTCAATAAAGCCACCGGCATCGGTCATCACTACGTTTAAGTCCGTTTCAGCGGTTGAATCTTCTGGGTAGTCCAGATCAAGTACCGGTAAATCTTTATAAATACCGACCGATACAGCAGCAATCATTTGCTTCAGCGGCGAGCCGTTTTTCAACATTTTGCGCTCTTGCATTACAGCTAAAGCATCAACCAAAGCCACCATCGCACCTGTAATCGCCGCAGTACGCGTACCGCCGTCGGCTTGAATCACATCACAGTCGACATACAAAGTGTTTTCACCCATCTTTGTCATATCTAATGATGCACGCAAAGAGCGACCAATCAAACGCTGGATTTCTAAAGTACGGCCACCCTGCTTACCACTGCTGGCTTCACGACGTGTACGCTCACCGGTCGCACGCGGTAGCATGCCGTATTCTGCAGTTAACCAACCTTGTCCTTGGCCTTTTAAGAAACGTGGAACGCCATTCTCTACACTCACGGTGCAAATCACTTTAGTGTTGCCAAACTCTACTAATACAGAGCCTTCAGCATGGCAAGTAAAGTTACGTGTAATGCGCACCTGACGCAATTGATCGAGTTCACGGCCACTAGGACGAGTCATTAAATATTCCTATTTACTAAATATGAACAAACATTATAGGGATAGAACATCCCGATATCAGCATTCTAAACACAACAGATCAAAATATTCGCTACAATTAGCACATTATTCATCCCCCTCATTTGGAGATTCTTCATGGTGCATAGCATGACTGCGTTCGCTCGCGTCGAGCAAAACGGTGTTTACGGCACGCTCAGCTGGGAATTACGCTCGGTCAACCATCGCTATTTAGAACCGCACTTGCGCCTACCTGACACGCTACGTGACGTTGAAAGCACGGTGCGCGAGGCCTTACGTAATGGTCTGTCACGCGGCAAAGTCGAATGCACTCTACGCCTTACTGAATCATCCAGCGAGTCCAGCTTACACGTCAACCAAGAGCGCGCTCAGCAACTGATTCAAGCCGCACAACAGGTTGCTCAATATATTCAGCAGCCAGCAGCTCTTAATCCATTAGACGTTTTAGCCTGGCCTGGAGTGCTGAGTAGCCAATCGGTCGACAGCCAAGAACTCAACAGCGCGGCGATTGCACTCTTTACCTGCGCACTGGCCCAGCTTAAAGAAAGCCGAGGCCGTGAAGGCGCTGACTTAGCACGCTTAATCAGTGAGCGCTTGGGTACCATTCAAACTGAAGTCAGCGTGCTACGCGAACTGGTGCCGCAAATGCTCGAACTGCAGCGCCAGAAAATCCTTACCCGTTGCCAAGAAATGCAGGTTGAAATTGACCCGCAGCGTCTTGAGCAAGAACTGGTTATCTTGGCACAGAAAAGTGACGTCGCTGAAGAACTCGACCGTCTTGCCACCCATATCACTGAAGTCAATCGCGTCCTAAAAACCGGTGGTGCCATTGGCCGACGTTTAGACTTTCTAATGCAAGAACTCAATCGCGAGGCTAACACCTTAGGCTCCAAGGCGATTGATCCACGCTCAACTCAAGCAGCAGTCAATATCAAAGTACTCATCGAGCAAATGCGCGAGCAGGTGCAAAACATCGAATGATCTCCATGCAAGTCCATTCCCGTCTTACAAGCCAGTAAAATTAAGGCTTACCGCATTCAGCCAGTCCATAGCAGCCCACCGGTGCCCACCACGATCTACAGCGATATGGTGGGTACAATGGTGGGTACTTTTGGATAGGCTTTCCCCAGTCTGTAACGAATAAAACCTTGGCTAAGCCCTGAGACTTCAGAGTTTTTAATAAGTAAAATACCTACCCGTAGTTGCTTTTATCTGTCTCGATGATGACCCGGCCCTCGCATTAAAGACGCTTGAATATTAGGGTCAACTTTCAACCGCACTTGTGATGTGCCGCTCACGTCAAGCTAAGCCGCCTAAGCGGCGTCTCTTTAAGGTATCCTATGCATTTAATCTGCACATGCAGCCTCTTAATCTGCTGTCACACAGTATTCGACAAGGAGTAGAGCACAACCTTCTTAGATCAGTTTTTATAAATTAATGACTACCAATCCCATACGACATATTTTTGCGTATTGGCATTTGTAACCACCGTCCGTAGCTCGTGTCTTACCGCTACATGTCCTTTAGGCCAACTTTGAGAGATCTTTATGCTGCGAAGTTTATTTATATTTGTTGCTGCTGCATTGTTGTCAGCGCCTGCTTTAGCCAACGTGTCTGCAGAAGCAGCAGGTCATTTAAATGCTACAACAACCCTTATAGGTTATTTAGCAGTTTTTGTCTTTGCCATCGCTTACCTGGTCGTGGTGGCTGAAGAAAAGCTAGAGCTGCGTAAGTCTAAGCCGATGTTAATTGGCGCGGGTATTATTTGGGTACTGGTCGGAATCGCCAGCAACGATCCTGAAGCGACGAAGTCGGCTTTTAGTGGCAACTTCCTTGAATTCAGTGAGCTGATGCTCTTTTTGCTGGTGGCGATGACCTATATCAGCGCCATGGAAGAGCGCCGTGTGTTCGAAGCTTTACGTGCTTGGATGGTGCGAAAAGGCTTTAGTTATCAAACCCTATTCTGGCTGACGGGTATCTTATCCTTCTTTATCTCGCCGGTAGCCGATAACTTAACCACGGCCTTGCTGATGTGCGCTGTGGTACTCAAGGTGGCCGAGGGCCAAGATCGTTTTATCGCGATGTGCTGTGTCAATATTGTGGTTGCCGCGAATGCGGGGGGTGCTTTCAGCCCGTTTGGTGATATTACCACTCTAATGGTGTGGCAAGCAGGCAAGGTGGAATTCTTAGAATTCTTCGACCTCTTCTTGCCAGCCGTAGTTAACTTTACAGTGCCAGCACTGGTGATGAGTTTCTTTGTTCCTAAAGGAAAACCCGCGAGCATCTCGGAAAAGGTTGTCACTAAGCGTGGTGCTAAGCGCATTGTGGCGTTTTTCTTGCTGACCATTATTACAGCGGTTTGCGGCCACCAGTTCTTAGGCTTACCACCTGTCTTTGGCATGATGGTCGGTTTAGGCTATTTACAGTTCTTTGGTTATTTCTTACGCATGAGTTTGCCCTCTTCGTTGGCCAAAAAGCGTACCGCTGCTGAGCAAAAAGCCGATCAGCAACAATTGCGCTATTTAGGTAGCGTCGTACCTTTTGATATTTTCAAAAACGTCGCTCGTGCTGAGTGGGACACTTTGTTGTTTTTCTATGGCGTGGTGATGTGCGTGGGTGGCTTGGGCTATCTGGGCTACCTGCAGTTGGTCTCTGTGATGCTATTTGACGGTCTAGGTGCCACCTGGGCAGCATTTGGTATCGGTATAATTTCTGCGATTGTGGATAACATTCCAGTTATGTTCGCCGTATTGCAAATGGACCCAAGCATCAGTCACGGCCATTGGCTGCTGGTTACTTTAGCCGCGGGTGTAGGCGGTAGCTTGCTGTCGATTGGTTCTGCTGCCGGTGTTGCCCTGATGGGTGCTGCACGTGGTCACTATACCTTTATGAGCCACTTGCGCTGGGCTCCAGTAATTTTCTTGGGCTATATTGCCAGTGTGCTGACGCACCTTTGGTTAGGCGATATCTTAGGCGTGTTTGATATCTACGGTTAAGGTCTGCCGCACAAAAAAGGCGCATTTATGCGCCTTTTTTGTATTTTAGCTAAAGCTTGCTCAAGGTTCTTATCTGCTTTGTGCAACAACCTGTATAGATCAGCGCAGCAGATAGCAACACTCTTTTACCTGGAATGTCTCCACTCAGCTGAGCCTCAACCTGCTCGAATCATGGCTAGTCTAACGACGCTGAGCGTGAATGCTGTCGCGCTTAGATTTACTCAGCCAAGCGCTAATTTCGCTGCTTGCTTCCACATAAAATGCGGCATAGGTGTGTTCAGCTGCCAAGTAATACTCATGGGCTGACTGCCTTGGTGCGACACGTATGCCACTTCACCAAAGTTTACAAAGCCCATGGTAGCGCCGTACTCATCTTTGCTGTGTTCGCGGACAAATAAGAACAGACGCTTACCCATTGCTTGATGCTGAATATAGCTTAAGCCCTTGCCACGCTCAGGCCGTGCACTGTTTTGTGACTGCCAGTGAAACAGCTGCTCATTCATCGCATAGTCGTGATACATGGTGCTGGGTGAAAACTGCTTTTCGTTTTTATTTAGTGTGACAAACAAGAGTTCAATATTTTGCTCTTCAATCATCAACACCCCTTCACGCGCGGGTTTCTGATAATCGAAAATTGTTACGCCAAAGCCTACTAAAATTTGTTCGCGAGTATAACGCGCATGCACTTGAAGCGGATTGAGCGGTACGTTAGACAGGGGAAATTGCTCAATGCGAATACGCCTAATCAACAGACCCAGCAGCTCTATCAGCTCTGCTTTTAGCTCAGGCTGATCCAAGGCTTGCAGACTTTGCGTCAAAGTTGCATAACCTAACGTTGGTCCAGCTTGTTGCCAAAAATCGTAATGGCACATCACCGCCATGCGCGGATCCACCTGTTCAGTTAGCACAAAATTATTGCCTGCCAACTCTTGTAAAAACTGCAGATAAGCAAAGCCATCACAGCTTAAAAACTTATTTTTAATCGCACTGGCGTACACCTTAATCAGCTCATGACTGGCCTTGGTAATTGCTTGCTCGGGGAAAGCTTGCGCCACTAAGGCTATCCAACTGCCGCGCTTATAAATATCCTCCAGCTTTAAATTGGGATGTATTTTTAAGAAATTCGGCAAGGTTAACGACAGATTTGAATCCGTTGAAAATCGTCGAATCAGTCCAACTAAACGGTTTAAATTCACCGTGGCTTGACGGATATTACTGAGCACCATCTCTTGCGTGCGCTTGGTTAACTCAATCCGACAACCTAAGGGCGCATGCGGGAAACCCTGCTTAATCTCATCACTAATAGCTCGATTGGTTTGCCCCACCAGCGCTCTAAACTTCTCCGCAAAGTCATACTCAGGCCGTGAATTACCAACAAAGTCCAAAACTGTGCAGCACTCTTTACCATCGAATAAACGCAAGCCGCGTCCAAGTTGCTGCAAGAAGATGGTTAAGCTTTCTGTGGGACGTAAAAACAACAAGGTATCCACTTCGGGAATATCCACTCCTTCGTTAAAAATATCCACTACAAACAGCACATTGATTTGCCCTGAACGCAGTGCCTGTTGTTTTTGCTGGCGCTCGTGACTGTTGTCACTGGTCAGCACATCACTATGAATACCTTTGAGCAGAAATTGCTTGCTCATAAAATCAGCATGTTCGCGACTGACACAAAAGGCTAGCGCTCTAATACTGCCAATATCAGTAACAATCTCCTGCAAGCTCTGCACGATTTTATTCACCCGCACATGGTTGTGCGTATACAAATTCGTTAGCTGGCCAATATCATAACGGCCACGGCTCCAAGGAATGCTGCGCAAATCAGTATCATCATCTATCGCAAAATATTGAAACGGACATAAATGGCGGCGATTAATGGCTTCCGGCAAGCGTATTTCTGCTGCAACCACACCACCAAAGTCCGCCAAAATATCACTGCCATCGTGACGTTCTGGGGTGGCGGTTAAGCCCAGTAAAATCTGCGGGTTAAAATACTCCAGCACTGCACGGTAACTGGCCGCCGCAATATGGTGCACCTCATCAATCACAATGTAGTCGTAATAATCTGGCGTCAGCGCTAAGTCAGCCAATTGATTGTTCAGTGTTTGAATCGAGGCAAACAGCTGGCGATGGTGCTCAGGTTTTGCCCCGCCCACCCACAGTTCACCAAAGTTGCTGTTGCGTAACACGCCACGATACGACGCTTGTGCTTGCTTGAGAATTTCTTGGCGGTGGGCAACAAAGAGAAACTTAGCTTCAGGCTTATTACGTAAAAAACGGGCAAAGTCGAAAGCAGAAATGAGCGTTTTACCGGTGCCCGTCGCTGCGACGACCAAGTTACGAAAACGCTGATGTAAATCACGCTCGACTGCGAGTTGTTCGAGGATTTCTTGCTGATGCGCAAAAGGCTTTAAATCAAAGAAATAGGCAGTTGTTTCAGTGTAGCCACCGCGCGCTTCACGCAGTGCAGTGTTAAGTTTTTCCTTACTTTCAACCTCACCATCAAAAACCTCAAAGTCGTTCGAGGCCCAATAAGTTTCAAAAGTGCTTAACGACTTTGCAATAATGTGCGGGATTTCTTGCGAGGTGATTTTAAGATTCCACTCCAAGCCGCTGGTCAGCGCTGAATGCGATAAATTTGAGGAACCAATATAGCCGGTATGAAAACCCGTATTGCGCAAAAATAAATAACTTTTAGCATGCAAACGCTCGCGCTGGGTGTTGTAGCTCAGCTTGATTTGCGTATTCGGTAATGAGGCTAAAAACTCAACCGCTTTAGCATCGGTCGCGCCCATATAAGAGGTGGTAATCACCTTGAGTTGACGGCCGCTGCGGGTGAACTCTTCCAGCTCTTTACGGAAGATGCGAATCCCCGTCCACTTAATAAAAGACACCAGCCAGTAGATTGTATCGGATGACAGAATTTCACGTTTAAGCTCGCTTTCTAAGGATAAGCCGGCATTACTGCCACAAAAAAGCTCACTCTGGGTCAGCCCAGTCAGCGGGAAAATATCTTCCACATATTTCTTTAGGTCAGCTGCAACAGGATTTTCCAGCGCATATAAAGCCGTTAAGATTTTGCCTTGGCTATTGAGCAAGTTTTCATCGAAGAAATCTTTATCGTCCATCTGCGCTTTAAGCCACAGCAGCAACTGGTTAGCGAGATTAATTTGCTCTTGCAGGTGGTTCTCGCCACCGGCAACCGAGCCCACCGCAAACTCTAAAATGCCACTTAAAAAGCGCGACAACCATATTGAAGCCTCAGCTGGCTCTAAGCTGCGCTCACCCACATAAAACTTTTCACGATTTAAACGCGACTCAACCAACTGGGTAATCAGCTGCTCATAAATCCCTATTTGCTGCATGCCTGAGTCCTTAATATATGTGCAAGCTGAACTATACGGTTTACAGTCTGGGCTGTCTTGTTAGCGCGGTAAAACACCTTGCACTTCAATCCCTAACAGCTGCAGTACCTCACACATATTGCACCTTGAGTCCATTAGCACTATTTTTTGGCTAATCCAATGAGTCGAATAACCGATCTAATCGGCTCATGTCTATACCAAACACAGCTACGGCACCCTTATTACCGCAGCACAATGGATCTGGCAACATTTCTTGGCAGGAATGCGCTGTGCAACTAAGCTGCGTGCGCTGCATCACCGCTTAGCTCAATTAAAAGGTAAGGACTCGCTGGTGGATGGCTATGTTGACTTTAGCCTTAATGCGTTCTTGGCGAATATCCTTGCCTCATCAGCGATTAAAAGTGAAGTTTTAGATATTTACGCAGTGCGCTCATCACTCGCGCACCAGCCATTGATATTGAAAGCGCTGTCGCGGTGTCAGATAAATCTTATGGTGTTGCCCGTTTAATGAAAGATGCAGTGACACAGTGGCAACAACCGCTGACCCTTGATACCTTGCGGCAGTGGCATCCTTGGCTGCTTCAAGGGCAAACAGCCTGACTATCAGCGCGCGGCCAAAGTCAGTAAAGCCACTGCGACCCGCCACCTTACGGCTCTTGTGAAGCTTGCTGTGCTAAGCAAACTAGCTGCTGGCGGGCGCAGTACTCGGTCTGCCATTGTTCAATCAGCTAGGCTCAAGCTTTATAGGCTTAACCGATTTTTCTAAGAGTCAAAATCTGCTCACTGCGCCCAAATGGACCATGCACATCATGCAGCACAGAGCTGGTCAGGCCAATACCGTCACTGCCGTATTGTTGAACAGTTTCGAGGCCTAACCAGCGGCCTGTAGGGTAACGATGCATGTGAATTTGTAGGTCTAAATTCGGAAAGCCCCAAGTAAACTCATTACCTTGGCGCGGAGCAACGCCGTTAGCAGTATCGACCATACCCATTAAGTGAACAAAATCACTGGTGGGTTGGTTTTCAACCATGTCTTTGGCGTTATTAAGCCAAACGATACCTTTACCGGCACGGTGCTTTTCATTGGCTTTGGCCTCAAGGCTTTTAATATAACCACCAGGCCAACGCAGCATACCCTCCCAGTTTGGCAGCGTCTCTGGGTGATACACGACCTGATCTTCGAGTGCGGCGATCTCAGAGCTGTCTTGGGTGCACATGCGCCACGCTCTGGCAACAATGCAGGTTTTGCCATTGGCTTGCATCTGCGACTCAAGCAACTCGATGGTTTTACCCGGACGTATCACGCGCGTGCTAATGGAAAACTCACCCGCCGCAATTAAGCCGAAAATATCATAACTGATGCGGCCGATACGTACATCGTCACGGGGCTGAAAGTCTTCTAACTCTGCGGCGATAATCCCGCTGGCCGGAGCCATATGTTGTTCATGTTCGTTCCACGCACCTTGCGCATGCATCGTAGAGCGATATGTCGCGGTGACGACGCCTGCTGCGTCTGTGGTTTTGTTGATGAATTGGTAATAAGCACTCATTGTGGATTGACCTTGTTGTTATTTATTAATTGAGTGAAAAGACTGAATGAGCATTTGTATCAAGATTCATTGGAATAGGCTAACTCTTAGCATTTAAGACTGCATAAAACATTACCACGAGTGAACACGACTCAACACAAGAGCAAGCCCAAAGCAGCGCATTGATCCCGCCCGCTAAGAGGTGGGGAAATTCTGCGAGATATTCTTAAACAACCTGTACGCTATACCAATAATTTAATTTTATTGCTCAATCCGCACGCTTCAGCAGCCAACCAAAGCTATAATTACAGGCTCTTATCAGCACCTGCCCATACAGGAAACCCCAGCATGAAACAGTTATTGATTGTCGCGCACGGTAGTCGCCGTGCAGCCTCCAACGATGAAGTGAGAGTACTGGCGGCGCAAGTGGCTCAGCATTTGCAATGGTCTGCCGAACAGGTGCAAGTCGCTTTTTTAGAATTGGCGTTACCCTCCATAGCCACAGCTTTAGATGATTGTTTTAAGCGTGGTGTCAATGAAGTCAGCGTGCTGCCCTACTTTTTAGCCTCAGGCAGTCATGTGGTCAGCGATCTACCCCGCGAAATAGCCGCAGCACAGGCTAAGTGGCCTGATAAAACCATTCACCTACTGGCCCATATTGGTGCGGCAGATCGTATGGTCAACTTGATTGCTTCTGCATGCGACTGAGCACAGACTCAGTTCCAAGAACAATTACAGATGAAGCATGCCAGCATTTGCTGTTAGAATAGGCATATTCATTTATAACGCATCGCCCTATAAAAAGTGCTTAGCCGACCTTTCGAGGTCAAAAAGCAGCATGGCTCACACTTTTTCTTGTCCGCAGCGTTTTGATTTTTTATAGGTATTGCATGACCACTACTGGGACGCTTTATATTGTGTCTGCGCCATCCGGTGCAGGAAAAACAAGCTTAGTTAAAGCTTTGATCGATACGATGGCGCAAGTGCGGGTATCGGTGTCACACACAACGCGCGGCATACGTCCTGGTGAAGTCGATGGGGTTAACTACCATTTCACCCCGCGTGAAGAATTTATCAGCATGCTTGAGCAAGGTGATTTTTTAGAACATGCAGAAGTCTTTGGTAATCTATACGGCACCTCGCACAGCTGGGTCAAAGACACCTTAGCCAAAGGCTATGATTTGATTCTAGAAATTGACTGGCAAGGGGCACAACAGGTGCGCAGGCTGATGCCTGAAGCGCAATCAATCTTTATTTTGCCGCCGACCCACCAAGCGCTGCGTCAACGCTTGCATAATCGCGGACAAGATGCGGACGATGTGATTGATTTACGCATGCAACAAGCCATCACCGAGATGTGCCATTATGTTGAATATGATTACATTGTGATCAATGATCATTTCTCTACCGCGCTGGAAGATTTAAAAGCGATCTTCCGCAGCAACCAGTTACAGCTAAGCAGTCAGCAAAAACGTCACACACAACTGCTATGCGACCTGCTACGATAGCTCTATCTGTGTGATAGAGAAGGTAGCTACTTTCTTTGTGACGCATTATTTCTTAAACTGTATATGTTTATGCGCCCGTTTTGGCGCTGTTTTTTTCTGTGAGGAATACCATGGCTCGGGTTACTGTTGAAGATTGCCTAGAACACGTTGAAAACCGTTTTGCTTTGGTGATGCTGGCCACTAAACGTGCCCGCCAATTAGCCACCGGCGGCAAAGAGCCTCGTGTGCCGGTTGAGAATGACAAACCGACTGTTTTAGCACTGCGTGAAATTGCAGCAGGTTTTGTAAACGACGAAATGATTGCAGCAGAAGATGCTCTGACTGCTGAAGAACCTTTATTTGCAGCCTTTGACGACAACGCCAACGAATCTCGCTAATGCGGGTGCAGGTCGCTTACGGCATAAAGATATTGCTATCCGGAGGTGAGCTATGCCTGCTTTAGATCGCCTATCGGGGCAGTTATCTACTTATCTAAGCAAAGACCAAGTCAATGCTGTGCGCCGCTCGTATTATTACGCGGAGCAAGCACATGACGGTCAATTGCGCAGCAGTGGCGAGCATTATGTGACTCACCCACTGGCAGTGGCGACTATTTTGGCCGATATGCACATGGACCATCAGAGCTTGATGGCTGCCATGTTGCATGACGTAATTGAAGACACGGGCATCCCTAAAGAAGCAATCGTCGCTCAGTTTGGCGAAAGCGTTGCTGAATTAGTAGATGGCGTGACCAAGCTGACGCAAATGAAATTCGGCACCAAAGCCGAAGCGCAAGCAGAAAACTTCCAAAAAATGGCCATGGCCATGGCTCGCGATATTCGTGTTATTTTAGTGAAACTCGCTGACCGTTTGCACAATATGCGCACGCTCGGCGCGTTAAATCCTGAAAAACGTCGCCGCATTGCCAAAGAAACCTTGGAAATCTATGCGCCCATCGCCAATCGCTTGGGGATGAATCGTATTTATGCTGAATTTGAAGACCTCGGTTTTAAAGCCATGTATCCGATGCGCGCCTCACGCATCCAATCCGCAGTTAAAAGCTCTCGCGGTAATCGCAAAGAGATCGTTAACAAAATCCAAGAATCCATCGCCCATTGTTTAGAGCGCGAAGGTTTACCTGGAGAAGTCAGCGGCCGTGAAAAGCATCTGTACAGCATCTATCAAAAAATGCGTGGCAAGCGTAAA
>Ga0172382_10007872_pt1 | contig 15004 bp, 10 predicted proteins | sample Leawel138RmetaG_FD_122245 | JGI IMG/M metagenome (GOLD analysis project Ga0172382, IMG submission 122245) | Leachate microbial communities from a municipal landfill in Southern Ontario, Canada - Leachate well 138R metaG | ecosystem: Engineered > Solid waste > Landfill > Unclassified | place...
AGATTGCTTACCCTTCGCTGCGCTTGGGCACGCTACGCAGTCGCTCCTCGCAATGACAACGTTCGCAATGACAGATGCTGCAAGATTGCTTACCCTTCGCTGCGCTTGGGCACGCTACGCAGTCGTTCCTCGCAATTATGTCACCGAAAACTTGATTATGTCACTGCGAGCTCGCGAAGCAGTCCCCTATTTCTGGATGGGATTGCTTACCCTTCGCTGCGCTTGGGCACGCTATGCAGTCGTTCCTCGCAATGACAACGTTCGCAATGGCAGAATTCGCAATGACAGATGATGCGAGATTGCTTACCCTTCGCTGCGCTTGGGCACGCTATGCAGTCGTTCCTCGCGATTGTGTCACTGAGAACTCGATTATGTCACTGCGAGCTTGTGAAGCAGTCTCGAATTATCAGGATTAGATTGCTTCGTTCCTCGCAATGACAGGACTTGCAATGACAGAATTCGCAATGACAGATGCTGCGAGATTGCTTACCCTTCGCTGCGCTTGGGCACGCTATGCAGTCGTTCTTCGCGATTGTGTCACTGAGAACTCGATTATGTCACTGCGAACTTGTGAAGCAGTCTCGAATTTTCAGGATGGGATTGCTTACCCTTCGCTGCGCTTGGGCACGCTACGCAGTCGTTCCTCGCAATGACAACGTTCGCAATGACAGGATTCGCAATGACAGATGCTGCAAGATTGCTTACCCTTCGCTGCGCTTGGGCACGCTACGCAGTCGCTCCTCGCAATGACAACGTTCGCAATGACAGCATTTGCAATGACAGGCGGTACTTATTCTGCGGAGGCGCAACATGGCCTGGCCCCCGTCAGCGGAATTCGGCCTTAACCGCTGTATTCACGAGTATGGTATTATTTAGATGTTCCATCATCATCGATTCATTCCAGGAGGGACCCCTTATGCCTTCACAATCTTACGGACCCGATAACCCCCACCCCTTTTCCACGATCCGCACGGAGCTGATCTGGGAGGGCAAGTACGATGAATACGGCAACCGCCGCCAGGTGGACGTTGCCGGCGCAGCCATGCCCCTGCAGAAGATCGAGACCGTGGATGAACCGCGTTCTCGAGCTGAAGTCCAGGGCCTGCTGTTTGAACCGCAAAAAGCCCACCGCGATGACTTTCGCAATATGCTGGTGTGGGGCGACAACAAGCTGGTGATGGCGTCGCTGCTGAAGGATTTCAAGGGCAAGATCGACCTGATTTACATCGACCCGCCGTTTGACGTCGGCGCGGATTTTACGATGCAACTGCCACTTGGAAAGGATAACGATTCTTTTGAAAAAGATCAATCAACGTTAGAAATGGTCGCATATCGAGATATGTGGGGAAAAGGTATTGACTCGTATATACAAATGATGCATGAAAGACTTACTTTAATGAGGGAGTTGCTTTGTGAAACAGGTGTATTATATTTACATTGTGACTGGAGAGTTAACTACCTCTTACGATTATTATTAATTGATATATTTGGTGATAATAATTTCCGAAATGAAATTATTTGGCATTATTCTACTCTTGGTAGACCAAAAGACAGATTTGCTTACAAGCATGATGTGGTTTTTGCATTTGGAAAGACAAATAATTCGAGTTTCAATCTTGCTGGGTCAAAAGTACCATATTCTGAAGAATACATAAATTCTCATTTTAGAGACGTCGACGAAAAAGGAAGAAAATGTAGAAAGCGTTTTGATGCAGGTAAATGGAGAACATATTATCCGGATGAAGGAATGATTCCCAATGATGTGTGGGATATTCCTTATGAAAACTCAATGTCTCCAAATAGAACAGATTATCCGACTCAAAAACCGGAAGCACTATTAGAAAGAATTATTAAATCTTCTTCTTTCGAAGGCGACCTGGTGGCCGATTTCTTCAGCGGTTCGGGCACCACCGGCGCGGTCGCCGAGCGGCTGGGGCGGCGCTGGATCATGGCGGACCTGGGGCGCTTTGCGATCCACACCACCCGCAAACGCATGATCGAACTCCAGCGCACCCTGCACGCCGAGAATCAACCCTACCGCTCCTTTGACGTTTACAACCTGGGGCGCTACGAGCGCCAGTGGTGGCAGAAAGAAGCCCTGGAGGGCGCCGACGGCGAGCACCGGCGCGTCGTGTTGGAATTTTATCGCGCCGAAGCGCTGCTCGACGCCCCCTCACCCCTGCTGCACGGGCGCAAAGCCGGCGCATTTGTCCATGTGGACAGCATCGACAGCATCTTCACCCGCGAAAAAGCCCGCCAGGTCGCCCTGGCCGCGCGCGGGGCTGGCGGTCGGGATATCAACTGCCTCGCCTGGGAGTTCGAGATGGACCTGCGCATGAACTGCGACGCCATCGAGCAGGAGCTCGGCATGCGCATCAAGCTGATCCCGATCCCGCGCGAGATCATGGAACGCAACCGCAAAGAACCGCCACCCTTTTTGGAGGTAGCCACCCTGCAGGCGGAGCCGGTGGTCAAAACAACGCCGGGCGTTAAGAGCGTGGACATCAAATTGACGAAGTTTTTACCCTCCCTGTCGGAGGTGCCGGCCAAGGAACTGGAGGCGCTGCGCGAGCGCGCGGTGCAATCGGGCTTTGACTTTATCGATTTTTGGGCGGTGGATTTTGATTATCACCACGGGCAGCCCTTCAACCACCACTGGCAGGCATACCGCACGCGCAAGGAGCGCAGCCTGCCCACCGTTTCCACGCTGGCTTACACATACACCGCGCCGGGCGCCTACACGGCATGCGTCAAAGTGGTGGATGTGTTCGGCGTCGATACCTCGATCACGGTTGAGGTGATTGTTTAACCTGGAGAAAGGGGAACACGTATGACGGAGCAAACCATCAACATCGCAGCTCTCGAGCCGCTGTATTCGCCCTGGGAAGAACCCAATCAGCACCGATTGAAGGCTGAAATTCCCAATGACCCGGCGCTCGTCGCCAGGGGGCGTCGCCCGAGCGGGATCAATATCGCCAACAATTTGCGCTATGCGCTCAATGATTGGCGCTCCAACGACTACGTGGGCGCGTCGTCCACCTCTCGCGAGCTGTTGATTTACTGGTTCGAGCGCGATCACCGCCGACCGGATCACAGCGGCGAGCAGCGGGAATTTCGCTACTGGTTCTGCCAGCGCGAGGCGATTGAATCCCTGATCTTCCTGATGGAGGTACGCGGTATTCGCACCCTGTCGGAGGTCACCGCTGAATTTGGCGGTGAGAATGCCGAGCACGCTGCCATCGGCATCACGCCTGAAGAAGATCAATGGCCGCGGTTTGCCTTCCGGGTGGCAACCGGCGCGGGCAAGACCAAGATCATGAGTCTTGCCATCACCTGGTCTTATTTTCATGCCCTGCGGGAGAGCGAAAGCCCGATGGCGCGCAATTTCCTGGTGGTGGCGCCCAACCTGACGGTATTTGAGCGCCTGAAAGAAGATTTTGGCGATGGGCGCATCTTCGATACCGACCCGCTGATCCCGCCTGCCTGGCGCGGCGATTGGAACCTCTCGGTGGTCCTGCAGGATGAAGCCAGCGGCGCCGCCACCAGCGGCACCCTGTACCTGACCAATATTCACCGCCTGCACCCGGCGCGCAGCCGGGCTCGCAAAGAGGCGGAAACCTACGACTGGATGGGGCCGGCTGTCTCCAAAGCCAGTGCGCTGGATACCAGCGAAGCCCTGCGCAAACGGGTGAGCGCGCACGACCGCCTGATGGTGCTGAACGATGAAGCCCACCACCTGTGGGACCCGGATTCAGCGGCGATGGAGGTGATGGGCTTTTTGGATAACGCCTACAAAAACCGCAACGGGTTCGGGATTTCCGCTCAGCTCGATTTCACCGCCACGCCCAAGGACCAGGACGGCAATCTTTTCAAGCAAATCATTTGTGATTACCCCCTCAGCGAGGCGGTCGATTCGGGCATTGTTAAAGTGCCGATCATCGGGCACGTGGGTCAACTGCAGGAGCGCGCCGACGAAAACGCCGCCTATCGCTACGAGGAGCACCTCAGGTTGGGCTACGCCCGCTGGGAAAAATCCTACCAGGAGTGGAATCCCAGCGGCTTTAAACCGATCCTGTTTGTGATGTGCGAGGATACCAAAGCAGCCGATCAAATCACCCGACGCCTGGACAGCGACCCGAGTTTTGAAATGCTGAATGGCAAGACGATCAACCTGCATACCAATTTGAAAGGAAAACTGAAGAAGGTCAAGCGCGGAAAAGTGACTGACTATGAGTTTGTTGAGGATGAAAAATCGATCAGCGATGAGGACCTGCGGCAATTGCGCAAGCTCTCGCGCGAACTGGACGCCAACACCAGCCCCTACCGCTGCATCGTCTCGGTGCTCATGCTGCGGGAGGGTTGGGATGTGCGCAATGTGACCACGATTGTGCCCCTGAGGCCCTATTCAGCCAAGGCAAATATCCTGCCCGAGCAGACCCTTGGCCGGGGGCTGCGGCGGATGACCCCGGCAGGGCAGGCGTTGGAGATGGTCACCGTGGTGGAGCATAACGCCTTTGTGCGCCTGTACCGGGATGAATTCCAGCAGCAGGGCGTGAACATCATCGATACCGGCGTTGAAAACATCCCCAGGACGACGGTCAGCATCTACCCTGACCCGAAAAAAGATTGGGCGAAACTGGACATCTGCCTGCCCAGGCTTTCACCAGCTCATCGCGTCGTCCCCCTTACCGCGGATATCTCCTATGAAGAAGTGCTTCAATCGGCTTCGGGCCTGCCCAGGTTGAAGTTGGGCACGCCCAGAAAAGTTGAACTCGATTTTGAAGGGCGCTCTCTGATCACCAACGAGGTGGTTGAGCGGATGAAGATCAGCCTGCCGCTGCTGCAAACAGGTATCGGCGCGATTTCCTTCTTCAGGGAGGAACTGGAAAAAGCCTGCGGGGTGCGCGGCCTGCACCCTAAAATTGCGCCTTTAATCGAGCGCTACCTGGAGGATGACCTTTTTGAGGAAAAAGTCTCATTGTTTGATGAACGCCTGGTTGCCCGCATGCCAGACCCGGATGTCAGGGAATACGTGCGCGCCGTGTTCATCCCGCTGATCCGGCAAAAAACCACACGAACAGAAGAAAGAACCCTGACCAAAGCGTTGACCCCCCTCTCCACGTGGAAAGCCTACCAGGTGACCCATTCCGAAAACCGTCCCGCTGTCGCGGCGGAAAGTACGCTCTTCAACCTTGTGCCCTGCGACCGCCAGCTGGAGGTGGCTTTCACCACCTTCCTGAACCGTGCTGAAGACGTGCTGACTTTTAGCAAAAATGCCGGCCCGCAGGCGCTGCGGATTGATTACCTGACCAGTAAAAATCGGTTGGCGTTTTACACCCCCGATTTCTTTGTTAAGGCGAAGGATGGTACCCACTACCTGGTTGAAACCAAGGGGCAGGTGGATCAGGAGGTGCCCAATAAAGCCCAGGCGGCTTCTGCCTGGTGTCAATCTGCTTCGGATTCGGGCACAGCCTGGGAATACCTGTATGTGCTTGAAGGAAAATTCAGCGGCTTCACGGGCTCGACCCTGGGTATGTTGAAGAGTACATGCGCCCCCGATCTGCAGGACCTGCTTAAAGCGGCTGTCACCCAGCAGCCCGCCCTGCCTTTTTATCAAATTTCCACTGCGCAAAAGGAAAGCCTCAGGGATCAGTTTATTAAATCGGAGAATTACGCGCGTCTGCCGGAATCTTACCGCGAGATGATTGACGAGTCGGTGAGCCTGTTCAACTTTTTGCAAAATAAGGGGGGTTCATTTTCACCGTGCTTTACACCCTTATTAAAATCGATCGATGCCGCCGCAAAGGCGATGGTTCTCACCTACCTGCGGGATTCAGTACCGACACAAAAAGCACACCAGGATGCCTATTTCATGCCCGATTATTTCTTCATCAGCGAACGGGATCAAAACAATTTGCGCAAAAACGCGGCAGGGCTGAAGAAAGCCCTGGTTTACAACAGTTTCATCATGCCGATCGGCATGCTCGGCTTTTGCCTGGAATACGCAAAAATGGACCCGCCCTTTAATGTGGGAGGCATCTTTGAAACCATTCGTGAACAATTTGGAAAGTTTAATCGCTCGCAGCTGTGTGAGCGCGTTGATCACATTCGGGCTTTCAGAAACAAATACATCGCCCACCAGGAAGAAGATGTTGAGTTAACCGATGTTGAATTCGCCCGTGTTGAACTTAAGAACTGGATCACGGGATTGAGCGCCATTCATAAAAGCACGGTTGAATCCTGAGGTTGAGGATTGAGCGGTGAAAGGGGATCGATTTAACGAATCAGCTCACCCTCCCTGATTTCTGCTTGCCTTTCACAAAATAGGGGACTGCTTCGCAAGCTCGCAGTGACAATTTTTTCCTGATTCCTGCTTGCCATTTACAAAATAGGGGACTGCTTCGCAAGGTCGCAGTGACAATTTTTTCCTACTTCCTGATTCCAGCTCGTCATTCACAAAATAGGGGACTGCTTCGCAAGCTCGCAGTGATAATTTTTTCCTACTTCTTGATTCCTGCTTGCCATTCACAAAATGGAGATTGCTTCGCAAGCTCGCGATGACAACTTAGGTGACCGCGCGGCTTGACCCTACAGCTTTCAACCCCAGCCCCCGGTCATCTGACCTCCGTCCTCGGTCGTCGGTCTCTCATCCCCGGTCATTTATCCCACGTCGCCGGTCTCCCGTCACCTCCCTCCATGTGCTAAAATTAGACCTGTATGCAGTTGAACGACCATCTTCAGTCCATCCTCGACACCCTGCCCGATAAGCCCGGCTGCTACCTGATGAAAAATGAGCAGGGGCGCATCATCTACGTCGGCAAGGCGGTCAATTTGCGCGCGCGTGTGCGCTCCTACTTCCATGCCGGCACAGGCGAGCACCCAAAAACCCACAAGCTGGTCAGCGAGATCGCCGACATCGAGTGGATCGTGGTCGGCTCTGAGCTGGAAGCGCTAATTTTGGAGATGAACCTGATCAAGCGCCACCGTCCGCAGTACAACGTGCGCCTGAAGGACGACAAACGCTTCCCCTACATCAAGGTGCACTGGGCTGACCCCTTCCCCAAGGTGACCGTCACCCGCCAGATGACCCAGGACGGCTCGCGTTACTTCGGCCCTTACACCAGCGTGTGGGCGGTGCACCAGACCCTCGACCTGCTGCGCAAGATCTTCCCCTACCTGACCTGCAACCGCGAGATTAGCGGGAAAGACACACGCGCCTGCCTGTACTACGACATCAAGCTGTGTTCTGCGCCCTGCATCGGCGCCATCAGCCAGGCTGATTACCGCCAGGTGATCGACGACCTGTGCCAGTTCCTCGACGGGCACACCGAGTCGGTCGTCCAGCGCCTGAACCAGGCCATGGCAGCCGCCGCCGAAGAGCTGCAGTATGAAAAAGCCGCCGCCATCCGCAACCAGTTGCAGGCTATCGATCGCGTGGTCGAGCGCCAGAAGGTGATCAGCGCGGATCAGACCGATTCGGATGTGATCGCCATGGCGCGGGCCGATGGTGAAGCCTGCGTGCAGGTGTTTTTCATTCGCGGCGGTAAGCTGATCGGCCGCGAATACTTCGTCCTGGAGGGCACCGAAGAAGAAGCCAATGAAGAGGTGCTGGCGGAGTTTGTCAAGCAATTTTATGCCCAGGCCGCTTTCGTACCCGACCGCGTGCTGCTGCCTGAAGAACTGGAAGAAGCCCAGATTATCAGCCAGTGGCTGAGGGCGCGTAAATCCGGGCAAAAGGTCGAGATCACCGTCCCGCACCAGGATGTAAACCGCGAACTGGTCGAGATGGCAGCCGAGAACGCCGTTGAGACCCTCAACGCCCTGCGCACCCGCTGGGAGGCTGACAAGAACCGTCAGACCGTGGCGCTGACTGAAATCCAGGAGGCGCTGAACCTTTCGGAGCCGCCCAACCGGATTGAGTGCTACGACATCTCCACCACCCAGGGCGTGGCCAGCGTGGGCAGCATGGTGGTCTTCGAGCAGGGCACGCCCAACAAGAAGCTCTACCGACGCTTCAATATCAAGTCGGTGTTGGGGCAGGATGACTTCGCCAGCATGGAGGAGGTGCTCACCCGCCGTTTCCGGCGCTGGAGAGCCGCTTACGAAGCAGAGAAGGAAGTCGGAAAAAAGCCCGACCCCGCCTTCGCCATCCTTCCTGACCTGCTGCTGGTCGACGGCGGCAAGGGCCAGTTGAGCCGGGCGGTCGCTGTGTTGGAAAGCTACAACCTGCTGGATCGGGTGCCCGTAGCCGCGCTGGCTGAAAAAGAGGATGAACTGTACGTCCCCGGGCAGCACGCGTCAATCGCCCTCGAACGGCATTCACAGGGACTATACCTGCTGCAGCGCATCCGCGACGAGGCGCACCGCTCTGCCATCACCGCCCACCGCAAACGGCGCGGCCAGCAGGGCCTGGCATCCCGCCTGGACGTGATTCCCGGCATTGGACCTGCCCGCCGCAAAGCGCTGCTGAACGCCTTCGGTTCGATTGAGGGCATAAAAAAGGCGCCCGCCGAAAAAATTGCCGAAATCAAAGGCATCACCCTTGAACTGGCACAAAATATCAAACTACAACTCGAATAAGGAGCTGTTTTGAGCAAAAAGCAAGAAAGAAAACCAAAATCATACCGGGTCTACCAGATTGTGATGGCGATTATCGCCGTCGTCATGATTCTCTCGTTGATTGCCGCGGCAATTCGCTGGTAAGGAGGCTTGTATGCCCGGTTTAGGCTGGTTGGATGTGTCCGACCTTGATTTTAATGTGCTGCTCCTATTGGAGCCGTTGCACGCCGTCTTCATGGCCCAACGCCAGCCAGACGCTGCTATGGGAACGGCAATAGGTGCCCATCCGGCAGTGCGCTGGTACCTGGGCCAAATCCACCCACCCATTCAAATTTTCCTTGACCGCTGCCTGGTGCTGGCCAACCGGCATCCCACAGCGGAAGAACTGCGCCAGGCAGAGCTGGCTGTGCTGGATACGATGCAGGACTGGCTGATCTATGTTCTCGACCCTGCAGGGTACGATCAGCTCGCATTCCTCGGCTGGGATGACGATTCGCTGCTGACCATGGCAGATTTCAGTGACCGGGTTGTTCTCGATGTCGGCGCGGGCAGCGGGCGGCTGGCCTTTACCGTCGCCCCTTATGCTCGTGCGGTCTATGCTGTAGAACCGGTGGCGAATTTGCGCTGTTATTTATGGGAAAAACGAACCCGACTGGGCTTTGACAACGTTTACCCGATCGATGGCCTGATAACCCGCATCCCCTTTGAGGACAATTTCGCTGACATCCTGATGGCCGGGCACGTCTTCGGCGACGATTTCGATGCTGAATATGCGGAAATGCTGCGCGTGGTGCGCCCGGGCGGCTTGATTTTGCTGCATCCGGGTACGAATGCCAGCTCTGAAACTGAAGCCCATAAATTTCTTCTGTCCAAAGGGTTCGCTTTCGCTATGTTTGAAGAGCCCGGCGACGGACTCAAACGTAAATACTGGCTGAAACTTGATCAATCATCGCAATCAAAGGAGAAATCATATGACTGAAAACAAGGGTTACGCGTTTGTCGAATCCACCAAGTACCCCTATATCACCGAATCCGGTCAAAGGCGGGGATTGCCGCAGCCGGACTACGAATTCCCTCTTGAACCGGGTGCGCCGCTGATCGACCTGCCCGGTCCCGACGAGATCGACCTGGGCGAATTTGACCTGCGTACAGCCATCGAGCAGCGTGTGTCCCGTCGCCATTACACGGAAGACCTGCTCGCCCTGGAGGAGTTGTCGTACCTTCTATGGCTGACCCAGGGCAATAAATTCGTCAATGAGCAGCGAGCCGTTCCCCTGAAAACCGTCCCTTCGGCTGGATGCCGGCACCCCTTTGAGACCTATCTTTCAGTCAATAAAGTTGCCGGGCTGGAAGCGGGTCTGTATCGCTTCGCGGCCAGCACCCATCAACTGGTCGCTCTGCGCGTCGATGCGGATTTCAACGCCCATCTGGCAGAAGTCTGCCAGAACCAGCGTCATGTGGCCACCAGCGCGGTGACTTTTATCTGGGCTGCGGTTCCCTATCGCACCGTCTGGCGCTACTCAGAGCGCAGCTATCGCTATCTCTATCTGGATGCCGGGCACGTGTGTCAGAACCTGTACCTGGCTGCCGAGTCAATCAACTGCGGCGTGTGCGCCATCGGCGCTTTTGATGATGACGGCGCCGATGCGCTGCTCGGTTTTACACCGCCGGAAAGCTTTGTCATCTATCTTGCCAGCCTGGGGAGGGTGTCCTGACCTCTTTGGCGCACCCCATTGACACCTGTGTCTTGATCTCAGCCGGCGAAGAATGGCGGGCTTTTCTCCCTCATTTTCCGCAGGCACGGATTGAACCCACGCCCTATGGCGATTGTTTCACAATGGCAGTCGACGGGTACGCGGTAGTTTTCTTGCATGGCGGTTGGGGCAAGGTTGCTGCCGCCGGGTCGACTCAGTACGCCATTTTCCGCTGGCGCCCGACTCGGATCGTCAATATCGGCACCTGCGGCGGATTCCATGGTCAGGTCGAGCGCGGCCAGGTGATCCTGGCTGCCAAAACCATCATCTACGACATCATCGAACAAATGGGTGACTTCGATGACGCTATCCACCACTACACGATCGATTTCGACCTGACCTGGCTGCGGCACCCGACGCCCCAGCCGGTGACGGCGGGAACTATCCTCTCTGCCGATCGAGATATCGTCTCCGCAGACATTCCCGACCTGATCCGGCGTTACAAAGCAGCCGTCGGCGATTGGGAATCCGGTCCGATCGCCTGGGTTGCCCGGCGTAATCAGGTCCCCTGCCTGATCCTGCGCGCAGTCTCGGACCTGGTGAGCGAATCCGGTGGCGAAGCCTATCAGGGCGACGATTTCTTCCAGAAGCAATGTAAGCCGCTCATGGCAGAATTTGTGCGCCACCTTCCGGCCTGGCTGAAGGCATTCCGCCATTAAACGCCTCGAACAGCAACTTTAGCCCATCAGCAAAGGGATCTCACCCCGGTGCAAGGCTGTTGGAAAAGCAGGTTACCGCTGGTGAGGGTGTGGGGTAAAATCCAGGTAGATTGAACGATTAATGAGCATTTTAACAACATTAAGGAGTATAAAAATGAAAGAATTTACATTAGATGAAGCTCTTACTGTTGCACAAGCGTTGGGGATTGACTTCAGTAAAGCGGGATTCACGCCAGAAGAATTTTTGGAAGGGATGAACATCGAACTCGAACATGGTCTGGTCGACCCGGAGACCAATGTAACGAATGACGACGCTCTGGTAACAGGAAAGATTGCCATGGCGCATTTGAATGAATTCCCCGAATATTACCATCCGGATGTCGGCCTGGAAGCCTGGGAACATGCTGTTGAAACGTACAAGGGTGATCTCAGCGGTAAGAAAATTCAAATCGTGTGAGGATCAAAAATAAAAGGCAAAGCTGAACAATTTCTTTGCCTTTTATTATTATATTTTTATCTAACGCAAAACAATCATCTCAGCTCATGCTTGACTTTAGTGCCGTGAGCCTTCTGTGTAATTCATATAATAATTGGTCATGGTAACCTGCCCGGCGCTGGCAGGTTATCATCTCAAACGGCAAAAATACTTCAGTTCCCCAACCGTGCCCGTTCCTCTGCCACAATGCTTTCATCGAGCTTTTTAAACAGCGGCGCAGGCTGTTTGAAAGCCTTCCCGGGAACCAACTCGAATGGCTGCCACAGGTCTTCTCCTGCAGCGGAAAGCGATTCACCCGGCTCATACAGCATCACCGTGTGGGTGCCCAGGTCATCTTCAATTTCACGAGTCAACAGCTGCCCAAATATCGGCTGCCCATCGCCCAGGTAAGCATGCAATTTCTCGCAGGTGTGGGGTAAAAACGGGGCGAGGAGCATCTTCAACCAATCAATCGCCTGCATAGCGGTGTAAATCGACTTAGCCGCTGCGTCCTTATCCGTTTTAATTTCAAACCAAGGCCCGGTACTGTCCAGGAACTTATTCACCTCTCCAGCCAGGCGCATCGCTTCCAAAAGCGCCGCGCGCAGCTTGACCGCCTCTAAATATCGTTCCACGGTTTTAAATCCAGTACGAATAGTCTGCAAGAGTGCCAGGTCGCCTTCCCGAAGCTCATTTGGAATCGGCACAGCGCCATCCCAGTGTTTGAAGGCAAACGCCAGCACCCGGTTAACCAGGTTGCCCCAGGTAGCCACCAGTTCATTATTGTTGCGCTGGTAGAATTCCTCCCAATCCCAATCGGAATCGCGAGTTTCTGGCATGTTCACAGTCAAAATATAGCGCAGCGGGTCCGGATCATAACGTTCAAGGAAATCCAGCCCCCATACTGCCCAATTATGGCTGCCAGAAAGTTTTTTCCCTTCCAGGTTCATGAACTCATTCGCGGGCACATCATAGGGCAGCACCAGCGGTTGCGGGTCAGTTGCGCCCATCTTCTCGTCGAAGGATTCACCCACACCAATCAGCTCTGCTGGCCAGATGATGGCATGGAAGGGGATATTGTCCTTCCCGATGCAGTAAAAAGCACGCGCTTTTTGGTTTGTCCACCAGTGATGCCAGGCCTCAGGGTCATCATGCAGCCGGCTCCACTCTACCACACTTGAAAGATAGCCAATTACCGCTTCAAACCAGACGTACATGCACTTGCCTTCCCAGCCTTCAACCGGCACAGGCACGCCCCAGTAAAGGTCACGGGTGATCGGACGGCCGCGCAATCCGCTCGTTTCAATCTGACCCAGGGATTGGCGGATCACATTCGGACGCCAGTAGGATTGCCGTTCGCGCAGAAACTCGGTTACCGGCTCTTCCAATTTTTCCAGATCAAGGTAAAAATGGGTTGTCTCACGCAATTCAGGGGTCGATCCGTCAATTCTGGACTTTGGATCAATGAGCTTTTCAGCCTCCAAAAGGTGACCGCAATGATCACACTGATCTGAACGAGCGCCGGTCTTTCCACAAAAATAGCAGGTGCCCTCTACATAACGATCGGGCAAAAAGCGTTCCTGTGCTGGAGAATACCACTGTTTTGATTCCTCCGTATACAGGTAGCCGTTTTCTTTCAGCGATAAAAACAGCTTGTTGGCAACATCAAAATGAGTGCGGGTATGGGTGCTGGTGAAAATATCGTAGGTCAACCCCAGCTTTTGAAACAATTCAATAAACCCGACATGATATCGCTTGTAAACTTCCTCAGGTGTGGCATGATCTTCGTCAGCGCGCACGGTGACCGGTGTTCCATGTGAATCGGAACCTGAAACCATCAATACATCCCGCCCGCGCAGACGGTGGTAGCGAGCGAGGATATCTGCGGGTAAATACGAGCCGGTGATATTTCCGACATGTATTTCGGCGCTGGCATACGGCCAGGCGACAGCCACTAATACAGGTTGTGTCATTTTTTACCTCATTTCATGGTTTGATTCCGGTGCTAGCAATAAAAAAGCTGGCCTCAGCCAGCCGTTCTCCGGAGGTGGTGTGACACCTCGTGTTATGCTCCTGGTAAGCATAACATCGGAGACCAAAACATGTACATGATGAAGGATTGGTTGATCATCGTAGAAGAATTATACAGGATTATAAAAAATCTTTCAACTGCCTGGCTTTATGCGGGTGTCTGAGCTGTCGTAAAGCTTTGCCTTCAATTTGGCGGATGCGTTCGCGGGTCAAGCCAAACTTTAAACCCACCTCTTTCAGGGTATAAGCCCGACCGCCATCCAGGCCAAAGCGCATGCGCAAAATGCGGGCTTCTCGCGGGGTTAATGTCGCCAGAACCTCATCGATCTTATCATGCATCATTGATTGGTAGGTCACATCAATTGGCGAAGGATTGTCTTCATCTTCAACAAACATGCCCAGTTCAGATTCCTCATCATCGCCAACGGGTGTCTCCAAAGATAGCGGGAGCCAGGAGATCCGCATGATCCATTGCACTTTGTCCACACTGAGGTTCAACTTTTCGGCGATCTCCTTTGCAAGTGGTTTCCTTCCCAAACTTTGTTCTAACTCATGATGCACCCGGAACAGCTCCCTGATTCGGTCAATCATGTGCACTGGAATACGGATGGTCCTGCCCTGGTCGGAAATAGAACGCGTGATCGATTGGCGAATCCACCAGGTGGCATAAGTTGAAAAACGAAACCCGCGTTTGTAATCGAATTTTTCCACCGCTTTGATCAGTCCCAAATTGCCTTCCTGGATCAGATCTAAAAACGGCATCCCCCTGCCGATATAACGTTTGGCGATTGAAACCACCAGGCGGGTATTGGCTTTAATCAGGTGCTCCCAGGCATCCTCGCCTTCTGCAATCAACAACCGCAATTCAGCAGCACGTTCGGGTTGAGTGTCATGATCAATGTTTGCCAGTTCAATTTTTGCTAACCGCCCCTGCTCGATTTGTTTAGCAATTAATTGCTCTTCTGGGATTGAAAGTAGCGGTTCCAGAGACATTTCTTTGAGATACAGCCCGATTGTATCTTCAGTGCCGTCAAAGGTTGATGACAATGGGCTCCGATCGTTGCTCGTGCCACCCGTGATATCGAGCAATGCTTCGGAATCAATAATATCAACCCCCTGGTTGCGCAAATAACCAATTACATCCCGTATTGATTCGTGATCATCATCTTCATTTGGAAAAAAGACCATTAAATCGTCGATGGCCACATAACCCTGTTTGTCTGCAAGTGAAAGCAGGGCATCAATAATTGCCTTAACTTTCTTCCTACGAGGATCGTTGACCACGGCTTCTTCTCCGGCTTGATTGTGGTTGATGTTAATTCACGCCTACCCCCACCCGCGAACAAGTGATTAATGCGTCTCCTGATCAAACGTCACGGATTGGGAGCTTTCCGAGGTTTGGTGTTCGCATGTCGTTAAGTTAAGATCAGCGCCACAGACAACACAGAGCCCCTGGCAATTGCTGTCACACAAACGCTTAATGGGCGTCGCTAAGATTAAGTATTCTCGAAACAGCGGGCCCAAAT
>Ga0172382_10007875_pt1 | contig 14999 bp, 12 predicted proteins | sample Leawel138RmetaG_FD_122245 | JGI IMG/M metagenome (GOLD analysis project Ga0172382, IMG submission 122245) | Leachate microbial communities from a municipal landfill in Southern Ontario, Canada - Leachate well 138R metaG | ecosystem: Engineered > Solid waste > Landfill > Unclassified | place...
AGCCGATTCGGCTGGAGTGGAGTCTCAGCGATTTTCAAATTGGCATGCTGGGTACGGCGTTTACCATTGTTTATGCGATTGCCGGATTACCTTTGGGGCGCATGGCTGATACCGGCTCTCGCAAGAAAATCATGGGCTGGGGGCTGTTACTCTGGAGTGCTTTAACCGCAGTGAATGGCGCGGTACAAGGCTTCTGGGGTTTCTTATTAGCGCGCATGGGTGTAGGTATTGGTGAGGCCAGTTATGGGCCGGCGGCTAACTCCTTAATCGGTGATATGTTTCCAGCCAATCGCCGTGCACGGGCGATGGGTATTTTCATGCTCGGCTTGCCGCTGGGTTTATTGTTGGCGTTTTTTACCACGGGTGCGATTGTTAAAGCGTTTGATAGTTGGCGTGCGCCGTTTTTTATTGCTGCAGTGCCGGGCATTATTTTAGCGCTATTTATCTTTATGATCCGTGAGCCCAAGCGCGGTGCTGCCGAAGTGATTGCCGTCGACAGCAGCGCGGTGACGCAACCGATTGGTAAAATATTAGCGATCCCAAGTATGTGGTGGTTGACCCTGGCAGGACTTTGTTACAACTTTGCCACCTATGCCAATACCTCCTTTATGGTGCCGATGCTGCAGCGCTATTTTGGTTTAGAACTCAGCCAAGCGGCGATGTCGGTTGGTATAATTGTCGGTGTCACCGGCTTAGTAGCGTTACCGTTAGGCGGTTGGATTGCCGACCGCTTGCATGTGCGTATGGTGAATGGGCGTTTGTTATTTGGTGCGGTGAGTTTATTGCTGACCAGCCTGTTGACCGGTATTGCTTTAGCCGCTGGAAAAATTGATGTTGCGGTGTTTGTTGGCTTGTTTGCCGCAGGTTGGGTGTTTGCTTATAACTTCTATACCTGCGTGTATACTGCGGTGCAGGATGTCGTCGAGCCACGTTTGCGCGCCACAGCAATGGCGTTATTTTTCGCCGGTTTATATTTGTTGGGTGGCGGTTTAGGCCCATTAATTGTTGGTGGCTTATCCGATTACTTTGCCCAACAAGCCATGCTAGCTGCTGGAGCCAGTGAGATCAGCGAGGCTTTTCGCGCGGTTGGTTTGCATAGCGCACTGTATTTAGTACCGGTAGCGATGGGTTTAACCGGGGTGTTTTTGCTGATTGCGATGCGTACATTTAGACGTGATGCACAGAAGATGGCGCAGTCAGCGCAACAATGAGGAGAGAGTAATGATGCTGCAGAAAATTGAAACTGCATTAGCTGCGTTGCAGCCTGAGGTATTGCAGGTCGAAGATGAAAGTCATATGCACAGTCGTGGCCAGCAAAGTCACTTCAAAGTGGTCTTGGTCAGTGATGTATTTACAGGCGTACGCAAGGTTCAGCGTCATCAAAAAGTGTATGCCGCGCTGGGTGATCTAATGCAGCAGTTCCATGCTTTGGCTCTGCATACCTATAGCCCTGATGAGTGGCAAACGGTACAGAATGCACCCGACTCACCGACGTGCCAAGGGGGGGGCTTGCACGATCTGTAATCATCTCCAGCTAAATAAAGAGTACGAATAGAAACGGCCAGCTTGGATATAGCACCCGTACTGGCCGTTTTTTTGTCAGACTATTTTAAGCCTTAGCTAAAATATCCCGTAACACATAAGGCAAGATACCGCCGTGACGGTAGTACTCAACCTCGATGGGGGTATCAATCCGTGACAACACTGGTACCTTATCCACGCTGCCGTCTTGGCGGGTGATTTCTAAGGTCAGCTCCTGACGCGGTTGCATGCCGCTATCAACGCCGAGAATACTAAAGGTTTCATCACCGGTAATATTCAGCGAAGTATAGGACGCTCCATCAACAAACTGCAGCGGTAACACGCCCATACCAACGAGGTTGGAGCGGTGGATACGTTCATAGGATTGCGCAATGACTGCTTTTACGCCGAGTAGTAACGTACCTTTAGCGGCCCAGTCACGGCTCGAACCGGTACCGTACTCTTCTCCAGCAAAGATTACGGTGGGCACATTACGCTGCATATATTCCATCGCAGCATCGTAAACCGGTACTTGTTGGCCATCGAGCAGAGTGAAACCCCCTTCGATGCGCGAGCCATCTTCTGTTGGCGGCAACATCAGGTTTTTCACCCGCACGTTGGCAAAGGTGCCACGAATCATGACATCGTGATTACCGCGGCGTGAGCCATAGGTATTGAAGTCTGATTGCTGCACATCATGGCTGATTAAGTACTGTCCCGCAGGGCTGTCGCTGTTGAAAGAACCGGCAGGGGAGATATGATCAGTAGTCACCGAATCGCCCAATAGCATTAACGCGCGAGCATTGCTGATCGGCTCGACAGCTTGTGGCTGCATGGTGAAGTTTTCGAAGAACGGCGGTTTGGCAATATAGGTGGATTTTGGCCAGTCGTAGACTAAGCCTTTAGCGCTGTCGATATCTGTCCAGAGCGCATTGTCTTTGCTGAAATCACTATATTTTTCACGGAATACCGCAGGGTTCATGGCTTTGCCTAATAGCGCATGGATATCACTGTTGGTTGGCCAGATGTCTTTCAGATAAACCGCTTGTCCATCTTTACCTGTGCCAAGTGGATCTTTATCAAGGTCGATATTAACGGTGCCAGCTAGAGCAAAGGCCACGACTAAGGGCGGTGAGGCTAAGAAGTTAGCACGAATATTTGGGTGAATTCGTGCTTCAAAGTTACGGTTGCCGGAGAGCACCGCAGCGGCAACAATATCGTTTTCAACAATCGACTGGTTGTACTCAAGTCTTAGATCACCGGCATTACCGATACAGGTCGTGCAACCAAAAGCGGTGACGCCGAAACCAAGTGCTTCAAGGCTGCTGAGCAGACCTGCCGCTTCCAAGTATTCAGGAACAACACGCGAACCGGGTGCCAGTGAGGTTTTCACTCGTGGATGTACGCTTAGGCCCAGTTCAACGGCTTTTTTCGCCAACAAACCTGCAGCCAACAATACGCTTGGGTTTGAGGTGTTGGTGCATGAGGTGATCGCAGCAATCAACACATCACCATGGCCAAGATCGATATTCGTATCATGCTTGCCATCAACGTCACACTCGTTGCTGGGTGTGTCTAAACGGTTATCAATCATTTCCATTTCATGTCGAGCTAATGGACGCTGTGGTTTAGGTGAGTCTTGGTTGACCACAGGAATCAACGGACAGCTGGTGCCATAACGTTTATCTAAGTCACTTGGGTTTTTGTTAAAGCCGCCTTTAGCGATGGTTTCACTAAATAGCGAGGTGAAGCTGTTTTGCATATCCGGTAAAGCAATACGGTCTTGTGGACGTTTTGGACCGGCTAAGGATGGACGAACACTATCTAGATCCAGTTCAACCACTTGGCTGTAATCAATCTCACCGGTTTTCGGGATGCCGAACATTTCTTGCGCACGGAAGTAGGCTTCACAGGCTTCAATGGCGCTGTCACTACGACCGGTACCACGCATGTATTCAAGCGTGGTTTCATCCACTGGGAAAAAGCCCATGGTCGCGCCGTACTCGGGGGCCATGTTGGCTAATGTTGCACGGTCGGGAACACTTAAGTGACGTGCGCCTTCGCCAAAGAACTCGACAAATTTGCCGACGACTTTTTGTTTACGTAATAATTCGGTGACGGTTAACACCAAGTCAGTGGCGGTCATGCCTTCGCGTAGTTTTCCACTAAGGTTTACCCCCACCACATCAGGCGTGAGGATATACAACGGCTGACCCAGCATCGCAGCTTCCGCTTCGATACCGCCAACACCCCAACCCACCACACCCAATGCGTTAATCATCGTGGTGTGCGAGTCGGTGCCGACTAATGTATCGGGGTAGCACATGCCATCTTTTTGCTGAATACCGGGGAATAAGTACTCAAGGTTTACTTGGTGAACGATACCAAAACCTGGCGGCACTACTTTGAAGGTATTAAAGGCTTGCATACCCCATTTTAAAAACTGATAGCGCTCACCGTTACGCTTAAACTCCATCTGCATGTTTTTTTCTACAGCATCGGGTCTATCGTAAAAATCCACCATCACCGAGTGGTCGACCACTAGATCAACAGGGACTAAAGGCTCAATGGCGCTGGCTGGCTTACCCATATCTTCGGCGACGTTACGCATGGCAGCCAAGTCGCATAAGAGCGGCACACCAGTGAAGTCTTGCAGAACAACCCGCGCGACCATAAAAGGTATTTCTTCATTACGCGGCGCATTGGGCTGCCAATTGGCCAGTTGCTTAATATGTTCAAGGGTGATGCGATGGTTGTCGGCGTTGCGTATTAAAGATTCTAAAATAATACGAATCGAAATGGGCAAGCGAGAAACTGAATCAATACCGATATTTTGAAGAGCGGGTAGGGAGCAGTATTTGAGTGTTTTACCATTGCTTAAAGTGAAAGCATGGTGCAGTTTATGCGGCTCGAAAACAGGTGATTGCATAGCATTATCCTCTTTTTGTTGTTGCACACTGCTATACAGCATAGACCCATACTGTAGGTAATGTACAAGCTGGACAATGGTCGCGGATTAAAAGTTGCAGAAATTGCCAGTGATTAAAACCAAAAAAGCCGTCGCTAAAGGTTTCCCAGCTCCAATTGATCGGTGCTTGAGAGTGCTTTACACGTACGGCTTTGCAGAACAGTAATCTAGCCTTTACTTAGAAGCGCCAAGTCGCTTGCCCGGTAAAGCCATGCGCGCTGTTGCGGTATTGGGCATGATAGGCAGGACTAGCAAGTGCGCCAGCCTTATGATTGACACTTGCTTTGTTCTCACGGATATAGGCATAAGCCATATCCAAGGTTAGGTTCTCACTAGCTTCCCAGCCTGCACCCAAAGCGAGAATTTTACGGTGTCCCACAGGGATACGCACAGTGCGGTGCTCATTGGTCGTTGGTGATTGGTCCAATGCAAAACCGCTGCGTAAAACCCATTGCGGATTAACTTGATAGCTGGCACCAATCGAGTAAGACCAGGTGTTATGCCAGTTTAGTTCTTCTTTCAGGGTGCTGAACTGCGGTATTGCTACACCTTTATTTTTCGCGGCAATAGCGGCTAAACGACTCCAGCGTGTCCAGGTTAAGCCGCCGTGCAGAGTCCATTGTTCATCTAACTTATGAGAGATTGACGTATCAAGCGACTCAGGCGTGATGAAATCCAATGTCGCCTTATATTCGCCATTGATAGGTAGTGGGGCGTTATACACCTTAGTACGGCCTTTTAAGGTGTAATCAACTTTGGAGTGGTAGGTGATGCCCCAAGTGGTTTGCTCGCTTAAATCGACCATTAAACCAATATTGTAGCCAAGCGCGGTGTCATCACCTTTAATATTGATTAAAGTATCTTTTCCCGTGCCCATGCCACGAGTAACGAGAGTATTGGTCAGCTTGCCATCAATTTTGTTGAGCGTTGGACCAAAACCAACGGAAATTCGGTCAGTGACTTTATAACTTAAGGTGGGTTGTACGGTGATCACCGCCACTTTGCTGTATTGACCGTGGCTGCTGCCCTGGAAGCTTTTTTCATAATCACTGATCAAGCCAAAGGGTACATACATACCCAAACCAAAGTTCCATTTCTCGTTGATGGGCATCGAGAAAAATGCAAAAGGTACATTGGCTAAAGGCACCATATCGCCTTTGTTGGTACCCGGAGCGCCGCTATTGACATGGCTGATATCAACATTGGCTTTCACCACGGCAAAACCACCACTGACTTGTTTACCCTCTAATTTGGATAAACCCGCTGGGTTACCGAATACGGTGCTGGCATCTAATGCTGAAGATGCACGGCCTGCAAAGGCTGTACCGGCGCCACTGGCACTTTGTTCGTTAAGGCTCAGACCATTGGCCAGCAAGGTGCTGCTGGCTAAAGATAGGCCAACGGCCAGTGATGTGCGTAAAAAAGGGAAACGCATGAGGTTGCTCCAGGAGATCAAAATCAACGCCACGGTAGCAAGCTTTTTTGTGAGCGACTAGATTGAAAACCATATAAATAGAACCGCTCTTAGCAGTAACGACTGTTTTATGAATATAATTAGGGTTTTAGTCGAGCGGGATGCAGATTGTCTGACAGTTTACGTGGCTGTCGTTCGCAAGTAGTTGGTTTTATCTATTGGGTATAAAAACAGTGCGCGCAACTGACGTACGCGCACTGTTTTTTAGCGACCTGTGCTGGTCGAGATGTTTTTCGGTTGGCGATAAACATCCAGTAGCACTTGATCGAGTATTGCTGAACCACCCCAAGGTTGAGGGTGATTGATAATAGCGACTACAGCCCAAGCATCACCGTTGACGTCTCGGCTATAGCCAGCAATAGCGCGCACATTTTTTAACGTACCCGTTTTGATGTGCGCTTGACCGACCAGCTGACTGTTACGCAAACGCCGACGCATGGTGCCGTCCATCGCTACGATGGGTAGCGAGGAAATAAACTCAGCGGCATAGGGGCTTTTCCAGGCAGCTTCCAACATCAAACCGAGTTGACGTGCACTGATGCGCTCATGACGTGATAAGCCCGAGCCGTTTTCAACCACAAAACCATTGGTAAATATTTTCTTTTTTGTAAAAAAATCATTAATCACACGACGCGCAGCGACGGCATCATCACTGTCTGCAGCGGTGCGAAAACGCGCCCCAATGCTTAAGAATAATTGCTTAGCCATGGTGTTGTTACTGTATTTATTAATATCACGAATCACCTCAACTAGATCCGGTGAGTAAGCACGCACTAATAGACGGGCATCTTTAGGCGTCGCTCCGAGCATATCATTGCCTAAAATGGTACCGCCCATTTCCTGCCAGATACTGCGTACGACACCTGCAGCATAGCGTGAGTGATCCAGTAGGGCTAAGTAATTTTGTGTACTACAGCCCGGTGCAATATGACCATTAATGGTTAATGTCAGTATGTGACCATCATCATTTGGCACGTAGCTAATAAGAGGGCTGTTACAATTTTTGGCTTGTTTAAGTTTGACGTTATTAATGATTTGAATGCTGCCAATGGGTGGTTCCATCACCACTTGTGCACCACTTTCTTCACCACGAACGACAAAACGTTGAGATTTAAAGTTCACCAATAACGAGTCTGGCTCAACTAAAAAAGGTTTGTTTAGATCGTTTTTATCATCATCAAAGACGCTGACGGGTGGCGGTGCAAAGTGACTGCGGTCTAGAATTAAATCACCAGAAATATGGCGTACACCGTTAGCACGTAAATCGCGCAGCAACAGCCATAAACGCTCCATGTTAAGTTTTGGATCACCGCCGCCTTTGAGGTAAAGATTGCCGTCTAACACGCCGTCTTTAAGGGTGCCATCGGTAAAAAATTCAGTTTTCCACTGAAAGTTGGGGCCGAGCAACTCCAGCGCTGCGTAAGTCGTTACCAATTTCATAGTTGATGCGGGGTTGATGAGAATATCAGCATTCATATAAGCGCTTTTACCGGCGCCGGTGAGTGGAATGGTGACTGCAGACAGTGCCTCGTTATTGATTTTATTGGCTTTAAGCGCTTTATCAATATTGCCTGAGGGTAAGCTTTGTGCCGTGACGACGGGCGCACCGATAACAGCAGTAAGACACAATGCAGACAACGCATAACGACCGGTTGAATACGGAAATAAAATAAATTTGGCCGGTATACATTGGGTGCCTAAACGGCGTAAAAAAGACATCAACACGATAACAACACCTTTAAAATACAGCGAGTGGGTAACAACACAGTTTACTATTATGCGCTATTCGCTCAAATGAAAGCAGAGTGGCGAGTTATTTGTTTATGGGCAGCGTGTTTAGGCGCTAAATCTGCTAAGATTCGCCCACCATTGATGGAGGAAAAATCATGGCTACAAATCGTTCGCGTCGTTTACGTAAAAAGTTGTGTGTTGATGAGTTTCAAGAATTAGGTTTTGAGTTGCAACTGAACTACCCAGAAGGTACTGATGATGCAACTGTTGAAGCGTTTTTTGCTGATCTAGTGGTTGATGGTATTGAAGGTCAAGGCATGGCGTTGATTGGCGGCGAAGAGTTCGCTGTTGTTTGTGCTGGTAAGCGTGGATCGGTCACTGAAGAGCAACGCGCTGCAGTTGATGCATGGTTAAAAGCCCGTAAAGAGTTGAGTTCATTTGAAATCAGCCCGTTATTAGATGTTTGGTATCCAGATAACCCTGTTAACCCAGCGTAATATTGGTCATCCAGATATAAAAAAAGGGGAATGCAGTAACTGCTTCCCCTTTTTTGATGCTAAAAATATTATCTTAGCTGTTGATGCTATCAACAAGTGCTTTAGCTGGTACCAGCTTAATAACTTTTTTAGCAGCAATTTCAATAGCAGCACCGGTTTGTGGGTTACGGCCAGTACGTGCTGGACGTTCAGTAACCTTAAGTTTGCCAATGCCCGGTAAAGTGATTTCACCATCGTTATCAAGTGCATCATTGACAACCTGGCTCAGCTGATCAAGTACGTCACGGATATGCGTTTTAGTTGAATCAGTTGATTCTGCGATTTCATTGATCAGTTGATCTTTGCTAAGGGCCATAAGTAACGCTCCAAGGTGAGTAAGAACAGCAAAGTAGCATGAATTTTTGTGGATGCGTAGAGATCCGGCTAACAAAATCACTAAAACCACTAAAATTGCTTGCCTACTTAAAATAATAGGCTGATAAGGTCTATAGGCTTGCGTAATCTGCCTTAAAAGTGTCTAGCGACTGCTGCAGCCTTAAACATCAATAGGAATGCTGCAGCATCTTGTCGTGCTTATTCGTTGTTGTCTTCACGGTCTTGCGCGATCAAAGCGAGTAGAGCGTTTTGTTGACGCTGAGCAAGCTGTCTAAATCGCATTAACAGTTCGCGCTCATAAGAAGAAATTTCTGGGCTGTCTAAACGCAAACTATCATCAGCGTTATGTTGGCCCTCTTGCTGCAAACTGCTTTCAAGACGAGCGACAATTTCAGAGTTCATGCTGCGGTGCTGAGTACGCGCTACTTCGGCAATGCGATCACGCATCCCATTCGGTAAACGCACAACGAACTTATCAGCCGTTCGACTGGTGTACGCCACATTTTTTTTAAGGTTCATAAGTTCAACCATACAGGTATTAAAGATTTAACAAGGTTACGCTGTTAGCGTTACTACGACAGAGTTCTAGAGAAGATGTTCCACTTTTACTGTCGTCAATAGTTACTTAACAAAAGAGTAAAGTGTCAATAAAAAAGCGCCAATTGATTGGCACATTCTACGTAAGTAGCAAAAATTTACCAGTTAAGATGCTGCAACAAATTGTAGCACCTAAAAATAGTAGCAAAGACAGCGATAAAGACTGCAGTGGCATTCGAAAAAGCATACTTTCTGGAGGTAAATTGAGTATAGTGGCACTGAGTGAATACACTATTGTTCGGTGCTTTAGTACAGTACTGGCGGGGGCTTGCTAGGCTTGTGCGGCATTTTCTATGCATTGTGAGTTTAAAAAATATGAATCGTAAATTTTACCAATGGGCTGTGGTGTCAGTTTGTACGTTAATGAGCGCATGCTCATGGAACAAAGAGGCTGCTCAGCCGGTTGTTTATATCGAAGCTAAACCTGCTATCACTGCTTGGGTTGCTGATACTGAAGCACTATTACGTGAGTCAATTAAAGACTCTCCTTTTACCCTGCATCAGCAAGATAATACTTGGGTCGTTAGCGCTCCAGCGCAGCAATTGTTTAACCCTGATCGTCCTGATTTGTTATTACCCGTGGTGTTGAGGCCAATTACACGCCTCGCTAAGGTGTTGGAAGGTCGACCTGATTCTGCTGTGCTGATTCTGGGCCATACTGACGTCAATAAAGATGACAAAATCAACTATAAGCTCAGTACTGGTCGCGCACGCGCGGTGGCGTCTATTTTTCGTTTGAGTGGCTTAAAAGGTACGCGCCTGACTCATTTAGGAATGGGCAGTTCGTTTACACTGTCGACGACAACCAACAGCAGCACCAACCATCGAGTGGAGATTATTATAACGCCTGATACCCATATGCAGGATGTGATGGCGTTGTATGGTCCAACCTATAATCGCCAGCTTGCTTTAAGCCAGCCTCAATAGTAGGTCAAACCTGCATTTGTATTGTTTAATTTTAGGTAGCAGTGATGAGTACTGATCAACTGGCAAGTATGCGCCGCAATTACACCCGTGATGGGCTGCTAGAAGAGTTTGCACCTTTGCAGCCTTTTGCTTTATTTGAGCAATGGTTTGCCAATGCGATCGTTACTGAACAACCACCTGTCGAACCCAATTCGATGATGTTAGCGACAGTGGATAGTGACGGGCAGCCACACTGTCGTGTGTTATTGCTGAAGGGTTTGGACGAGCGCGGTTTTGTTTTTTACAGTAATTACAAGAGCGCTAAAGGTCAGCAGTTAGAGCAGCAGCCAGTTGCCGCGATGACTTTTTTTTGGCCTGCCTTAGAGCGTCAGATTCGTATTGAGGGTGCCGTTGAGCGCGTCAGTGCGGCAGAATCCGATGCCTATTTTAATGTGCGTCCGTTGGGTAGTCGCTTGGGTGCTTGGGCTTCAGAGCAAAGTCAACCGCTAGCAGGGCGCGAAGAGCTGGAAGCAGCGTTGGCCGAGCTTGAGCAGCGCTATGCTGATGATCCGCATCCACCGCGTCCAGAGCATTGGGGTGGTTATCGTTTGCTGCCGCAGCGTATCGAGTTTTGGCAGGGTCGTACTTGTCGTTTGCATGATCGCTTAAACTATCAACTGCAAAGCGACGGACAATGGCATAGAGAGCGTTTAGCGCCTTAACTAGCAGCTTTAGTGACTTGAGTTGGGCTGTGCAACGCTCAGTCCCTTAGTTGTATGAAGTATTAAACGCTGTATTGATCTGCGGCATCTTGTAACCATTTGTGTAATTCTGCTTTTTTAACCTTAAGGGTTGCTGCTTCATTAAGTTTATTAAGCATATAGGCTTGCTTTTGTGGATCGCCTACAGCCATTGATAAAGCTAGGTCTCGGTTAACCCAGCGTTTAATCCGCACATAAATCCACCAGTGAAAATACAGGCCAGATAGGGTGGCTACTGCAACAATAAAATAATCCATAGCTTCCTCGACGTTGGTGGTAACATCTAAAATGTTTAGTGTATTGATAATTAAGGAGTATTCCAGATGCGCAAGTCTATTATTTTAGCGGCAACTTTCACAGCATTTACTCTGCTTTTAAGCGGCTGTGCCTCTAGTTTGACTGGTGACAGCTACTCACGTGCTGACGCGCGCAAAGTGCAAACCATTCGTATGGGTACTATTGAGTCGTTGCGTCCAGTACGTATTGAAGGTACTAAAACTCCGATCGGTGCTGGTGCGGGTGCTGCTGTTGGTGGTATTGCCGGTAGTACCGTTGGTGGTGGTCGTGGTAGCGCAGTTGCTGCGGTAATTGGTGCGGTGGCGGGTGGTTTAGCGGGTGCAGCAGCAGAAGAGGGCATCACGCGCACGCAAGGTGTTGAAATTACTGTGCGTGAAGATGATGGTGCTTTACGTGCTTATGTCCAGGCTGTTGATCCTAATCAAGTGTTTCGTGTGGGTCAGCGCGTTCGTATAACCAATGTAAATGGCCAGAGTCGCGTGGCCCCTTAATGGGTCTTCAGTGATTATTACTGGATACGCTCTGAGTGTTTTTTTATTCACTCAGAGCGTTTTTATTTAATAAGACCGAATACTGATTAAAGGCTTTGGTCTAATTTAGTAATTGAGTACTTACAGACAGTCTTATATCTGTATTAATAATTGGTTTTTGTATCACGCTGGGTGTCTCCTGTTCGTCCGGCAGAACAACATGGAGGCCTTTATGGTTTTATTAGTATTAGTCTTTGCTCCCTTTCTTGCCGCGCTATTACCTTTTCTAGCGGCACAACGTGGCCGAACTTGGATTGCTTTAGCAACTGCAGTGGCGCCACTGATAGGTTTGAGCTTATTGCTCAGTCAAGCTTCACGGGTGTTAGCTGGCGAAGTGATCAGCGTTAACTACGCTTGGATTACTCAGTTGGGACTTAACTTAAGCTTCCGTCTTGATGGCTTAAGTTTTCTATTTTCCTTATTGATTCTTGGGATTGGCTTACTGGTCATTCTTTACGCGCGTTATTACCTGTCTGAGCAAGAGCGTGTAGCACGCTTCTTCACCAGCTTATTACTGTTTATGGGGTCGATGCTCGGTTTAGTATTGGCGGGTAATTTATTGCTGATGCTGATGTTCTGGGAACTCACCAGTCTTTCATCATTCTTGTTAATTGGTTTCTGGAGTCAGCAAACAGCCGCACGACAAGGCGCGCGGATGGCCTTGGCTGTCACTGGCGGCGGCGGCTTAGCGTTACTGGCTGGTATCTTGGTGATTGGTCATGTGGTTGGCAGCTATGAATTAACCGAGGTCTTGGCCGCCGGTGATGTACTGCGAGCCCACAGCTTATACCCTGTGGCTTTGGTATTGGTGCTGCTGGGTGTCTTCACTAAGTCTGCACAATTCCCGTTTCATTTTTGGCTACCGCATGCGATGTCGGCCCCCACACCGGTCTCTGCCTATTTACACTCCGCCACTATGGTTAAAGCAGGGGTGTTTTTACTGGCGCGCTTATATCCCTTGTTATCAGGCACCGATTGGTGGTTTTACTTAGTGACGTTTACGGGCTTAACCACGCTATTAATCGGTGCGGTCACTGCTTTATTTCAGCATGACCTTAAAGGGTTGTTGGCGTATTCGACCATCAGTCATCTCGGACTGATTACTCTGCTGTTTGGTTTGGATTCAGACTTTGCACCCGTGGCGGCAATCTTTCATATTATTAACCATGCCACCTTTAAAGCCTCCTTATTTATGGCGGCCGGTATTATTGATCATGAAACCGGTAGCCGAGATATGCGGCGTATTAACGGGCTGTGGAAATATATGCCGCATACGGCAGTGCTGGCGATGGTGGCGTCTTCGGCGATGGCTGGAGTGCCGCTGCTCAATGGTTTCTTAAGTAAAGAAATGTTCTTCTCGGAAACCTTGCACCAACATTTACTGGGTAGTTTTAGTTGGTTGCTGCCGACGATGGCAACTGTTGCTGGAATGTTTTCTGTCGCGTATTCGTTGCGCTTTATCCATGATGTGTTCTTTAACGGTACGCCGATTAATTTGCCCAAGTTTCCTCCGCATGAACCTCCGCGCTATATGAAAATTCCAGTGGAAGTGCTGGTGTTTTGTTGTTTATTGGTGGGGATGCTTCCAGCGTTTACTATTGATTCTTTATTAGCCGCAGCTGCTCAGGCCAGTTTAGGCCATGCTTTACCTCAGTATGACTTAGCGATTTGGCATGGCTTTAATATGCCGTTGTTAATGAGTGTGCTTGCGCTGATCGGCGGGATTCTTATCTACGCGCAGCGCGCACCTTTATTTCGCTGGTATGACGGTCTACCTGATATTAATGCACGCTTTGTTTTTGAGAGTACGGTGCGCTTTCTCTATAGCTTAGTGTCACGCAGTTTAGCGCGTATAGAAAATGGTTCGTTGCAGCGCTACATCAGCCTACTCCTTATCGCTGTGATTGTGATGCTGACCGTTTGGTTAGCACCACTCTCACAAATTACTGGTGAAGTGGCCTTAACCCCAGTTGACCCTTTAACCGCATTGGGTTTATTGGTGATGGCTAGCAGTGCTTTACTGACGATGGCTTTTCACCGTCAGCGTTTAACCGCTTTATTAATGCTCAGTGTGGTGGGGCTGGTCGTGGCCATGGTGTTTGCCCGGTTCTCGGCACCGGATTTAGCCCTAACTCAGCTGGTCGTTGAGGTGGTTACTATCTTGTTGATGCTGCTGGTGGTGTACTTCTTACCTGCGCAAGCACCGATCGAATCCAGTAGTTTATTGCGCCTGCGCGACTACAGTATTGCTGCGAGTTGTGCGGTATTGATGGCGGTTTTAACCTTTGCTGTGTTAACTCGCCCTTATCAAAGTATCGCTGACTTCTTTTTGGCCAATAGCCTGACTGGTGGTGGTGGCACTAACGTAGTCAATGTGATTCTAGTCGACTTTCGAGGCTTTGATACCTTAGGTGAAATCAGTGTCTTAGCCATTACCGCGATCGCCACAGTAGCTTTATTGCAAGGTTTGCAACTGCCACATGCCCGCGTGGATAACAATGGACGTGCTTGGTCAAGAGAATCTTATCCCATGATGCTAGGTATCTTGGCGCGCTTGATCTTGCCGCTGGCATTATTAGTGTCCGCATTTATTTTCTTACGCGGCCATAACGAACCCGGTGGTGGCTTTATTGCTGGATTGATTACGGCAGTGGCGTTGATTTTATTGCAAGTGGCTTACGGTCAACGCTGGGTACAAACCCGTATGGGAGTTCGTTTTCCAACACTGGCAGCCGCGGGGGTATTGATTGCGGCAGCGACCGGTTTAGCCAGTTTGCTGCTCGGTTATCCATTCTTAACCTCAGCGTTTACACATATCGATCTACCTATTATTGGTGGAATTGAAGTGGCCTCAGCCATGCTCTTTGATTTGGGCGTGTATTTGACCGTGGTCGGCGGCACATTGTTGATCTTAAGTGGGTTGGGTCGCATTGGCCACAATGTGAAACTGCCGGAGGACGCGTAATGGAACTGTTAGTGGCTATCGCGATTGGTGTGCTGACTTTTAGCGGTGTGTACTTAATCTTGCGAGCACGCACGTTCAGTGTGGCGCTGGGTTTGACCTTATTTTCCTATGCAGTCAACTTATTCTTATTTGCGATGGGGCGTTTGCATACAGGTAAGCCGGCGGTGCTCAGCGACGCCACCAGTTACACCGATCCTGTACCGCAGGCCTTGGTGTTGACGGCGATTGTCATTGGTTTTGCCATGACTGCTTTTGTGTTGATTTTAGCTTTGCGTGCACACACCGAGTTGGGCAGTGATCATGTCGATGGTGTCGAAAAGCCTAAACCTGAGCCTAAGCAGCGCAAAGTGATAGGTAAAGCTAATAAACCGAAAAGA
>Ga0172382_10007876_pt1 | contig 14999 bp, 9 predicted proteins | sample Leawel138RmetaG_FD_122245 | JGI IMG/M metagenome (GOLD analysis project Ga0172382, IMG submission 122245) | Leachate microbial communities from a municipal landfill in Southern Ontario, Canada - Leachate well 138R metaG | ecosystem: Engineered > Solid waste > Landfill > Unclassified | place...
TCCACGAACAGAGGTTGGTATTTTTTTCGCAAGTCCATGATGGACTTCATGTCCACCTCGTTGAAAGTGGTCAACATGGCCGTCTCGTTCTTCACCGCCACCAACCGTTCACTCAATTTCCGTCGTAGTGAACTCATCCGTTCACTTTTCGACTCCCTGCTCATGGCTTTTTTCAAACCGTTTGAGCCGATCCCGATTGCTTCTCCTCCTGCCGATACGGCCATAGCCTCCTCTACATCCTCACGTTTTAACCGTCTCAAACCGTTGATCACATCCTCTACCGACAACCCGTTCTCATCCATCACTTTCTTGGCCAACGGAGTGATTTTTATTTTATCATAGCTTGTCTCTTCAACGGGAATATTCACCGGAGAGAGCGGCTGTTTTTGTCCGGCATCAATACTCTCCCGCCCGCCCATAGTTTCCGTGGCGGGCCTGCTTTGCGCCGGAGAGACATCTTCAACAGGGGACGATTTCACTTCCTTCACCGGTGCCGCAGACACTTCCGGTTGCACCGAGGTATCGATAGTACAAGCCACGGCACCCACCTCTAGCGATTCTCCTTCTTCGGCTTTGAACGATATTTTTCCGCTCTCTTCAGCCACCAGCATCAGCGTGGCTTTTTCCGACTCCAATTCCGCAATTTCACTCTCTTTTTGTACAACGGCTCCTTCCTCTACCAACCAGCGGGAAAGCTCCACATGCGTAATGGATTCGCCGGGACTCGGTATTTTTATCTCTATAATTGCCATATATTTGATGTGATAATGTGATAATATGATGATGTGATGATCCCGATAAACCGGGACAGGTAGTGATGATTTACTGATTTACTGATTTCACTACCTACTATCGTTAAATCGTTAAATCAGCAAATCAACTAAACGCTTTATCAATAATGACCGTCTGGTGCACCTTATGTTGCGCCGTAAGGCCTTCTGCCGTAACACCGCTGGGAGGACGGCTGATTACTTTTAAAATACAATCACCTATTTGTTGTTTTACAAAAAGGGCCGCCCCCATATTGAATGGCTCTTCCTGTACCCATACGAGTTCCACATTCTCCGGATAGTCCTGTAGCATTTCCCTGACCTGTTTTTCCGGGAAAGGGTAAAGTTGTTCCAGCCGTAGTATTGAAATATCTTTTACTTCCCTCTCTTTTCTTGCAGCATTAAGTTCGTAATAGAGCTTACCGCTACAAAGCAACACCCTTCTCACTTTCGACAAATCTTCTATGGAGTTGTCTCCTATCACCTCCAAAAATCTTCCTTCTGTAAAATCAGCAAGTGAAGAGGTGCACTCGGGATGACGCAAGAGGCTTTTGGGTGTGAAAACGATCAACGGAAGACGGATATCACGATGCAACTGCCGGCGCAACACATGGAAGAAATTGGCGGGAGTGGTACAGTTCACCACTTGCAGATTATAATTGGCACAAAGGCTCAAAAACCGCTCTACACGGCCACTTGAATGTTCGGCACCCTGTCCCTCATACCCATGGGGTAACAACATCACCAGTCCCGATCGTATCCCCCACTTCTCTTGTGCGGCTGAGATATACTGATCCACGATCACCTGTCCCACATTATAGAAGTCGCCAAACTGAGCTTCCCAAAGGGTAAGCCCGCCGGGATGGGCCAGCGAATAACCATACTCAAACCCCAACACTCCATACTCATTGAGCGGAGAATTATAGACCCGGACGGGTGCCTGTCCCTCACCCAGCATCTTCAGGGGAAAATATTTCTCTTCACCATCTTCAGTAATCACCTCGGCGTGCCGGTGTGAAAAAGTGCCACGCTCAGAATCCTGGCCGCTCAACCTCACCGAATGCTTCTCCTTGGCCAAAGAAGCATATGCCATCAATTCTCCCATCGCCCAGTCGTAGTTGTCCTGCTCAATCATGGCCGCCCGCTGTGCGAAAAGACGCCGGGTCTTGTTGAAGAACTTTTTCTCCTCCGGTAGTTTGGTGATGCGCTGGGCCAACTCCAGGAATAACTCCTTTGAAATGGCCGTATCGACAGGTTGCTCAAAATCGGAAGCTTCCGGATAACCTATATTTTTATACCTGTTGGGGAAAAAAGGCTGCAGATTCAGTTTTCTCGATTTAAGCGACTCCTCATAAGCCGTCTCCAGCCGCTGGTGAAATCCGGATACTTTTGCCTCGAACTCCTGAAGGGTAATGACACCTTCGGCTATCAGTCTCTCCGCATAGATATCCCGAGGATTTTTATGCTTGGCAATGATATCGTAAAGTTTGGGCTGTGTAAAACGCGGTTCATCCCCCTCGTTATGCCCATATTTACGGTAGGAGAGCAGATCGATAAAGACATCGATATTGAATTTCTGACGAAATTCCAGCGCCAGCTTGGCGACATATACCATCGCCTCTATATCATCTCCATTCACATGGAATACAGGAGAGTGGGTCACCTTTGCCACATCGGTACAATAGGTACTCGAGCGTGCCTGCAGGTAGTTGGTGGTAAATCCTACCTGGTTATTAATCACGATATGGATGGTACCGCCCGTTTTGTAACCTTCGAGCTTCGAAAACTGGATGGTCTCATACACCACACCCTGTCCGGCAATGGCCGCATCTCCATGAATCAGGATTGGCAATACCTGGTCATAGTCATCATTATGCACATTCTCCAGCATGGATCTGGCAATACCCTCCACCACAGGTCCTACTGTCTCAAGATGGGAGGGATTGGGAGTCAGGCTGAGTGTGATAGAACGCCCCTCATAATCGATGGTGCTATTATAGCCGAGATGGTACTTCACATCGCCATATTTGATCTCCTCTTCGTAATTCTGGGCATTGAACTCACGAAACACCTGCGAATAGGGCTTTTGCATCAGATTGGTAAGCACGTTCAACCGCCCCCGGTGCGCCATACCTATCACGATTTCATTCACATCATACGCCCCTCCCCGCGACATCACGGCGTCCAATGCCGGTATGATAGACTCTGATCCTTCCAAAGAAAAACGTTTCTGGCCTACAAACTTTTTATGAAGATAATCCTCAAAACCTGATGCTTCCACAAGCCGATCGAGTACCCGCAGTTTCGCTTCCCGAGACAACGCCTCCCGGTTTTCGGAAAACTCCATTTTTTCCTGCAGCCATCGTACGATCTCCGGCTTGGTCATATAGCGGTACTCCACTCCTATCGACTTACAATAGGTCTTTTCGAGACGATCTATGATCTCCCTTAGCGTGGCCTTACCCAAACCTATCTCACGGCCGGCTTCAAACTCCCGGTCGAGATCGCTTTCAGAAAGGTCGAAATTCTCAATGGCAAGGGTCGGCGAATAACTCCGACGGCTACGCACAGGATTGGTTTTGGTAAAAAGGTGGCCTCTTCGCCTGTAACTGGTAATTAGCCTCATTACAGCCAACTCTTTCCGGGAGTTTTCTACCGGGACACTATTCTCTCCTGGTTTTACCGGGAAATGGCCAATGGCCAAATCAAATCCCTGGAAAAAATAACGGAAACTCTCATTCACACTTTCCGGATCAGCCTTATATTTCCTATATAAGTCCTCTATGGCGTCCAGATCCATTACATTCATCGCATCTTTGGCATTCATCGGTCAATTTTAAAAAAATAAATAGTGAAAAGTGAATAATGAAAAGTGAAAAATCAATCATCCTCCCACCTTTCCACTGTCCCACCTTCCCACTTATAAGGTATGAATGATAAAGATAGTAAAATTGTTCACGAAGTTAGACATTTTCTCGTTATGCCATAATCCAAGTAAACTTATCTTATGGCCATTTAACTTAGTAAAAATGTTCATTATTCCACGAAAAAATAGTACTTTTGGGGTTGACTTCATCAACTGCCAGTCATTGTCCGGCCCTATAAATCCGGATAGAGTGATCCTCCATCCGCTTGCACAGTACAAAGTCTGGCACAAACTATCCGAGAAGAGACAAATACAATTTATCATAAATAAAATCGATCTAATGACAAAAAGTGCTTTACAAATTGCAAGGGCAGGTTATGTGCCCAAGATGCCCGAAGGTTTGAAGGGCAATGTGGAGATTCGGGAAGGTGCTGCCACACAATCAGTACTCGACCAGGAGGAGATAGAGAAGCTCTTCCCCCACACTTATGGGATGCCGGTTGTTCAATTCACCCAGTCAGCCGGTAAAGCCGAAGTATCAGCACCGGTAAATGTAGGAGTGATCCTCTCGGGAGGCCAGGCACCCGGAGGGCACAATGTGATTGCCGGAATATTCGACGGGATCAAAAGGCTCCACCCTGAAAGCAAACTATATGGATTCATCCTGGGTCCTGACGGATTAGTCAAGCATACATACAAAGAACTCACCGCCGATATTATTGATGAATATCGTAATACGGGCGGATTCGACATCATCGGCTCCGGGCGCACAAAACTAGAAGACAAAGAGCAGTTCGACAAGGGACTTGAAATTTTGAAAAAACTGGATATCAGAGCATTGGTTATCATTGGCGGAGACGACTCCAATACCAACGCCTGTGTATTGGCTGAATATTACGCATCGATCAATGCGGGAGTACAGGTGATCGGTTGTCCCAAGACTATCGATGGCGATCTGAAGAACGAGCAGATTGAAACCTCTTTCGGCTTTGACACAGCATGTAAAGTATATTCTGAGTTGATTGGAAATATCCAGAGGGACTGTAATTCCGCCCGTAAATATTGGCATTTCATCAAAGTGATGGGCCGTTCGGCATCACATATAGCGTTGGAATGTGCACTACAAACACAACCCAATATCTGCATCGTGTCGGAAGAGGTGGCAGCCAAAGGACAATCACTCGACGACATTATCGACTACATAGCCGGTGTAATCACCCAACGGGCAGAAAAAGGATTGAACTTCGGAAGCGTCATTATTCCCGAAGGGTTGATTGAATTTATTCCAGCAATGAAGAAACTGATCAACGAATTGAACGATTTCCTTGCACATAATCAGGAAGAATTCAATCTGGTACGCCGTTCCGGACAACGCGACTATATCATCAGCAAGCTCTCACGCGAGAACTCGGAGATTTACGCCAGTCTTCCTGAAACGGTAGCCCGGCAACTCACACTCGACCGTGACCCACACGGCAACGTACAGGTATCGCTGATCGAAACCGAGAAACTGTTGGCTGAAATGGTGAAAAAACGGCTCGACACATGGACAAAAGAGGGCAGATACAAAGGTAAATTCTCCACCATCACTCACTTTTTCGGGTATGAGGGACGCTGTGCCGCCCCGTCGAACTACGACACCGATTATTGTTACTCACTCGGCTATACCGCCTCCATGCTGATTGCAGCAGGCAAAACCGGTTATATGTCATCCGTACGCAATACCACGGCTCCTGCCGCAGAATGGATTGCCGGTGGAGTACCCATCACCATGATGATGAATATGGAACGCCGCCACGGAGAGATGAAACCTGTTATTCAAAAAGCGCTGGTAGAGCTGGAAGGCGCACCGTTCAAATATTTCGAAAGCCAACGCGACCAGTGGGCTATAGAAACCGATTATGTATATCCCGGCCCGATCCAGTATTTTGGCCCGACGGAAGTATGCGACCAACCCAGTAAAACATTGCAATTAGAACAAAAAGGCAGTATAGATTTATAAATTCGTTGGATAAGAATCGTATGTAAAAAGAGGTGGTCTCATTATGAAGCCACCTCTTTTTTTGCTATATAAGGTTATTGCTAAACCTTATCCGGACAGAAGATCAGAAGAACCTGAAACGGTTGTCTTCCACGCCCAGTTTAGTTTTCAACACCTCTATCGACTGCATCTGCAAGCGGTAAGCGTTGTTATTTAGTATCTGATTTTTCTGCTCGTCGGCATCATATTCATCCGATCCTTCGGTACGATTGGCTACAGAAGCTACATACACTCCCATATTTCCCTTCATCGGCCCCACTACCTTATTGAGCGGCGCAAATGCGGAAACGGCATTCAATGCCGGTTCAAATCCCAAGCCGGTAATATTTTGCGTATTGAAATTCACAAAACGGACGGTATCGGTATGGGTACTCATCGATGTGGCATAGGCATCGAGAGAGGCTAAATTTTGTGACTCCAGATCGCTGATGATCTTTTCAGCCTTTTTCTCGTTCGCTAATTGAGAGCGGATACCGGAAGAGACTTCCGACAAGGGTGTGGTACCGGATGGTATCACTCTTTCTAGCCTTGCGATGACACGCAAGTTGGTGAGATCAAACTTCTTAACAGTTCCTACTTTCTTCTCATTGGCAGCCCAAGTAATCACCTGACGGGAACCGGGAATCTGTGCCAGCGAGAAATCATTGGCTGAAACAGTAATATTGGGCATCACCATATATCCTTTTTCTGAAGCGACCTCGTTAAAGTTCTTATCTATATTGGGAGATGATATAAACTGATTCAACTCATTGTCGATATTGTTCGAAGTTTTTTCACTCGCCAATACCGGCATGTCAACAATGGCCAGTTTATACTTATTTATCGGACGAGTACGCTCTTCTACCTGAAGGATGAGTTGCTGTCCGGGGATTGACAATTTAACGGGTTGTCCTATCGGTGCGTTGAAAGCCACTTTCACCAGGTCAGAACTGAATCCGGCAAGATCGATTTCCCTTGCCCATCCCATATCTCCGCCGTTGGAATTAGAATTGAGGCTGTTGGCCATCTCCGCAAAAGCAGTTCCTCCAGTGATAGCGTTATAAATACTATCCACAAAATGGGTAACAACAGAGTCCTGAGCCACCATAGAAGTAGTGGGAATAGCCATCATCCTCAGATGTACGGAGTCGGGAGCAACAGTTTTATCGATCAACTTGTAAATATGAAATGAATCATCTTCACGTGTGGGACCATACATCTCATTGATAGCTGCACCACGGACAAATTCCACTTGGGTGGGGGTCAGCATCTGTTCGCTAACAAATATATCACGGTAGGGGGTATGAGAGTAATCGGCCACAATCGCAGCCGGATTGACGGTGTTACTCAGTTCGTCGTAGGCTTTGTGGGATTCCGCCTCCACTTCCGCATAATCCTCTTCGCTGGGGGTGATTACTTTTGTAAAATAGGAAAGTTTTACAAGAGGAGCTTCCATTTTAAAAGACTCCTTATGTTTGTTATAGAATGCTTTCACCTCATCATCGGTCACATGAACCACCGAATCGGGAATGGAAAAGTAGTTTTTCACCGCATATTCAATATCGGCATTCTGTTGTGAATATTGAAATGCGGTTTTCGCTTCCTGATCATTCACAATGACAGCATTAGAGAGGAGAGATATATATTTTTCTTCCAGGCGCTGTGTCCTGACCATCTCCTCTATAAACAGCCACAAGCTCTTATATTGGTTCACCAAGGCCTGTTCCTGAGAGTTAGGACTTGGGGTATTAACGGTATTGATAAATTGCACCAAGGCATCCCGATCGAACATACCGGTTTGTGGATCAACAAAAAACGGAAGCTGTTGCAGCACCGGAGATATTGATTGCCCATGCACCAGGTCGTTCAATTCTTCTTTGGTTACTGTGAGGCCCAGTTTTTCTGTCTGGTGGCCAAATAAATGATTTCGCACCATCTGCTGATATACGACTTCACGTATTTGTGAAGATACATTTTCATCGAGGGACGATTGTCCGCTTACCATCTTCTGGAACTCTTCGAACTGTCCAATTTTATCGGCATATCGCTGAGTTGAAATTACCTCACGGTTCACTACGAACGCCTTGTCTTGCGCTCTTCCAAATAATGTTCTCCCGGAAGTGAGTAAATCTCCCAACACAAAGGCAAGCAACGCCAAGCCAACTATAATGACAAGGAGCGTTCCCTTATCTCTAATCTTCTGTAAAGTAGCCATTTAACTATCTTTTTATTATACTTAGAACGTGATAAATTGTTATGTTTCAAATAAGGGCACGAAGTTAACAAAAATAACGCAGACAGCGTTATTTTTTTAAGAAAAAGTGCAGATTCAATTACTCGAACGATCAGGGCAACATCTCTCTCGCCATTTTATCTTCTATAATAAGTCTCACCACCTCTATTTTCCGTGCTGTTACTTTTAGTATTTTAAAGATATATTTTCCAATAGCAACGGTCTCATAGGTCTTCGGGAACCGTTGCATATGAAACAACAGATAGCCCGCAATAGTAGAATACTCATCCGATTCCGGGATATCCAGATGGTATACTTCGTTCAGATGATCTATCTCTACACGTCCCGACATTACGAATTCGTTTTCTCCATCCCGCTTCACAAATTTCGACTCCACATCATACTCATCCTCGATGTCGCCGAATATCTCTTCTACAAGATCCTCCATTGTCACAATCCCGGATGTGCTCCCGAATTCATCCACTACCACAGCAATGCTTTTACGGTGCTGCATCAGATCGCTCATCAACCGGTTGGCCTGCATGCTTTCCGGTACGAAAGAGATGGAAGCGAGGTTATTGGTCCACTCCTGCGGATTATTAAAAATCTCCCACATATGTATATAGCCTACTATATTATCGAGATTCTCTTTAAAGACCAGAATTCTGGAGATACCGGATTCAATGAACAACTCCTTCAATTTATCAAGATCTGTGTCGAGGTTCACCGCCACAATATCAGCACGAGGCACCATACAATCCCGCACCTTTTTAGAGGAAAAATCGAGGGCATTACGAAATATCTTGACCTCTGAATCGACCTCTACCTCTTTCGAAATATCTCCTACATTACCCTCTATAACGGCATCAAAATTAACTCTGTAAAACAGGTCATCTTCTGCCGCTCCAGAGAGTGTAACACCTGAAAATCGAAATATAATCTTCGACAGTCCCTCACACAACCCCGCAATAGGATAAAGCAAGATATAAAATAAAAAAGCGGGTGAGAGAAAGAGCTTCACCCACAGATCAGGATTCTTCCCAAACAGGATGCGGGGTAGAAACTCATTTGTCAGCAAAAGTAAAAGGGTGGCAATTGCGATAACCAGCACTATTCTTGCAAAACCGTCATCTAATGTGTCATTCGGATATTGGTATGTGATCACAGTAGTAAAATAAACAAAAAAGAGGAGTGAGATAATCCTCCCCACCATCATTGCAACCTGAAATCGGTGGAAGCGGCGATAAATAGTGTCCAACATATATCTGTAAGGACGTGTTGACCTATCGTTGACAATATATTCCAACTTACTTGAAGAAATATAGGCCAATTCTATCCCCGAAAAAAGAAGAGAAAAAGAGAGGGATCCAAGCCACCACCCTATTTCTACATGGGCACACATTGATTATAAATTACCAATTAATAATTACTAATTACCAAATTTGAAATCGTGAAATGATCACTTTATCACATCATCTTGAGTCTTGGCTCTTGAATCTATCCCCCGGAGTTCAGCATCGACATCTCCATTAAATCTTCTTCTATCGAGTCGGATGATAAGGAGTCGGCAGGTGCGGTCTCGGAGAAAGGGAGTTTTCCATCATGCGGCTGGAAAATACGGTAATCAGTCATCGTCTGATTCGATTCAAACCCATAACCCTTGAGTTCGGTAAGACCACTCTTGATCTCAATATACGTTTCTGAAAAAACTTTCCCATTCTTTCCGTCCCAGAAGAGCTCCTCACTATCGAACTGTTCCCCCTTCCTATTTTCCACATGGACATTTCTTCTCAATTTCCACAGGTCTTTCGTATTATAATACCATGCCGTATCGGCCTCCACCGTAGCCTCAATCTCGAAATCAGGCGTGAATTGTTCAAAATATATCCCTTCGGGAAAATACCAGTAAGATTCTTTCGCCTGATCGAAGACCATCCACACATCTGCCACTATCCTATAACGGGTAATACCGGAATCTGAAATCAAGGTAGAGGCATCACGGGTTATCATAGTCGGCACCGAGTCGGGATCATAAGTAAGTGCGACCAGGTTATCGTTCTTATCCTTACATGAAAAAAGCGACATAACAACCACTGAGACAGTGATTGTTATGTGCCATATATATTTTATGTAACGACCGTTTCGTGACATTTTCCTTATTGAAGAGAGAGTATGAATTATCTCAAACGGACAGTGGTTGTTTCACCGATCCAACCAGGAATAGTTACCGATTCGCCCGCTTTGATTCCCATCATAAAGGCGGTCTCTGTATCCATGAACGCGGCAGAATAACGGTTAATAAGATTATTCGCCTTGCTTGCCACGCTAGGATCCACCGATCTCGCTTTCTGTAGTTTATCGACAGCGGCCAGGTAAACCAATCCCGCTTTTTCCGGTTCGGAGAAGATATTGGCTGCCGAACTGGCATAGAGCTGAGCGATCAGGATATATGCTTCTCCGTTGTTTGGGTTAAACTCCAATGCGTCGTAAGCGGCTTGTCTTGCCTTTGCAAAATTGCGCTGGTTGGAGAAGATACCGGCCAGTTGCATCATATAATCGGAGGCTTTATTTTTGTCGGTCTCCATTTTGGCAGCATCGCTATAATACTTCACAGCCGTTTCGTAATCTTTATCTCTCAGACTCTTGTTAGCCAGCCCAAGGGCTGCACTTGCCGATGGTTCAAGCTGGTAGAGATATTCCGCGGCAGCAAAATAGAGATCGACATCCGAACAACCTACCGAGCCCAACGCATCCAGCACTTCATTCAGAAATTCTTTATCTCCCTTGTTAGGTTCTATCTGATCGGCATAATACTCGGTGAGGGTTTTACAATCACCGGCGCCACTATTGACAAATCCTTTGACGATACCCTCTTTCACCTGTCCCAAATAATCAGCGCTGGCCTCATCATTGGCAGCACGCGCATTGGCAATAGCCTGATCCACATAGCCTACCAATTTAAAATAATCAGAGATATACCTCTCTTTTTTTGAGTTATCACTCAGATACTCATTCAAAGAGGCAACCATGAAATAAGAATATGCATCAAGCGGGTTCAAATGATCTTTCATATCTTCTACAGCTTCATTCAGCATATTGTAGATAACCGACTGCTCAGCCTTCTCACCCATCAATTCCATATAGTCATAAGTCTTATAAACAAGGATTGTCCCTTTGGCATCCTCTTCACCATAATATTTAAGACGTGTGTCATATATCTCCATCACTTTGTCGAGATGTTCCTTTTTCTTGGCTGCATCTGTTTCTGCAGCATGAAGCGCTTTAAAAATACGGGGGCCATAGATATAGATATTCTTGCTTGAGGCGGGGCAATTCTCATAGGTATAAACCCACGGTTTCAATGCGCCCTTATAATCTTCTGCCTTGGCAGATGTTTGCATAAGACTTAAATTCAAACGGCAGTTCACACTATCCTCTCCATGGCCATAAGGCGCTTTCACAGGATCATACCCCGTTTTCTGTGCGGAGGCGGCAGCTACTATCACAAAAGCTACCAGACCTGATAATATTAACTTTTTCATACTCTATTGATATTTTAAATTGTTTTTCTCACTTCGTCGACAATTGTCTATTTTGTGGATTGGACAGAGTGTTAAAGAAAAAGTTTAAACAGCTGTCCGATTTTTGATTTCATTTTAAATTTGCACTCTCTTCGACATAAAACGTCAGTTAAACTGCCGTTTAAAGAACCATAACTCATTTATATTCATACTTACCGAAATCTTAAACATATCCTGACTGATCATATGATCAATATTGGGTTGCTGCCTCGTATAACCAAACCCGATATTAAGCATCGAGATATGCCCCGACATATAATCCCTGAAGGGAAGCCCCAGCCCCATATTAATTCCATATTCATTAAAGGTGCCAATATACTTCCCTGCACCACTGACCGGATCATTTGGATCATTCACGCTGAAATTGGCATAAGAGTTAGAGTAGGAGAGTCCTCCCCTGAAGCGAACCCGGTGAAAAAAGTTTTGGCTCATCGGATCGATGACATACTCCATCCCGGCATTAATACGATAAGCATTATTAAACCTGTTTGCCTGTGAAAGATTATCCAACAGGCCGGGATACTCCAGATTTTTCCAGAGTTGGTAAGTGGCGTCGAGTCCAATCAGTAACCGGGTGGTACTATATGTGATACCCGCGGCAAACGTTTGAGGGAGTTGAAAAGAGGCATTCCTCAGTGTGTCGGTCTTCAATATCTGGGAAGGCGGCAGTCCCGGACTATTATAAGGATCACTGCCATATAGCATCTCGGTTGGATTCACGTCAGCCGAAGCATTCAACCGGGGTGAATAGACCACCCCCAAAGTTATTGAACGGGTCTTATCGACAGGATAAGTGGTTTGCAGTCCAAAATCGTATTTCAATTCGCGGAAAGAATGAGTAAATTTGGTTTCTCCCAGCAGTCCCGAGCCGGGAATAACCAAGCTGCTACGCGAAAAATTTCCGAACAGATAAGAGAGATTGGCCCCTATGGAGATATTTCTCAAGGGTTCCCAGGCAATTCCCCCATATATCCGGTTTAATCCACCGGTCCCCCTGTAATGTTCTTCATACTGGGTGTTCGACACGGAACGCTTATCTCCAAAATTATACCCCATCTTGGTATAAGGAAGAAGACCGATGCTGCCACCTACATTCTTGAGAAGGGGAAACTGTATGGCCACATAATCGAAATTTCCGTTATAAAAATCCCTTGGGTCGTTCACACCGTCTTTCATCCGGGCAAGATGGCCGGAAACACCAAAATCAAGGATAAAGGTAAGTGTATCGAGCTTGGAATAGGAGGCAGGATTGGTCCAATTCACCTCTTGGCTCCTTCTCAGCCCATAACTGATCCCTCCCATCGCTTCCGACGCACCCGGTACCGGATCCATCAAGAGTCCGTACCCATATCGGCTATAGGGTGAATTAGACCCTACCTGTTGTGCGAGAATAACTGTGGTAATCGAGAGAAAAGCGATCAATAAAGAGAAATGTTTTTTCCTAATATTCATCTGTTTCAGATATATAATCAGCCCTTGGCCGTCCTGTTTCATACGGCTAATTTATTTTTTTATTTTGATCTATGGAACAAGAACGATTCGTTAATTTAGTAATTTACTGATTTGCTGATCAAATCACATCCACACATCACCGAATTATCAAATCAACACATCTGCTCGTTTCATATTTTTTTAGCGTGTACAAAGATGACATATTTTTGCGATGTCACCAAAAATCGAAACAAACATCGTGTTAAAAAGATTAAAGTTTAATGTTTATAAACGATTTACATCTAATTATCAGCGACAATCAATACCTTTATTTACTATTTCTTACCATTATTTTTATAGCCATTATATGAGGCTACATCCACCAATACTTTTCGTTTTTTCGGTCTTAATGGCTGCACACTATACCCTATCGCAATATCGAGCCACACCCTCTTTGAGTCGGGGATCGACAATAACTCCCGCATCTTAGGCTCATTGAACCAGCCAAGGATACAAGAGCCCAACCCTTCGGCATGTGCGGCCAGAGCAATATGTGCGGCAATTACCCCGAGATCCATCTGGGCATAATTTTTCTGTTTTACCCATCCACCCACTCCGGAGGTGAGATTCACTTTCTCCTCCACCAACACAATATGCACCGGCGCCTGCTTGGTGAAATGGTTCATCCCCAGAGCACGGGCTGAGGTGGCATCGGCAACCTTGTTTTTCAACTCCGGGTCATCCACCACAATCATATGCCATGGTTGCGCATTACAAGCCGAAGGGGCCAGTCGTGCCGTTTCTATAATACGTTCAATTTTCTCCTTCTCTACCGGACGTGCCGGATCAAAAGCGCGGTCACTCTGACGGGTAGAAACAAATTCTAAAAAATCCATATATCCGGAATATCTTATACACTGTTTAAGGCCGCTATCCGGCTAATATACTTACCTATAATATCGAATTCAAGATTCACCACTGTCCCTTCCTTTATCTGATGGAAATTGGTGAATTCATAAGTGTAAGGGATAATAGCCACTTTAAAACTGTTGTCGGTCGGCTCCACCACAGTGAGGCTGACACCGTTCACGGTAACCGATCCTTTGTCCACTGTCAGGTATCCTTTTTTTGCCATTTCACGGTCAAACGCATATTCAAACGTAAAGTACCAACTGCCGTCGGCTTCTTTCACATCCGTACAGATTGCAGTCTGATCCACATGCCCCTGCACGATATGACCGTCGAGCCGGCCGTTCATCGGCATGCTACGCTCCAGATTCACCTTACTCCCTACCTCCAGCAGGCCGAGATTCGACCGATCGAGCGTTTCCTTAATTGCCGTTACCGTATAAGTATCACCGTCGATAGATACTACAGTGAGGCACACCCCGTTATGCGACACGCTTTGGTCAATTTTCAACTCTCCGGTAAAAGAACACCTTAACGTTATACGCAGGTTCCCCTTATCCTTACTAAGTGCGACCACAGTTGCCGCTTCTTCTACAATTCCTGAAAACATATCTTTTTGATGTGATGATTTTACGATTTCATGATTTCATGATTTCACGATTTCATGATTTCATGATTTCACCATTTCATGATTTCACCATTTCATGATTTCACGATTTTACGATTTCACGATTTCACAATTTGTCGCCCCAATTAGTAATTGGTAATTGGTAATTGGTAATTTTACCAGATAGCCGCCCGTTCTTCCACCGGCAGATACATCGGATCAGAAGGTTGGATACCGAATGCTTCATACCATGCACCGATGTGCGGCAGCGCCGCGTCCACACGCCATTTGCCGAGTGAGTGGGGATCTACCCTCGTAAGGCGGAGAATTTCGGCATCCCGCACATTGCCCGCCCAAAGGGCCGCATAGCTCAGGAAGAAACGCTGTGCCGGAGTGAAACCATCGAGAAGTTCGTTCGATTGTGCTTGTCGGGTTTTCTGAAAAGCGTGATAGGAAACCTGCAAACCGCCATGATCGGCAATGTTCTCACCCAGCGTGTAACGGCCGTTGGCATGCACAGTATCAAGTACGACTATATTATTAAAATAGTCGACCAGCACATTGGCCCTCTCTTCAAACCGA
>Ga0172382_10007877_pt1 | contig 14998 bp, 11 predicted proteins | sample Leawel138RmetaG_FD_122245 | JGI IMG/M metagenome (GOLD analysis project Ga0172382, IMG submission 122245) | Leachate microbial communities from a municipal landfill in Southern Ontario, Canada - Leachate well 138R metaG | ecosystem: Engineered > Solid waste > Landfill > Unclassified | place...
GATCCGGCCACCGTCGCTGCCGACCCTGCAGCCAGGGTCGGCAGCGGCTTCATCTTCGCACAGAAGCCGGGGGGGGGCATAAGACAAGCACCAGCGAAGCAATCCATTCCGGGCCCATGGATTGCCGCGGCGCCTTCGGCGCCTCGCAATGACGGGAGAACGGCCGGCCTCTCGACCCCGGGCCGGATCCGCGAGGCGCAGCCTCGCCCGGCCCGCCGCCCGGAGCGCGAGCGGAGGGCGGGGAAGGCTCGGGACGGAGCATCGTTCAGGGCACGGACAGGGCCCGCCCGGCGGGCGCGTGTAGCGCCCGCCCCCCCGCAGGGCGGGCGCTGGCCGTGCGCTGGGCGCACGGCCGGGATAGCGGACGCGCTGCGAGCGGCGCGAGGCACTGGCCTCGCGCCGGCGGGACGGCACTCCGTCATCGCGAGCCGCAGGCGAAGCGATCCATGGCCCCGGCCCGTGGACCGCCGCACCGGCTGCGCCGCCTCGCGGGTGACGGCAGGAAAAGCGGCGGGCCCCGACCGCTTCGCCATTGCCCCCGCGGCCGATCGCCCTATTCTTGCTGCAACTGCACGATGCCCCTCGCGAAGGGAGGCCTTGATGTCCGCACCCGCCGTTCCGGCCTTCACCCTCATCACCCCCACCGCGCGGATGTCGGCGGCGGTGCATGGCGGGCGGGCGAAATGCCTGCAACGGCTGGTGCGGCTCGAGATGCCGGTGCCGGTGACGGTGGCGCTGACGTTCGATGCGGTGCGGGCCATCGCCGCCGGGCAGATGCCGCAGATGGGCGACCTGCTGGCGCCGTTCGGGCCGGCGCCGCTGCTGTCGGTGCGGCCCTCGTCGCTCGATCCCGACTGGGGCGGGCCGGGGGCGATCCTCAACATCGGCATGACCGATTCGCGCCACGAGACCATGTGCGCCGCGATCGGCGAGCGGGCGGCGACCGCGCTCTACCTGCGCTTCATCCAGTCCTGGGCGATCCATGTCGCCCGGCTCGACCCCGATGCCTTCGACCTGCCCGACCGCCCGTCGCGCGATGCCCTGCGCGCCATGCTCGCCGCCTACGAGGCCGAGACCGACGAACGCTTTCCCCAGTCGATCGCCCACCAGCTCTCCGAGGTGCTGCGCTCCATGGCCCGCGCCTGGGAGGGGACCAGCGCCCGGCTCTTGCGGCAGGCGCGCGGGGCGCCGGCGGATGCGGGGCTCGGGCTCGTGGTGCAGGCGATGGCGCTGGGGGTGGGCAGCGGCGAATCGGGCTCGGGGGTGATCCAGTTCGTCGACAGCACCACCGGCCTGCCGCGGATCGAGGGCCGCTACCTGAGCCAGAGCCAGGGCCGCGACGCGCTGGCCGAGGGCGCCGCCTTCCACCTGACCGCCGCCGAGGGCCATCCCGCGCTCGAGGAGCTCGCCCCCGGCGCCTTTGCCGAGCTGATGCGCTACGGCACCGCGATCCGCTCGCGGCTGCGCGAGGAGATGCAGATCGAGTTCACGCTCGAGAACGGCACCCTGCGCATCCTCGACGGGGTGCGGGTGCAGCGCAATTCGCGCGCGGCGGTGAATATCGCCGTGGCGCTGGCCCGCGACGGGGTGATCGCGCGCGAGGAGGCGGTGCTGCGGGTGGCGCCGGCGGCGATCTCGGAACTGATGCACCGCCAGGTCGATCCGCAGGCCCCGCGCGAGGTGCTGGTCACCGGCATCGGCGCCAGCCCCGGCGCCGCCGCCGGCCGCATCGTCCTGACCGCCGAGGAGGCCCAGGCCGCCGCCGCGCGCGGCGATGCCTGCATCCTGATCCGCCGCGAGACCACCCCCGAGGACATCCGCGGCATGCATGCAGCCGCCGGCGTCGTCACCGTGCGCGGCGGCATCACCAGCCATGCGGCGGTGATCGGGCGCGGGCTGGGCCTGCCCTGCGTGGTGGGGGCGGCCGGGCTCGAGATCGACCGCCGGCGCGGCACCGTCACCACCGCCGCCGGCCACGAGCTGCATGTGGGCGACGTGGTGACCGTGGACGGATCGTCCGGCGAGGTGCTGGCCGGCGAGCCGGCGCTGCACGAGGTGGCGCTCGACGGCGCCTGCGCCGAGATCCTCGACTGGGCCGACGAGTTCCGCGACATCGGCGTGCGCGCCAATGCCGACACCCCGCGCGACGCCGCCACCGCCCGCAACTTCCGCGCCGAGGGCATCGGCCTGTGCCGCACCGAGCACATGTTCTTCGAGGGCGCCCGCATCGGCCTGATGCGCGAGATGATCTTCGCCGGCGGCGCCGAGGACCGGCGCGCGGTGCTCGAACGGCTGCTGCCGCTCCAGCGCGAGGATTTCACCGAGATCTTCCGCATCATGCAGGGCCGTCCGGTCTGCATCCGGCTGTTCGACCCGCCGCTGCACGAGTTCCTGCCCTCGGACAAGGCCGGAATGCGCGAGCTGGCCGAGGGGCTGGCGCTGCCGCTGTCGGATGTCGAGGCGCGGGTCGAGCAGCTTCAGGAATACAACCCGATGCTGGGCCTGCGCGGGGTGCGGCTCGGGGTCACGGTGCCGGAAATCTACGACATGCAGGCCCGCGCCATCTTCCAGGCCACGGTGATCGCCGGCGAGGCCGGCGATCCGGTGGTGCCCGAGGTGATGATCCCGCTGGTCTCGGCCCGGCGTGAGGTCGAGCTGGTGCGGGCCCGCGTCGACCGCATCGCCGCGCAGGTGCGCGCCGAGAGCGGGCGCGACTTCGCCTATCGCCTCGGCGTCATGGTCGAGACCCCGCGCGCCGCGCTGCGCGCCGCCGAGATCGCCGCCGACGCGGCCTTCCTGTCCTTCGGCACCAACGACCTGACCCAGATGACCTACGGCCTGTCGCGCGACGATGCCGGGCGCTTCATGTCGGCCTATGTCGGCCAGGGCGTCTACGAGGAAGACCCGTTCCACTCGCTCGACCTCGACGGGGTGGGCGAGCTGCTGCGCATCGGCGCCGAGCGCGGCCGGCACGGGCGCCCGGACATCACCATCGCCATCTGCGGCGAACATGCCGGCACGCGGCGCGCGATCGAGTTCTGCCGCGACCAGCATTTCGACTATGTGTCCTGCTCGCCCTTCCGGGTGCCGGCGGCGCGGCTGACCGCGGCGCAGGCCGCGATCCGCGAACGCGGCGTGGCCGATGCCGGAGCGGAGGCCGACGCGATCTGAGCGCCCTGCCCGCCCGGCCCGGGGCCCCGGATCAACAGCGCCGCCGCTTGCGGCGGATCGTCGCGTGAAACCCAACAATCACTGTGATTCCGCCTAAATCCGGTCACGTTTGACCGTGATCTTCCCCCTCGAGGGACATCTCCGGCCGCACGAGACGGCCCGGCGGGCCGGCGGTTCTGCCGTCCTGCCCGGTGAAGGACAGGCCCCGAGGAAAGGGACGACATGGCCATGAGCAGCACCGCCGCACTCGAGCCCGAACCGCAGCCGCTGGTCGCCTGCACCATCAGCCGCGACGTGCGCGACTTCGACCTCCTGATCGAGGACATGGAGGCCGCGCTGGGCGAATCCTGGGGCGACCTGAACTTCACCGAGGCGCTCGCCTTCCTCGAGCAGCCCGAATCCGGCACGTTGCAATTCGTCGCCATCGCGCTGAGCGCCGAGGACGAGGACGACCTCTCGCTCATCACCGCGATCATCACCGCGGCCAAGCGGCGGCGGCTCAAGGTGATCCTGATCGCCGACGAGGTGAGCCCCTCGGCGCTGCACCAGCTTCTGCGCGAGGGCGGCGACGAATTCGTGCCCTACCCGCTTCCCGAGGGCGAGCTGTCGCGCGCCATCACCCGGGTGACCGCGCCGCCGCCCGAACCCGCGCCCGCCGCCACCGCGCCGCGCGCCACCGACGACCGCTCGGGCGTCGTGATCCCGATCCAGGGGCTCGCCGGCGGGGTCGGGACCACCACGCTCGCCGTGAACCTCGCCTGGGAGCTGGCGCTGCTGGACAAGGACGATCCGCCCCGGGTCTGCCTGCTCGACTTCGGGTTCCAGTTCGGCTCGGTCTCCACCTATCTCGACCTGCCGCGCCGCGAGAGCGTGCTCGAATTCCTCACCAATACCGAGGCGATGGACAGCGATTCCTTCATGGGCGTGCTGCTGCCCTTCAACCAGCGCCTGCATGTGCTGACCGCGCCGGCGGAGCTGGTGCCGCTCGACCTGCTCGGCACCGGCGAGATCGAGCGCATCATCGAGATGGCGCGGGTGAATTTCGACTATGTGGTGATCGACCTGCCCGCGACCATGGTGGACTGGTCCGAGGCGGTGCTGAACGCCGCCCATGTGTTCTTCGGCATCCTCGAGCTCGACATGCGCTCGGCCCAGAACGCGCTGCGGCTCAAGCGCGCGCTGACCAGCGAGGGGCTGCCCTTCGCCAAGATGCGCTTCCTGCTGAACCGCGCCCCGGGCTTTACCGACCTGTCGGGCAAGGCGCGGGTCAAGCGGCTGGCCGAAAGCCTCGGCATCTCGATCGAGATCCTGCTGCCCGACGGCGGCAAGCAGGTCGGCCAGCAGAACGACCACGGGGTGCCGATGGCCGAGGGCGCGCCCAAGAACGCGCTGCGCAAGGAAATCGCCCGGCTGGCGAAATCGGTCCACGAGGTGAACACGGCCGAGACCGGCCAGCGGGCGGCAAGGGGCTGAGCGGGCGATGTTTGCGAAATTCAAGAAACCCGCCGCCAATCCGGCCGCCACCCCCGAGGCTGCCCCTGCAGCCGCCCCCGGGACCACCCCGAGGCCCGAACCCGCCGCGCCGCACGGCGCGCAGCGCACCGTGATCCGCCAGCTCCCCCGGGCCGAGCCCGCGCCCGCCGATCGCGAGAAGAAGCGCAAGGAGCGGCTGGCCGAGATCAAGCTCGAACTGCACAAGGCGCTGCTCGACAATCTCAACCTCGCGGCGCTGGACAAGGCGACCGAGCACGACCTGCGCGCCGAGATCAACGCCATCGCCTCGGAATCGCTGGACGAGCAGGGCATCGTGCTCAGCCGCGACGAGCGGCTGCAGATCAACCAGGACCTCTACGACGAGGTGAAGGGCCTCGGCCCGCTCGAGCCGCTGCTCAAGGACGATACCGTGAGCGACATCCTCGTGAACGGGCCGCAGCAGATCTTCATCGAGCGCGACGGCCGGCTGCAGCTCACCGACATCTCCTTCAAGGACGAGCGCCACCTGCTGCGGATCATCGACAAGATCGTGTCGGCCGTGGGCCGGCGGGTCGATGAATCGAATCCCTATGTCGACGCCCGCCTCGCCGATGGCTCGCGCTTCAACGCCATGGTGCCGCCGATCGCGGTCGACGGCAGCCTGGTGTCGATCCGCAAGTTCAAGAAGGACAAGCTGGCGATCGACGACCTCGTGCGCTTCGGCGCCTTCACCGAGGAGATGGCGGCCTATCTCCAGGCCGCGGTGGCCACGCGGCTCAACATCATCGTCTCGGGCGGGACCGGCTCGGGCAAGACCACGACCCTGAACGCGCTGTCGTCCTTCATCGACAATGCCGAGCGCATCCTCACCATCGAGGACACCGCCGAGCTCCAGCTCCAGCAGACCCATGTGGGCCGCATGGAAAGCCGGCCGGCCAATGTCGAGGGGCGCGGCGCCGTCAGCCAGCGCGACTGCCTGCGCAACGCGCTGCGGATGCGCCCCGACCGCATCATCGTCGGCGAGACCCGCGGCGAGGAGGTGATCGACATGCTCCAGGCCATGAACACCGGCCATGACGGCTCCATGACCACGATCCACGCCAACTCGGCCCGCGATGCCGCCAGCCGGCTCGAGAACATGATCGCCATGGCCGGGATCGAGATGCCGGTGAAGGCGGTGCGCAGCCAGATCGCCAGCGCCGTCAACATCGTCGTGCAGGCCAGCCGGCTCCAGGACGGCTCGCGGCGCATGACCTCGATCACCGAGATCACCGGGATGGAGGGCGAGGTGATCTCGATGCAGGAAGTGTTCCGCTTCCAGCGCACCGGCCTGACCCCGGACAACAAGATCATCGGCCATTTCACCGCCTCGGGGGTGCGCTCGCATTTCTCGGAGCGCTTCCGGCTCTGGGGTTACGACCTGCCGGCCGCGATCTTCGAGCCCTTCAACGGATAGATGCCATGACCATTTCCATCGAGCCGCTGATCTACGGCCTGATCTTCGTGGCGGTGATCGTCATCGTCGAGGGGCTGTATCTCACGGTCTTCGGCAAGTCGATCAGCCTCAACGCCCGGGTGAACCGGCGGCTGACCCTGCTCGAGAAGGGCAACCGCCGCGAGGAGGTGCTCGAGCAGCTGCGCAAGGAGATGTCGCAGCATATCCGCTCGCGGCAGCTCCCGCTCTACTCGATCCTCGCCGACCGGGCGCAGAAGGCCAATATCGCCTTCTCGCCGGTGCAGCTCATCATGATCATGGTCGGGCTCTCGGCGGTGGCCTTCGTCGGGCTCACCATCGGCACCGGGGCGGCGGCGCCGCTGCGGCTACTGATCTCGGTGGTGATGGGCGTGGGCGGGGTGTTCGTCTGGGTGAACGGCAAGGCCAAGAAGCGCATCGCCATGATCGAGGAACAGCTTCCCGACGCGGTGGAGCTGATGGTGCGCAGCCTGCGCGTCGGCCACCCGTTCTCCTCGGCGATCGGCATCGTCGCCCGCGAGGTGCCCGATCCGCTGGGCTCGGAGATGGGGATCATCTCGGACGAGGCCGCCTACGGCCGCGACATGGGCGAGGCCCTCAAGGCCATGGCCGAGCGCATCGACCTGCAGGACCTGCGCTTCCTCGCGGTGGCGGTGTCGATCCAGCAGACCTCGGGCGGCAACCTCGCCGAGATCCTGCACGGGCTGTCGCAGGTCATCCGCTCGCGCTTCCGGCTGTTCCGCCGCGTCAAGGCGATCACCGCCGAGGCGAAATGGTCGGGCGGCTTCCTGTCGTTCTTCCCGATCCTCGCGCTGGTCGGCATCAACATGCTCCAGCCCGACTATTACGACAAGGTGATCGACACCCCGGTGTTCATCCCCTCCTGTCTGGTGGTCGCCGGCTTCCTTATCACGAACATGTTCGTGATGAAGGCCCTCGTGAACATCAAGGTCTGAGGAGAAGGCGATGCTCGCCCGGATCAACCAGCTGCTCATCGACCTGCTCGGCCCGTTCGGGCCCCTGATCGCGGTCGGGATGCTGGGCGTGACCATGGTGCTGCTCGCGCTGCCGCTGCTGCTGCAGAAGCGCCGCGATCCGCTCGACCGGCTGCGCGAACAGGCCAGCCCCGCGACCGAGCGCCGCTCGGACCGGCTGCGCCAGGACCAGCCGGGCGACAAGCTCGAGAAATACTCGAACTTCCTCGAGCCGCAGAACGAGGAGGAATATTCCGCCGCCCGGCTCAAGCTCCTGCGGGCCGGCTACCGCTCGAAGAACGCGGTGCGCATCTACCATTTCGCGCAGTTCGCGCTCGGCATCGGCATGCTGGTGCTCGGCGGGGCCTATACGTTCCTGCTGTCGCGCACCGGCGATCCGTCGATGCAGACGGTGATGCTCGGCATCATCATCCCCGGCGGCGCGGGCTACATGCTGCCGAAATACTGGGTGACGCGCCGCCAGGCGGTGCGCGAGGAGAACATCACCCATGCCTTCCCCGACTCGCTCGACCTGATGCTGGTCTGCGTCGAGGCCGGCCAGAGCCTCGACCAGTCGATCCTGCGGGTGAGCAACGAGCTGCGCTCGGGCTTTCCCGAACTTGCCGAGGAATACCAGATCGTCAGCCTCGAGATGAAGGCCGGCAAGGACAAGACCCAGGTGCTGCGCGACATGGCCGAACGCTGCGGCGTGCCCGACATCTCGTCCTTCGTCACGGTGCTGATCCAGAGCCAGCAGTTCGGCACCTCGATCGCCGACGCGCTGCGGGTCTATGCCGGCGAGATGCGCGACAAGCGGGTGATGCGGGCCGAGGAAAAGGCCAACAAGCTGCCGACCAAGATGACGCTGGCGACGATGATGCTGACCGTGCCGCCGCTGCTTGTGATCTTGATCGGGCCGTCGATCTGGGACATCTACACGATGTTCAACGGCGGCATGTAGGCCGCCGCGGGTTGGGGCGGCGGCCACGGGCCACCGCCGGCACGAGGCGGGGTGCGAGTGGCCAGGGGGTTCGTCATCGTGATCGCGGCGCTGCTCGCCGGCTGCGGGGCCGACGGGCTGAACCGCCCGGCCGGCGGCGTCTACGCCCCCGGCGTGGCCGGCGGGATGGCCGAGGACGCGCTTCTCGTCGGGCACCGGCTGATGGCGGCCGGCGAATACGAGCTGGCGCTGCAATCCTACATGCGCGCCGCCGGCCAGCAGGGGCTGAACGTGGACACGCTCTCGGCGCTCGGCTCGGCCAACCTGCGGCTCGGGCGGCTGGGCCAGGCCGAACGGCTGCTGCGCCGCGCGGTGGCCGAGGATGCGAGCTTCGTGCCCGCGCAGAACAACCTCGGCGTGGTGCTGATGGAGCAGGGCAAGATCGGCGAGGCGGCCGAGGTGTTCCGTCGCGCCTATGCAACGGACAACGGCAATAGCGACACGATCCGCGACAATCTGCGGCTCGCGCTTTCGCGGCTCGACAATCCCGGCTATAGCCAGCCGCAAGAGAACGTGCAGTTCCAGTTGATCTACGGCGGCGCGCAATCGGGGCCACAACCCGGAATCGAACCGCTGTAGCGGGCAGAAAGAGGCAAGGGATCAGGCAGATGCGCCATCCTCACCCGGTGATTCTCATGGCCGCGCTGGCCCTGGGCCTGTCGGCCTGTGCCCGCTCGGGCGAGGACGAGGTGCGGCGGGCGCTGGGCGATCTCAACGTCATCGACGAGAGCAATCTCAGCGACGTGATGCTGACCGTGGGCGATCCCGACGAGGCGGTGGCCTATTTCTCGCGCGCCCTTGCCGGGGCGCCCGACCGCATCGACCTGATGCGCGGCCTTGCCACCTCGCAGATCCGCGCCGGCCGCAATACCGAGGCCGTGACTTCGTGGCGCGCGGTGATCGCCCATCCGCAGGCGACGCTCGACGACCGGGTGGAACTTGCCGATGCGCTGATCCGCACCAATGCCTGGAGCGATGCGCAGGCGGTTCTCGACACGATCCCGCCCACGCACGAGACCTTCAAGCGCTACCGGCTCGAGGCGATGGTCGCCGATGCCAACGAGGACTGGGCGCGCGCCGACAGTTTCTATGAAATCGCCGCCGGCCTGACCACGACCCCGGCCGGGGTGCTGAACAACTGGGGCTTCTCCAAGCTGACCCGCGGCGATTACCGCGGCGCGGAACGCCTGTTCACCGATGCATTGCGCTACGAGCCCGACCTGTTCACCGCCAAGAACAACCTCGTCATGGCCCGCGGCGCGCAGCGCAACTACGACCTGCCGGTGATCGCCATGACCCAGACCGAGCGGGCGCAGCTGCTCTACACGCTGGCGCTCACCGCGATCAAGCAGAACGACCTCACCATCGGCCGCGGGCTCCTGCAGGACGCGATCGACACCCATCCGCAGCATTTCGAAGAAGCGGTGCGGGCCCTGCGCGCCCTCGACAGCCGCTGAGAGGCCCCATGGACATCTCCTCCACCCAGGCGCTGGTCTTTCTCGTCCTCACCCTGCCCTTCTGCATCTGGGCGGCGTGGTCGGACATGAAGGCGATGAAGATTCCCAACCGCGCCAACGACCTGATGCTCGCGGTCTTCGTGGTCGCGGGGGCGGCGCTGGTGCTCTGGGGCGGCGATCCCGGCTGGGGCTGGAGCGCCTATCTGTGGCGCTTCGCGCATTTCGCGGTGGTGCTGGTGATCGGCATGGCGATGAACGCGGCCCGGCTCATGGGTGCGGGCGACGCGAAATTCCTTGCCGCCGCGGCGCCCTTCGTGGCGCTGGGCGACCTCGGGCTGGTGCTGATGCTCTATCTGGCGGCACTGATCGTCACCTTCATCCTGCATCGCGCCGCCCGCGCCAGCCGGTTGCGCGAACTGGCGCCCGGCTGGACGAGCTGGCAGCCCGGCAAGCGCTTTCCGATGGGCCTCGCCTTCGGGGTGACGCTGCCGCTCTATTTCCTGCTCGGCTTCATCGGCCTGCCGCGGCTCTGAACCGCGGCATCCATGCTTTCGCCACATTGACCCCGCATCACCGGCCCGGGACCGGGGCCGGAGCGGAGACCGTCGCGATGAACATGCAGGCCAACATCATGGCACCCCCGCCGCCGCGCAGCCTCGAGGCGATGGCGCTGCCGATGGTGATGATGCGGGACATCCTGCTCAAGACCATCTTTCGCATGAATGTCGCCGCCACCAGCGAGATCGCCCGTGCCACCTGCCTGCCGGTGCCGGTCGCGCAGGAGCTGATCGACATGGCCCGCAGCCAGCGCCTGCTCGAGGCGATGGGCACGCTCAGCGCCAATTCCGGCGACGAGATGACCTATCAGCTTACCGAGGCCGGCAAGTCCCGGGCCCTTGATGCGCTGTCGCAGTCGGAATATTACGGCGCCATGCCGGTGCCGCTCGATGCCTATCGCGAACAGGTCGCGCGCCAGTCGATCCGCAACATCCAGATGACCCGCGACCGGCTGACCGCCGCCATGGGCCATCTGGTGCTGCCCCGGACCCTGATCGACCAGCTCGGCCCGGCGGTGAGCGCCGGACGCTCGATCCTGATGTATGGGCCGCCCGGCAACGGCAAAAGCTCGATCTCGAACGGGATCAAGGACGCGCTCGGCGACAGGATCTATATCCCGCGGGCCATCGAATATGCGGGCCAGGTGATCACCGTCTACGACCCGATCGTGCATTCCGCCGCCGAGTCGGATGTCGACGACCCCAATTCCCTGCGCCGCTCCTCGGCCGGGCGGTTCGACACCCGCTATGTCCGCTGCGAGCGCCCGACCGTCATCACCGGCGGCGAGTTGCGGCTCGACATGCTCGATCTGGTCTACAATCCGGTGGCGCGCACCTATCAGGCGCCGCTGCAACTGAAATCGACCGGCGGCATCTTCATCATCGACGACCTCGGCCGCCAGACCGAGCCGCCGCAGGCGATCGTCAACCGCTGGATCGTGCCGCTCGAGGAGAACCGCGACATCCTCGCCCTGCAATCGGGCGAGAAGTTCGAGGTGCCGTTCGACACGCTGGTGATCTTTTCCACCAACTTCCACCCCAACGAGATCTTCGACAAGGCGGCGCTGCGGCGGATCTTCTTCAAGATCCGGATCGACGGGCCGGAACAGGAGGATTTCCTGAGGATCTTTGCCCTCGTCGCCCGCAAGCGCCAGATCCCGCTCGACGAGGCGAGCCTGATCCACCTGCTCAAGGTGAAATATCCCACGATCGACAATGTCTATGCCAACTATCAGCCGGTGTTCCTCATCGACCAGATGATCTCGGCCTGCGATTTCGAGGGGATACCGCGGCAGATGACCCCCGAGCTCATCGACCGCGCCTGGGAGAACATGTTCGTGAGCGAGGGCGAGATCGAACACTGAACCGGGCCTCGGGCCGGCCACCGGCCCCGGCGGCATCCTGCCGGCAGGCCGGTGCCGCGATGTCGCGCCGGGCCGTTCGCGCTTGCGCGGCGGGGCCGCAATCCCTATCAACCCGGGTGCCTTTGCCAGTTTGATCCCAGGGAGACCTCCATGCGCAACCTGTCCCTCGCCGGCGCCTCGGCGCTTGCCCTCACCGCCGCGGCGGCCATGGCGCAGGACGCCGGCCTGACGGTGTTCGACTATGCGGGATTCGAGATTCCCGAATTCCACGAAGCCTATCTCGAGGCCCACGGCTCCGGCCCGACCTTCGCCTTCTTCGGCGACGAGGACGAGGCGTTCCAGAAGGTGACCTCGGGCTTCCGCCCCGATGTGACCCATATCTGCGCGGGCTCGGTGACCAAATGGACCGAGGCCGGCATCATCGAGCCCTGGGACACCAGCCGCATCACCTGGTGGGACGATCTCGACGCCAACCTGATGGGCACCGACACCTCGCAGGGCGATGCCTATTTCATCCCCACCGACTGGGGCTCGACCGCGATCATCTACAACCCCGATGAAGTCCCGGCCGAGGACGTGGCCTCGCTGCAGGTCTTCACCAACCCCGCCTATGCCGGGCGCATGACCGTGCCCTACAACGTCGACGACACCTGGGCGCTGGCCTTCCTCGCCACCGGCACCACCGACATGGCCAATGCCACCGACGAGGAGTTCGAGGCCGCCGCCGCCTGGCTGCGCGAGGTGCATCCGAACCTGCGCACCTACTGGACCGACCCGGCCGAGCTCGCGCAGCTGGTCGCCACCGGCGAGATCCTGATCGCCTGGGCCTGGAACGAGACCTATCCGACCCTGCGCGAGGAAGGCGTCTCGGTGGCCTTCCAGCGCGAGGCCGAGGAAGGCTCCTCGATCTGGCTCTGCGGGCTGGTGAACATGACCAACGGCAGCGGCTCGGAGGATCTGGCCTACGACTACCTGAACGCCTTCCTCGACCCGCGCTCGACCGTGCCGCTGGTCGAACAGGGCTACGGCAGCGCCAACGCCACCGCGATGGCCGACCAGATCAGCGAGGAGGACCTCGAGCTGGCCGGGATGGAAACCATCGACGTCCCGATCGCCGCCCAGCTGCCAATGAGCCAGGAATTCCGCGAGCGTCTGGCCGAGGAATTCGAGCTGATCAAGTCGGGCTTCTGAGGGGACAGGGCGGCCCCGGGGCCGCCCGCCCGATTCGCGACATGGCGCCCCGCCGGCAACCCGGCGGGGCGTATTGTCTGGGGCGGGGGTGTTGCCGGGGACGGACGCGCGGGCCGCTTCAACCTGTGCTCTCGCAATGCCGGGCTTTCCCGATGAATGCCGCGTTCACCACCCCCGCAGCTTGCCCTTGATCGCCGCGCCCGGGGAGCCTACATTCCTCCTGCTCCCTCGGGGGCTATGGACATAAACGCGCATGTAATAACCGGATCGGACCCGGGGGCGGTACCCGGCGGCTCCACCAGAACCCTCGTTGGGGGCTTTGGGGCCGAAACAGGATCGACGAACGACTAAAGATGTAGCTTTGTCCCGGTGAGCGACCACCGTTATCGGTGCAAATTGCATAGTTGCCAACGACAACCATGCTCCGGTGCGTGCTCTGGCTGCGTAAGCAGTCCGACACTACCGAACCCTAAGCCCTGAGGGTTAGCCCCTTCAGGCGGGGCCCGCAGGAGCCTGGCAACAGAATCCTGCACCTTCCCCCTCAACCCGCGCGCCGCATCGGCGCGATTCTGGTGGCGATCAGCCCGGCGGCAGCACGGCATCGCCATGACGCTAGGAGAGGCGGCCGGCCACCTTGGCCCGGGCCGGATCAGCGGGGCATCGCCCCGCCCGGCCCGCCGCCCGCAGCGCGAGCGGAGGGCGGGGAAGGTCTGGGGGAGAGTGGCGCGCAGGGCACGGCCAGCGACCGCCCGGCGGGCGCGAGTAGCGCCCGCCCCCCGCAGGGCGGGCGCTGGCCGTGCGCGGGGCGCACGGCCAGGATAGCGGACACGCCGTGAACGGCGCGAGGCGATGGCCTCGCGCCGGACAGGCCGCCGCTCCCCCGCCATTGCGAGCCGCAGGCGAATCCATCCTTGGTCCGGGCGAAGCATCCGGCCCCGTGGATTGCCACGGCGGCTGCGCCGCCTCGCAATGACGGGGGGCGTGGGGCGAGAACCCCGCCGCCCCGCACCCCCTTTTCCTCGCCCCCGAATCCCGTATGCTCCGGCGAGGCAGCGGAGGGAGCGGGTGTGACGCGCAGCATCGACTACGGCAATCTGATGCATCGGGCGATGCGCGGCCTCATCCACGAGGTGCTTGCGGATGTGGCGCGCAACGGCCTGCCCGGCGCGCATCATTTCTTCATCACCTTCGACACCACCCATCCCGACACCGAGATGGCCGACTGGCTCTCGGACCGCTACCCGCAGGAGATGACGATCGTCATCCAGCACTGGTTCGACAACCTCGCCGCCGATGACGAGGGCTTCGCCATCACCCTGAATTTCGGCGACAATCCCGAGCCGCTCTATATCCCCTACGACGCGATCCGCACCTTCGTCGACCCGTCGGTCGAGTTCGGCCTGCGCTTCGAGACCCAGGAGCCCGGCGAGGATGACGAGGAGGCGCCGATGCAGGAGGAGGCCCAGCCCGAGCCCGAGGCGCCGCGCGCCGCGGCCGAGGTGGTCAGCCTCGACAAGTTCCGCAAGTAGGGGCGCCACCATGCCGCTTCCGGCGACGGTTGCCCCCCCTCGCGGCGGGGGCTAAACCGCGGGCGACCCGCATCCCGGAGAACCGCCATGGCCGCCCCCCAGACCCGCACCGAGACCGACAGCTTCGGCCCCATCGAGGTTCCGGCCGGGAAATACTGGGGCGCGCAGACCCAGCGCTCGATCGGGAATTTCCCGATCGGCTGGGAACGCCAGCCGGTGCCGGTCATCCGCGCGCTCGGCGTCATCAAGAAGGCCTGCGCGCTGGTGAACGTGACCCAGGGCGACCTCGATCCGAAGCTCGGGGATGCCATCGTCGCCGCCGCGCAGGAGGTGATCGAGGGCCGCTTCGACGACAATTTCCCGCTGGTGGTCTGGCAGACCGGCTCGGGCACCCAGTCGAACATGAATGCCAACGAGGTGATCGCCAACCGCGCCATCGAAATCCTCGGCGGCGCGATCGGCTCCAAATCCCCGGTCCATCCCAACGACCATGTGAACATGGGCCAGTCCTCGAACGACACCTTTCCGACCGCGATGCATGTCGCCATCGCCACGCACAGCCGCGACGTGCTGCTGCCCGGCCTGCACCGGCTCGCGCAGGCGCTGCAGGCCAAGGCCGACGAGTTCCGCGACATCATCAAGATCGGTCGCACCCATACCCAGGACGCGACGCCGCTGACCCTCGGGCAGGAATTCTCGGGCTATGTCACCCAGGTGCGGCGCGGGATCGAGCGGGTGAAGCTCACCCTGCCCCATATCCACGAGCTCGCCCAGGGCGGCACCGCGGTCGGCACTGGGCTCAACACCC